>Ga0172373_10003524_pt1 | contig 22851 bp, 13 predicted proteins | sample Lak10m_2_FD_114546 | JGI IMG/M metagenome (GOLD analysis project Ga0172373, IMG submission 114546) | Freshwater microbial communities from Kabuno Bay, South-Kivu, Congo - kab_092012_10m | ecosystem: Environmental > Aquatic > Freshwater > Lake | place: Democratic Republic of the Congo...
CTGATTCTGATTACTTATTTAATCAAATAAAATGGATTGAAGCAGATCTTAATGATATTTACTCTTTAATAGATGCCCTAGAAGGAATTGATATTGTGTATCACTGTGCCGGAATGGTATCATTTAATAGCAAAGATCAAAAGCAATTACACCAAATAAACAGTGTTGGAACAGCTAACTTAGTGAATGCCTGTTTGGAAAAAAACATCAACTATTTTTGCCATGTTAGTTCAATCGCGACTCTTCAAAATACTGATATCTCCAATCAAATTAATGAATCTGTTTATTGGAAATCATCGCCAACGGCCAGCGACTATGCCATTAGTAAATATAATGGAGAACGTGAAGTTTGGAGAGGTATTGAAGAAGGGTTAAAGGCAGTTATTGTTAATCCGGGAATCATCATAGGTCCGGGATTTTGGGAACAAAGCTCAGGTAAACTCGTAAAAAGATGCTATAAGGGTTCAGCATTTTTCACCGATGGATTAAGCGCTACAGTAGATGCGAGAGATGTTGCAAACTGCATGATAGAACTAATAGAAAAAAAACACCTTAACAAACGATTTGTTATTACAGAAGGTAATTACCCATTTAAGACTATTTTAACTATAGCCCATCAAGTATTTTCTAAAAAAGAACCCTACATAAAAGCCGGTAAACCACTTTTAGAAATAGCCAAATGGATAGATAAATTATATGCTATACTTACAGGTAAAGAACCTCAACTCAGCAAATCAATAATTTCGGGGGCTATATCTAAAAACACCTACGACTCGAGTCTTATCAAACGAACACTTGATTATCAATTTATTCCTTTAAAAGATACCATGAGTTTTGTTTGTAAAGCTTATGTAAATGATTTAACATCATAAGTTATGAGTAAAAAAATAATTTTTTATCTTTTACTTTCAAGTATATCATGTACTATTTTATTAATTACTTGTAAAGCACCTCAAAAAAATATAATAGAAAAAAAAGATACCGACATACCTATTACTGCAATTGAAATTTTTGACACCCCAAAAGTCGTTTCTTATTTACCGCCACCTGCTGATTCTATTTCCGAAATATCTATTAATCTGGTGGGTGATTTGATGTGTCATTTACCGCAAACAAATAATGCCAGATTAAGCAACGGAGAATATGACTTCAATCCTACTTTTACGTTTATCAAACCATATCTTGAAAATGCAGATATCACAATTGGCAATTTAGAAACTACATTTGCCGGTCCTACTCAAGCCTACGCCGGATACCCGGCCTTTAATTCACCGGATGCCTATTGTTCTGCTTTAAAAAACACCGGATTTGATTTTTTAGTAACAGCTAATAACCATAGCATGGACACTAGAGAAGAAGGATTAATAAGAACTATAGAAGTTATCAAGCAACATCAATTAGGATATGCCGGAACGTACCTTAATCAAAAAGACCACGATTCTATTAGAATCATAGAAAAAAAAGGCATAAAATTAGGTTTACTGAATTACACGTATGGTACTAATGGAGCCTATCCAAGTAATGAACATAAATACATGCTTAATAAAATAGACTCATCTGAAATTTTTAAAGATATCAAACAGGCAAAAAACAAGGGCGCTGATATTGTTTTAGTATTTTTTCACATGGGTTTAGAAAATGTTATTGAACCCACCAAAGAACAAAAAAAAGCTGCACAATTAGCCACAGATGCAGGCGCTAAATTAATTATTGGAGCACATCCCCACATGGTAGGTCCAACTCAAAACACTTATTCTTCTCATAACAAAGATTCTGTATTTATAGCTTACTCTCTTGGCAATTTTCTTTCAAACCAATACTGGAGATATACAGATGCCGGTGTGATTTTGAAATTAATTATCCAAAAAAATCACACCAAAAAAATAACGAAATTTAAAAATGCCTCGTTCATACCAACCTGGGTTTATAGAGGAGATGGATCGAAAAAAATGCATATCATATTTCCTGCGCAATGGGGTTATGACTCTCTTAAGCTCCCTCCATTCATAACAGAAAATCACAGAAAAAAAATGCAAGAGGCTTTTGAAGATACGAAAATGATACTGACAAAAAACAATCCTCAAATTCTTCTAAATAACACTCATTTCTAATTTAACCGCGTTACCAATTCAGATGAATATCAAAGCATATATTAAAGAAATTGAAGAAGCTTTAAAACCAACAGCATTAGTTGATAAAGATAAAGCCCAAAAACTCAAAAAATATATTGGCACACAACTTATCGTGTTTGGAAATCTCGCAAAAGAACAATCTAAAATTCACAAAATAGGATTTAGTTTTTCTTCCGGAAACTCAGAAAGTATCTATCGATTATATAGTGAAATATACAAACTCAGTAACGTGTTTGAGGTAAAAAACCAAGCTTTTTTATTTCTTGATAAACATTTCTCAACAATTTTACCGGAGGTTCATTTAACTATACTACCGGAGTGGATAAAACATGTAGACAATTGGGCGCATTCAGATTCCTTATCTAAATTTTTAACTCGATTAATTGAAAATAATCATACTAAAAATAGCATGATTAATATTTTAAATACTTGGAACACATCTGAAAACGAATGGGAACGAAGACAATCTTTAATATTACTGTATTATTATGCACGTACAAAAAAAGAACACATTGAATTTGATTTAGGCCAAAGATTAATCACTTCATTATTATCAGATAACTCCTACTATGTTCAAAAAGCGGTGGGTTGGTCGTTAAGAGAAAGTTATAATGTGTATCCTACAAAAACTTATGAATTGATTCAACAACATATACACACTATCAGTGCAACTGCATTCACCACCTGCACAGAAAAAATGACACCATCTGAAAAAGATTTTTTAAAACATATTAGAAAACAACGTAAATCATTACAACAAAACCGATAACTCAACTCCATTTAATCAATTTGTTTTTGATTCGTTGCATATATATGCTTTTTATTTAAATTATATTTGTTTAGGTGCAAAAGTACTTACATATCATTTCATTCGACGTTCCTTATCCGGCTAATTACGGTGGTGTTATTGATGTGTTTCATACCATAAGATGTTTACATCAAGAAGGGGTAAAAATAATTCTTCATTGTTTTCGATACCGAGATAAACAAAACTCACAGGAGCTGGAAAAACTGTGTGAAAAAGTGTACTACTACCCTCGTAACATGTCCTTTTTAAAACAATTATCCTTTTTACCATTTAACATAGCATCCAGAGTCAGTAACGAATTAAAAAAAAATCTATTAAAAGATAATTACCCTATTTTATTTGAAGTATTACACACTTGTTTTTTACTTAATGACCCTGCGCTTAAAAATCGAAAAAAAATATTCAGACATAGCAATATTGAGCATGACTATTTTAGGGAATTGGCCACAGGTGAAAAAAATTGGATAAAAAAAATATATTTAAAAATTGAAGCTTTTAAACTAGAACGTTTCGAAAAAAAAATTATAGCAGCGGATTATATCTTATCCGTTTCAAAAAAAGATTTAGATTATTTCAAGAAAAATTATCCCGATACACCATCCTTATACTTACCAAGTTTTCATGAATTTGATAGTGTTCGCAGTAAATTGGGGAAAGGCGATTATATTTTGTACCACGGAAATTTGGCAATTTCTGAAAATTATAATTCTGCTATTTGGTTAATCAAACACGTATTTTCTAAACTATCTTTCCCTATAATTATTGCAGGTTTAAATGCCCCGCGCCATCTGGTAGAATTAATTGAATCTTTCTCCCATATTTCACTCAAACAAAATTGCAGTGCAGATGAAATGCAATTGCTTATTGAAAATGCCCACATACACTGCCTCTATACTTCTCAATGCACCGGATTAAAATTAAAATTGCTGAATGTGTTATTCTCAGGTAGATTTGTTATAGCAAACGATGCGATGTTAACCGGAACTGCTTTATCACAAAGTTGTATCATGGCAAATATTCCCGACGAATATATTCACCAAATTAAAGCGATTTTCTCGAAAGAATTTACGTTATCTGATTTTGAAGTAAGGAAACGTTCCATAATGTCTATGGAAAACGCCACAAAAACAGCCGAATTAATAAAACTGCTTAATTTTTAAGCCTAATTACCTCTCTAACATCATCTTTATTACATCAAGAATTGTAATAAATTATCGTTTTTATTTAAGTATTCAAACTTAAAACCTGATGTTAATAATTTAACTTTTAACGATTCTAAATCTTTTGGATCCTTAATTTCTAAACCAACCAAAGCAGGACCATTTTCTCTGTTGTTTTTTTTCATGTATTCAAAATGAACAATATCATCGTTGGGCCCCAATACATTTCCAACAAACTCTTTTAAAGCTCCGGCACGCTGAGGAAAACTGATAATAAAGAAATGTTTTAAGCCTTCAAATAATAAAGAACGTTCTCTTATTTCCTCTGTCCGCATAATATCGTTGTTACTTCCACTAACCACGCAGACTACATTTTTACCTATCAATTGAACTTTTAAATAATTTAATGCAGCAATGGTCAAAGCTCCAGCAGGTTCAACCACTATAGCTTGTTGATTATAGAGATTTAAAATAGTCGTACAAACTTTTCCTTCGGGCACCAAAACAATTTGCTGAAGGTATTTTCTGCAAATTTCAAATGTTTTATCTCCTACTTTTTTTACAGCTGCGCCATCAACAAATTTATCTATTTCTTTAAGCTCTGTATTAACTCCATTTTCAATAGAGGTTTTCATAGAAGGAGCGCCTTCAGGCTCCACACCAATAATTTTGGCATGAGGGTATTTTTGTGAAAAATAGCTCACGCAACCAGCTGCCAAACCTCCGCCACCAATAGGCACCAACAAATAATCAATACTAAAATCTGCATCATCCAAAATTTCCTTTGCCACTGTACCTTGTCCTTCTATCACCTTTTCGTCATCAAAAGGATGAACAAAAGAAGCGCCTCTTGAATTACAAAACTCAAGAGCTGCCTTATAGGCATCATCAAATGTATCACCTACCAAAACAACATCAACAAACTCTTTCCCGAATAATTTTACTTGAGATATTTTTTGAGAAGGAGTAGTTGCCGGCATAAATATAGTGCCTTTAATGTTTAATTTACGACACGAATACGCAACTCCCTGGGCATGATTTCCGGCACTTGCACACACAACTCCGGCGTGCTTTTCAACATCATTCAAGGAACTGATTTTATTGTACGCTCCTCTAATTTTATAGGAGCGTACAACTTGCAAATCTTCTCGTTTTAAATAAACATTACAACCAAATTCTTCACTCAATTGAAAATTATATTGCAAAGGTGTATGGGATGCAACACCTTCTAAATTTTGAGCGGCTTTGTTGATGTGTTCGATAGTTATCATTATGGTCTTAATTTTCTTACAGCAGCTCCTGCTTGCCATAATTCAGATTCTCTTATTTCCTTTAATTCAAGTTCTAATTTTGCACGGTAATCTGCTTTACTTCCCTCTGCAATTACTCTTTCAGCTTCCTTACCGCTAGCAACACTTTCATATAATTCTTTAAAAACAGGGGCTGCAGCATCTCTAAATTTACCTTTCCAATCTAACGCACCACGTTGAGCAGTTACAGAAGTATTAGCAAACATCCAATCCATACCGTTCTCTGCTACTAACGGCATTAAACTTTGAGTTAACTCTTCAACGGTTTCATTAAATGCTTCTGAAGGTGAATGTCCTTTTTCTCTTAAAACATTAAATTGAGCCTCAAATAATCCGGCTAAAGCACCCATCAATATACCACGCTCACCTGTCAAATCAGAATATACTTCTTTCTTAAAATCAGTTTCAAATAAATAACCTGATCCTACCCCTATGCCTAAAGCCAAAACTCTGTCTTTGGCTTTGCCTGTAGCATCTTGATAAATAGCATAACTTGAATTTAAACCTTTACCTTCTACAAATAAGCGACGTAAAGAAGTTCCGGAACCTTTTGGTGCTACTAAAATAACATCTATATCGGCAGGAGGAACGATACCTGTTTTTTCGTGGAAAGTTATTCCAAAACCATGAGAAAAATATAAAGCTTTTCCTTTTGTTAAATATGGCTTAATAATAGGCCAAGATGCTATCTGTCCGGCATCTGATAAAAGATACTGAATAATTGTAGCGCGACTACATGCTTCTTCAATGTCAAATAAATTAACACCCTCAACCCATCCATCGGCAATAGCTTTATCCCAGCTTTTACCACCTTTGCGCTGACCAATAATCACGTTAATCCCATTATCTTTAAGATTTAACGATTGTCCAGGACCTTGAACACCATAACCAATTACTGCTACAGTTTCGTTTTTTAATACTTCGCGTGATTTATCTAATGTAAATTCTTCGCGTGTTACGACGTTTTCTAAAACGCCACCAAAATTAATTTGTGCCATCGTTTTTATTTATTAAAGTGTTTAATTGTTGTGTTACTATTATTTTCTAATTCCATTAAAAAAGCATTAAGAGTTTTGAGAGGCTTCGTTATACAAACCCTTCCGCTTCGAACAAATTCTAAAATACCAAATTTTTCCAAGTCATTAAACAATTGTTTAATTTCTCGTTCATCACCTGTTTTTTCAACTACAATATAGTCAGACGCTATGCTTAAAATTTTGGCATAATTAGCATTTATAATTGTCATGAATAATTCATTTTCTTTAAATGCTTCAGCTGATAATTTATATAACGCAATTTCACGACTAATAATTTCAGAGTTTACGTGATAGAATGCTTTTAAAACCTCAACTTGTTTTTCGATTTGTTTTACTAGCTTCTTAACTTGTTCTTCTGAAACTGTAACTACTATAGTATATCGGTAAACTCCTTTCAACTCACTTTCACTGGCTGTGATACTTTCTATATTAATGTGACGGCGAGTAAAAATAATCGTTACCCTAGCAAGTAATCCGATAATATCTTCTGTAAAGATAGATATGGTGTATGTTGTATTCATTTTATAATTTATAAAATCTTCTGTTAAAAATATATTTCTAATCGAGTCGTATTTCTGCTACACTTGCTCCTGTTGGTACCATCGGGAAAACGTTTTCTTCGTTTTCCACAACAACCTCTAATAAGTATGCTTCTTTAGATTCATACATTTCTTTTAACGCTTCATTCAAATCTTTTCTTTCAGTTACTTTTTTTCCTTTTATCCCGTATCCCTTCGCAATGGTTATAAAATCAGGATTTTTCATTTCTGTAAATGAATAACGACGGTCAAAAAATAACTGTTGCCATTGTCTTACCATTCCTAAGAAATTATTATTAAGTACCAAAATTTTTACCGCAATATTACTTTGCATAATAGTTCCAAGCTCTTGAATCGTCATTTGAAAACCACCATCGCCCAATACGGTAATTACTTCTGTGTTTGGCAATGCTACTTTGGCGCCAATAGCAGCAGGCAGACCAAAACCCATAGTACCCAATCCACCAGACGTAACACAAAAATTAGGTTTATTAAATTTATAATATCTAGATGTAATCATTTGGTGCTGACCAACGTCAGTAGCTACTATGGCATTTCCTTCACTTATTTTATGAAACTTATCAATTACCTCTGCCATACGAAGATGATTCGAATCAGGATCTACAGCATGCTTAATTACTTTTTCAAATTCTATGTGATTACAATCTTCAAAACGTTTTAACCAATCGGTATGTTTGGTTGTTTTTATTTTTGGCAACAGTAATTCTAAGGATTCTTTGGCATCTCCCAATACCGCTACGTCTGCCGGTATGATTTTGTTAATTTCTGAGGGATCTATCTCAAAATGCACCACCTTAGCTTGTTTAGCATATTGACTGACATTTCCGGTAACACGATCATCAAAACGCATACCTATAGCAATTAACAAATCACACTCATTCGTTAACAAATTTGGTCCGTAATTTCCATGCATTCCCAAGTAACCAACATATAATGAATTTTTTGGAGGAAAGGCGCCTAATCCCAATAAAGTTGATGCAACAGGTATATCAGCTTTCTCTGCTAACTCAAGCAAAGCTTTTTCAGCACCTGATAATAAAACTCCATGACCGCATAAAATATATGGACGTTGAGCGTTATTAATTAGTTCAGCTGCTTTCTCTACATCCGCTTCATTCACTTTTGGACTAGGAAAATAGCTTCGAACACTTTCACATTTTTCGTACTGATAAATTGTTTTTCCAAACTGAGCATCTTTGGTGATATCTACCAAAACAGGGCCCGGACGACCTGATGCCGCTATAAAAAAAGCTTTTGCCACGGCGGGAGCAATATCCTCAGCTTTAGTAACTTGAATATTCCACTTAGTAACCGGCATTGAAATACCAACAACATCTGTTTCTTGAAATGCATCTGTTCCCAATAAGTGTGAGGCAACTTGTCCGGTAATACAAACCATCGGTGTTGAGTCTATTTGAGCATCAGCAATTCCGGTTATCAAATTAGTAGCTCCTGGCCCTGAAGTAGCAAATACAACTCCAGTTTTTCCTGAAACTCTCGAATAACCCTGAGCGGCATGCGTAGCTCCTTGTTCATGACGAACTAAATAGTGCGTTAGTTGATCTCTGTAATCATACAGTGCATCATATACCGGCATAATAGCACCTCCGGGATAACCAAACACATCCGTTACTTGTTCGTCTAATAAGGCCAATATTAAGGCTTCAGCTCCTGTTACTTCTGTATTGTATTTAGCGTGTTTTTTCATGTTTTACTTTTTTGTCAGTTCGAGCGTAGTCGAGAACTATTGTTTATTCATCATTTTCTTATCTACATTTCGACTTCGCTCAATGTGACAAGTTTTTGTCAGTTCGAGTGTGATTGAAAACTATATGTCCGTAACACATCCTGTACTTGCCGAACTCACTTGTTTTGCATATTTATACAAAACACCGAATTTCACTTTCAGTTCAGGTTGAACCCAATTTTTTCTTCTTTCCTCTAATTCGTCTTCAGATAACTGAACATTTATTTTATTATTCAAAGCATCTATTGTAATTAGATCGCCATTTTTAACTAGAGCTATTGGGCCTCCGTCAAAAGCTTCAGGACATACATGACCAACTACAAAACCATGTGTTCCTCCGGAAAAACGACCGTCTGTTATAAGTGCCACACTGCTTCCTAAACCTGCACCAATCAATGCAGAGGTAGGTTTTAACATTTCCGGCATTCCCGGTCCACCTTTCGGCCCTTCATAACGAATGACCACAACTTGTCCTGCTTTCACTTCACCCTCACGAATGCCACGAATGCAATCAAATTCATCTTCAAAAACGATAGCTGGTCCGGAAAACAATTCACCTTCCTTACCGGTAATTTTGGCAACAGATCCGCTAGGCGCTAAATTACCGTATAAGACTCTTAAATGCCCTGAAGATTTTAAAGGTTTTTCTACAGGATAAATAACATCTTGTTGTTCCGGTAAATCGTTTACAGCTTCCAAATTTTCTCTTAAAGTTTTTCCGGTAACTGTTAAACAATCGCCGTGCAACAAACTTTTTGATAATAAATACTTCATGATGGCAGGAACTCCACCAATAGCAAATACATCTTCCATTAAATATTTACCGCTTGGTTTTAAATCAGCAATTAACGGAGTTTCTTCATTCATTCGGGCTACATCCTCTAATGTAAATTCAATATTAGCTGTTTTTGCCATAGCAATTAAATGAAGTACTGCATTTGTTGAACCACCTAAAACAATTACCACCCTGAATGCATTTTCAAAAGCTTTTTTAGAGAGAATATCAGAAGGTTTAATATCTTTCTCCAACAATAACTTCATGTATTCGCCAACTTTCAAACATTCTTCTCTTTTATCCTTGCTCATTGCGGGATTTGAAGAGCTGTAAGGTAAGCTTAATCCTAATGCTTCAATGGCAGAAGATAATGTATTGGCTGTGTACATCCCACCACACGCACCAGCACCTGGGCATGAGTTTTTGATAATTCCCTTATAATCCTCATCACTAATTTTTCCTGCATATTTTTCGCCTAAAGCTTCAAATGCGGAAACAATATTTAATTTTTTACCTTTATAATTTCCGGAAGCAATTGTTCCTCCATAAACCATTAAAGAAGGTCTATTGAGACGAATCATTGCCATAGTCATCCCAGGCATATTTTTGTCACAACCGGCAATAGTTACTAAACCATCATAATAATGAGCTGCTGTCACTGCTTCTACTGAATCTGCAATTATTTCGCGAGACACTAATGAATAACGCATACCGTCCGTTCCATTTGTTATCCCATCACTGATTCCAATCGTATTAAATTGCAATCCCACTAATGAATTTGAAGTAACTCCATCTTTTACAAACTTTGACAACCCATTAAGATGCATGTTACAGGTATTACCTTCGTACCATGTCGAGGCAATGCCTACTAGTGGTTTTTTCATGTCCTCGTCTGTTAAACCAATCCCATACAACATCGCTTGAGAGGCAGGTTGTGACTCATCTTGAGTTACTGTTTTACTGTAACGATTTAATTCCATTGTTTTAAATTTTTATCCTTAAAAAAGAAATAATTTTTTTATTGAATTTATACGTAATGCTTCAACAATTTTATGTTACTCATTAAATGCAACTCTTCTAATATACTTAGCTTGAAGAATGGCGCCCAAAGAATCTTCCCATTTCAATTTAAATGGAATTCTATCAATAGAGGATATTCCTACTACCTCAGCTGCTGTTCCAACAAAGAATGCACTATCTGCTCCTTTAACGTCTTCTGGTGTAAAGTATGTTTCTTCTAATTTCATCCCTAATTCTTTACACAATTCGATGATTGTGGCACGAGTAATTCCCGGCAAAATATTTCCTAATGGAGGGGTGTATAATACTTTATTTTTTTCGTAAAAGAAATTAGCTCCAGGCCCCTCAGCTACATGACCTTGAGCATCTAATAACAACGCTTCATCAAACCCATTTTTCTTAGCTTCGGTCGTTGCTAATATAGAATTTACATAATGTCCTGTTACCTTGGCATCAACATGGCAAGACTTTGGATTAGGACGTTGATAAGAAGAAATGGTTAAATCTAAAAGTTTACTACCCAAATACTTTCCCCATTCCCAAGCACATAACATCACATATACTTCATCAGTAGGAGTTAACGACATATTAGCTCCGGCAAATATTAATGGACGGATATAAGCATTACTCAAATTATTTTTTTTCAACAATTCATAAGTCAAACTGGTAAATTCATCTACTGTATAATCCACTTTTAAATGCATCTTTTCAGCAGAGTACAATAATCTTTTGTAATGCTCCTCTGATTTAAAAATCCGTGTTCCATCAGGTGTTTCATAAGAACGAATCCCTTCAAATACACCGCTTCCGTAATGAAGCGTTTGCACATAAGGACTTACCTTTAAATCTTGAGCTTTAAGCCATTGGCCATTGAAAAAAATGACAGTGTTGTCGTTGTAATACATAGGTTGCTTATTTTGATTTTTTAAAAGTACTAATTGTCGTAAAATAAAAAAAGCCTCCCTAATTGGAAGGCCTATTTGTTATCATAACACTATCCTTCCCTTTTATAAGACGATAATGCAAACGACAATATTTACTTGATTATTTAACATTTAATTTTTTTCCGCGACTAAATTAACCAATTATTTAAATAAATGAAATTTGATTCAAAAATATTGTATTATAATTTCACGAATTTTCGGCTAAAACGCTGTTCGTTAATTTCAGCATTTAAAAAATAAATTCCTTTTGCCAATTCATCTAAATTGATTTCAATGGATTGTATCCCATCATCATAACGTTTTACATTAATTAATTTTACGGTTCTACCAATGGCATCTACTACTTCTATTCCTATTTGTGATGGACGTAGTAATTTCACTTCAATGGTAAGATTTTGTTCCGATGGATTAGGATAAAGTATTATTTCAGGTTCTGCTACTACTTGACAAGATTTATCTACGCTGATGATGTTGGAATGGCTTCGCTTCCCATCATAATCTTCCTGACTCAATCGGTAATAAACAATTCCTTTTATATCATCGGCATCCACAAATTTATAATTGCGTAACTGCAAACTATTGCCCGAACCAGCCACTAAGCCTATGATATTAAAATCAACCCCATTCACCGAACGCTCTATCGTAAATACTTTATTGTTTTTTTCAGTGGCAGTTTGCCAGGTTAATAAACAATTATTATTATAACAATCTCCGCCAAGACTAACTAATTCTATGGGTAAAGCACTTGAACCTGATTCGAATGCACCTTTTGTACCACCTGAAATATTTCTTTGACCTATATAATCATAAATATCATCTTGACAATTCGGATAATTTGATGCATTTGACAAATCTTCACCTATTCCTACCTCAGTAATCACTGTTGATGTAAGAGAAGCATTATCTCCAATTGTAATAGAAGTTGTTTTATAAGCACTATTTGTTCCACCTAAAGCGGCTGTAGTAAAAGTAGTGTTAGTATATTTGTTCCCATTTACCTGTACAGTAAAAACCGGACTAACATAATAATTATAATTTAAATTAATTGCACAACTATTTGTGGTACCAAGTTTTAATATCCAGTGAATGTGATCTGATGCCCCTGTTCTTCTGTTTTGAAAAATATTATTTTTGAACGTATAATCTCCACTATTAGCTCCAAAAATACAATAAGAATCGCCATTATGAATGGTAGCGCTTGAGTTTCCGCCAATATCAATCGTATTATAAAATAATTTATTAGTCCCTGTTAATGATAACCCCTTTATAGGAACACGAACTGTATAGGTTGATACTGCATCAGAATTCAATATCTGTATAAAATTATTGGTAAGCGTATTACTTGTAGTAGATAAAGTAATCCCATCCATGTTATTATTACTATCCCCCTTACTAGACAAATAGCGGATTTTATTTTTTTTAATAGTAGTGCCTAATGAATAGGTTGAAGCTATGTTAATACCTTGTAAATTATTACCACTACTGCTTGTATTAGTGTTAAAATTAGATAAATATTCTACGGTATTTCCGGATAAATCAATATCGGGTTGTGTTACTGTTGAAGATGTTGCCGTAGCATAAATTCCAATTAAATTATAATATAATCCCATATTTGTGGTTGTTGGACATGAGAGATAAGAAACTACATTTGAATTTAATATAAATGAATTCCCTTGACTTTTAATATAAATTCCTGCTAGACCGCCGTCTGGATATGAAGTTACTGATGAGGTAAGTACAATACTACCTGTTGATGATGATCCGATGGTGTTACTTTGTATCAGTGTTATTTTGGAACTAGAAGTTGTGTAACTACATGCTATACCTGCGAAATAACCATTATTATGATTAACACCAATCATGGTATTAGATTGAATCGTACTCGTACTAACGGCAGATTTATAAATACAGTAAGTGGAGCCAGCAGACCCGAAATCAAGATTAGAAACACTTGTAATTGTATTAGAATTAATGGTTGAATTATCAGCTCCTGCTAATTGTTCTATAGCATTAAGTTCAGAAGCAGCTGTTCCGTAAACACTGATGTTTTTTATGACATTATTTGTGATAGTTGATAAGCCTGATGCAGCTTGAGAAATACCATAAAAACCACAAACACCGGTTCCGGTTGAGTTACCTCCCAACTGAATCATTGCTATTGTATTGGTTGATATCGAAAAAACTCCTGTGCTAGATGTTTTAATGCCATATAAATTAGCACCATATGTACTTGTATTTTGGGTAACAAATCCTCCTATACTATTATTACTGATATCAACCGTGCTTGTAGATGCCACGTCTATTGCTGTGAAATTCGGATAACTTGTTGTTTTTTTTGCAGACAATAATTGGATTGATGAAGAAACTGAATTATCTCCTATAATATTTCCATTTCCAACACCAGTTCCTACTTCGACTTTTCCGGATAATACTTCTATACCTTTCCAATAATTTGAACTGCTATGATAAGAAGTGCATGCCATTTTTTTTATCACATTTCTTCGTATGAATGAGGTATTATTATTATTTAAAGTCAACTTTAAAGCGTTATAATTAAAATACAAACTATTTGAGCTAGATATTGTTACTGTCCAATTTCCTGTCATACTTTTATCATTTCCACCTATTTGATTATCCTCTATCGTGTAACCATCTCCACTTGTAATTTCAATAGAACAATGAGTCGGATTTTGTGAACCGGCAGGGGTTCTCGTAATTCCATCATAGAAATAATTATTTTTTATTATCCATGAATTATTTCCAGAGGAAAGAAAAATTCCACGAGTTGATGTATGACCTGATAAAGCAACAAAAATATTTTTAAATTCTGAATACTGAACGGTGTTGGTATTACTTGGTAAAACGGTATTTGTAGTTACAGAATAAATGCCATTTTCTGCTGCATTACTATCACTAGGATCAGCTCCTGTAGATGTTCCATCAATAACACAATTATCTATTGTATTATAACTATTTCCAGACGTAGTTCCATTTCCAAAAACGATGACGCCTGATTGATAACTCCCATAATTAGATTTTAAAGTGCAATAACTTATTGAATTGTAAGTAGCATCGTTTGAAAACGTCATTGCCGATCCAGCTGCAGTATTTGTATTTTCAATAGTTAATGCCCCTGAGCCAACCCCCCCAGGCCTTCCATCAATAAACACATAATCAATACCATCAAAATACAACACCGCAGGTGATGCACTTGCACTTAATGTGATAACTGATACAATGCCTGTTTTCGGGCGTATAACTAATGAGTTAGTTGCCGTAGTTGATAATCCTGAAAAATTCAGTGGGTATGTTTCTACTGTACAATTATAACTTGCTTGTAATTCAAGCATGACACTCCCCGTCATGCATGTTCTTAAATCTGCTAACGCAGACGTAATACTAGTCCAAGTACCTGTTGCACCCACTTCATAATTTCCTGAGTAATTTACGGAACAAGACACAACGCTATTAATAGTTGAATGAGATGTTAAGACTGTTGTTGTTTTAGCTACCGCAAATTTTGATGTACAAAACATCAAAAACAAACAATAAAACCTAACAAAAAACTTTCCTAGTATAAAATATTTATTTTGTAAAAACACAATTATATATTAAGATGAATTAAAACGTAGCAATTTAATGTTGACTACAATTTAATCATTTTTCGGCTAAATTGCTGCTCGTTAACTGATATATTGAAGAAATAAATACCTTTTGACAAATCATTTAAATTAATTTCTATTGACTGTATTCCATCGTCATAACGTTTTACATTAATTATTTTTACGGTTCTACCAATGGCATCTACTACTTCTATTCCTATTTGTGATGAACGCAGCAATTTTACATCAATGGTAAGATTTTGTTCTGACGGATTAGGATAAAGTATTATTTCAGGCTCTGCTGTTACTTTACAAGATTTATCTACGCTGATGATGTTGGATTGGCTTCGCTTCCCATCATAATCCTCCTGACTCAATCGGTAATACATAATTCCCTTTATGTCATCGGAATCGGCAAACTTATAATTCCGTAATTGCAAACTATTGCCAGCACCAGCCACTGAGCCTATGATATAAAAATCAACTCCATTCACCGAACGCTCAATGTAAAATACTTTATTGTTTTTTTCAGTGGCGGTTTGCCAGGTTATTAAAACATGGTTATCACTGCAGTCACCGTTAAATTGGGTTAGTTCAATAGGTAAAAGCGTAAAAGTTGAAATTGAGGACGAACAAGTTCCCGTATATGCAGGCACAACAGGACTAGGCGTATAAGTTGTAGTAATTGTATTTGTTTTAGTAATCGTACCATTAGATGAGGGATTCCCAGAATTAGCAATAGTAAATGTACCAGCTCCTCTCCCTATTTGGGTAGAGGCGGAAGCAAACGTATTATACCTTGCTAACGCAACTCCTCCACCTACATACATGTCAGTAGCCACAGAAGTTTTACCTTGATTTCCTGAAAAATAACAAGAATCAATGGTTACTGTTCCTCCAGTTACTGCAACACCAGCACCCAATGAATAACTAGCGCCATCTTGTGTGTGGTTCATGATTTTCGAACGAGTCATTCTAAAGGTACCACCAATAATCCAAATTGATCCTCCTGCAACATCAGCAGTTAATTGAGTATGATTATCGGAAATTTCTGAATCATACACATTCACGTTTCCAGCTTGAACATACATAGCAGCACCCCTATAATCACCTAGAACATTGTTTTTAAATCCTGAATTACGAATTGTAATATCACCGCCGTTAATATTCAATGAGCCACCATGCTGAAAGGCTTGTTCATTTGCATAAAACAGATAGTTATCGATTGTTACAGTAGCACTTGAAATCCCAATTCCCCCACCTGCACTGGTTCCTCCTCCCTTTGTACAAGCGGCGCCACCACCGGAAAAATTTACCGAAGCACCTGATTGTACTTGTATAGGATAACCGGAAGCAAAGTTAGAAGCTGTTTCGTAATAAACCAATACATTGATTATCTTAACACCCGTTATATTAGACTCAACACCCAATGTTTGGCCTGTTCCTGTACTATTATCATTGTAATTACTTAATGACATAGAAGACAATACCGTATTATTATCATTAATTCGCATAAAATAATTTGTCCCAGAATTATTAAAATTTGTTTTACTTACACCTGCCCCTATAATAACAACTCCATTTGGAGGACTTGATAAATTTGCATCTGAATAAGTTCCAGCATCTACAAAAATCGTATCGCCACTTTGAAATGAATAACCTGATGTATTGAGCAACCATGCAAGCGTGGCAGCCGGCGTATTTGGATCTTGTCCGTAATTAGTTGTATTAGTTCCTGCCGCTGTTGTATAAATATCATTTGTAGCACTATAAGAACCATTTACATAATAATTGCTTGACCGTAATGATGTTGTGCCGGTAATGGCTGCCGGAGTTTTATAACACAATCCATTTCCATTCGATTCATAGGCATAAAAACTATATGTTGTCTGTGGAATTAAGCCTGTTATGTTTACGGAAGTACCTGAACCGTAATACACCACATAATTACCTGTGCCTATTTGCGATCCTGAACCAAATACAGAATTGGCAGTATAAGTTGTACCATCTGTTGGATTAGTTGTAACGGAGGTACTTTTCTTTCCTACTATCAAAACATTACTACCGTTACCTCTCGTCCAATTGAGTGATAAACTATATGTGTCAACATTTGAAAAAGCTACAAATGTAGCTTGACTAGAAGGTATACAATCAAGTGTAGAAACAGAATTAGTAGTTCCGGGGATCAAATAACAGTTACCGGTTGAACTATACGTATAAGCTGTAAAAGAATAAGTTGTGTTTGATGACAAACCAGTTACGGCAACTGAAGTAGTTGACGATGAACCGTTAAAAACAACATAATTTCCAGTTCCTATTTGCGACCCCGAACCAAATACCGAATTAGCAGTATATGTCATTGCATCTGTCGGATTGGTTAAGGTATTAGTACCAGTTCTCGCTACCAATAATAAATTATCCCCACTACCAGCTGTCCATGACACATTTGTGGAGGTGTATGATGTTGAAGAAAATGTAATATTAGATGCCTGAGTCGCTGGATAATTACAACTTGGGGGAGTTTCTGTAATGGTAACATCATCTATATAAGCAGAAGAAGAACCATAAGTGCTATTTTGTAAACATACCATTATATAACCTGAAGTTGTTGCCGCATTGTGATTATACTGTGTCCATGTGACTTGAGTCCAACTTGTGTTTGAAACAACTGAAGTCTTTGTTTGAACGCTTAAGGGAGTGGTTAAATTGGCCGTTTCATTATAAACCATTTTAATATCAATCACATTTTTGACCCAAAAACTTACATCATATTTATGATTTTGATTAAAAGTTACTGGTATGTAAAAATATTTATCGTAAACACCATTCGCTATTTTCGCAGCATATGATCCGGATCTAGAACTAGCGTAATTATTATTTAAACTCCAACTTGAAGCATCGGTTGTCCAAGCATTGGAACCAACAGAAGGTGTTGAAGCTGAAAACGACTCAGTAACTATAGCTACAGGAGCCTGAGATTTTAAATTGTAAAATGAAAACAAAATAAAACAAAATAAAAAACTATTGATTGTTTTCATCAATTTATTTCCAAATAAAAATTTAACCATATATAACTCTATCCGTATTGTAAATAATAATAAGGCTCCTAATAAATAGGAGGACTATAAATATATAACAAGTTTGGAAAAGTTAAAATAAAATGGGTGTTATGTTTAAAAAAATAGGGCTTTTAATCTATTATTTCAAAATCATCTCCATCTAGCATCACCGGGAAAACATTTCTAAATTCATTCAAAAAAGAGTATGATAAGGTTATGGTTTCGGTTTTATCCTCGTTTGCTTTGGTGGTCATCATCATATCTCCTTTAGGATTAATGCAGCAAGAATCGCCAGAATGCGCTATCCCTTTTCCATCGTTTCCTATTCGGTTAACACCCACTACATAAACCTGGTTTTCAATGGCTCTTGCCACCAATAGTTGTTTCCATGCAAATGAACGTAATGCAGGCCAATTCGCGACATATATCAGTATGTCATAGGAATTAGCTTTGGTATTTCTACTCCAAACCGGAAATCTTAAATCGTAACAAACCAATGGGCATATTTTCCAACCTTTGTATTCTATAATTTCCTTTTTCTTACCTGCCGTGTAATGCAAATGTTCGTTACCCATCCTAAACAAATGGCGTTTATCATAATATTGATAACTACCGTCAGAGTTCACCCAATACAATCTGTTGTAAAAATTCGAATCATCTTTTACCGACAAACTCCCTACTATAGCACACTGTTTTTCACGGGCTTTTTTCTGCATCCAAACGAAGGCTTTTCCTTCATGCAATTCTGCTATCTCCTCCGGTTTCATCGTAAAACCGGTTGAAAACATTTCAGGCAATATAATAATATCTGTTGGATCAACTATTTCGGCAATTTTAAAGTCAAAATGCTCTAAATTTTTATCAATATCTTCCCAATACAAATGAGTTTGAATAGTTGTAATTGTAAGGTCTTGCATTGTACTCATAGGTATTATTGATTTTTTATGAAAAAAGGAGGATATTTTTAGGGAATACCTCCTTTTGACCGTTAAATTACCATGTTCACTATTTTTTTATGAACCACAATTACTTTTTTTGGTTGTTTTCCATCTAACAATTTGGTCGTCTGTTCGTTCTGCATAACGATGGTTTCAACATCTTGTACACTTAATGAAGCCGCTAATGCTAATGTAAACTTCACTTTACCGTTAAACGATACAGGGTAATTGACCGTATCGTCAACTAAAAATGTTTCATTATACTGAGGGAAAGGTGCAAATGCAATACTTTGAGTATGCCCTAGTTGTTTCCATAGTTCTTCTGTAATATGAGGTGCGTAAGGCGATAAACAAATTAACAAAGGCTCCAAAATTGCTTTTTTATGGCATTTAGCGTCCGTCAATTCATTCACGCAAATCATAAAATTACTGATAGATGTATTAAATGAAAAACGTTCAATATCTTCTGTTATTTTTTTAATGGTTTTATGCAACGTTTTTAATTCGCCTTTAGTTGGTTCATCCTCCGTAACAATTAACGCCCCTTCGCTTTGACCATTTGCAGGTGGAGTAAAAAACAATCGCCATAATTTTTTCAAGAAACCATGAACGCCTGTTATACCATTGGTATTCCATGGCTTACTTTGTTCCAATGGTCCCAAAAACATTTCATACAAACGAAGCGTATCGGCACCATATTTAGCACAAATATCATCGGGTGATACGACATTGAATTTTGATTTTGACATTTTTTCAATTTCAACTCCACAGATATACTTACCATCCTCCAAAATAAATTCGGCGTCACGATAATCAGATCTCCATTTTTTAAAAGCTTCCACATCTAACACGTCATTATCCACAATATTAACATCGGTATGAAGGGCTGTTGTTTGGTATTCTTTTTTCAATCCATTTGAAACAAATTTATTAGTACCATTTATTCGATACACAAAATTACTTCTGCCTTGTATCATACCTTGATTGATTAACTTTTTTGCCGGTTCATCAATCTCAATAAAACCAAGATCTTTCAAGAATTTCGTCCAGAAACGAACATACAATAAATGTCCTGTAGCATGTTCGCTTCCACCAACATATAAATCAACTTGCTTCCAGTAATCAGATAATCTTTTATCGGCAAAAGTAGATTCATTATGAGCATCCATATACCTCAAAAAATACCATGAACTACCGGCCCAACCCGGCATAGTACTATGTTCATAATCAAATTCATTTTTATATTTCCATGCAGACGAAGCTCTAGCCAAAGGCGGTTCTCCATCTTCTGTTGGTAAATATTTATCAACTTCCGGAAGAATAAGCGGAAGCTCATTTTCATCTAAGGTATAAGGCACGTCATTTTTATAATACACCGGTATAGGCTCTCCCCAATAACGTTGTCTGCCAAACACGGCATCTCTTAGCCTAAAATTAACTTTACCTTTTCCTAATCCTCTCACTTCAATTTCTGAAATGGCTTTTTTAATGGCTTCTTTTACATCTAATCCATTTAAAAAATCTGAATTAATAATTTTTCCTTCCTTCGCATCATATGATTCGATTTCGATATTTCCACCTGAAACAACCTCCTGAATTGGTAAATTAAACTGTTTTGCAAAGGCATAATCCCTCGAATCATGAGCAGGAACTGCCATCACCGCCCCTGTGCCATATCCAACAAGCACATAATCACCAATCCAAATTGGAATTTGTTTGCCTGTAAATGGGTGTAATACATATGAACCGGTAAATACTCCTGTTATCTTTGTGACTTCAGCCTGACGCTCACGCTCACTTCTGTTTTTAGACTGAATGATGTAATCCTCAATAGCTGCTCTTTGTTCAGGGGTAGTTAAAGATACTACTAAATCGTGTTCGGGCGCCAATGTGATAAAAGACACTCCAAACACTGTATCTGGTCTAGTCGTAAATACTTCAATGAAAGATGAAGCATTGGTTTGTTTTTCATCATATACTTTAAATTTCAAACTCGATCCTTCACTTTTTCCAATCCAATTTCGCTGTGCTTCTTTTAAACTTTCAGTCCAATCCAACTCATCTAATCCATCTAACAAACGTTGAGCATATTTTGTAATACGCATGCTCCATTGTTTCATCATCTTCCGTTCTACAGGATGTCCGCCGCGTTCACTCAACCCATCTTTAATTTCATCATTTGCCAATACAGTTCCTAAGGCAGGACACCAATTCACATAAGATTCGCCTAAATATGCCAAGCGAAAATTCATAAGTATATCGCTTCGTTTTTTTTCATCAAAGTCTTTCCATTCTGATGCTGTAAAAGCAGGCACTTCTTTTTCAATATCACCGGTTAAAATATCATGATCAATACCTTTGCAACCCTCTGTTTCTAATATAGAAATCAAAGTTTGAATCGATTCAGCTTTATTCGTACGCGGATTGTACCAAGAATTAAAAATTTGTATAAATATCCATTGTGTCCATTTATAATAATCCGGATTCGAAGTTCTAACTTCTCTATCCCAATCAAAAGAAAAACCCATTTTATCCAATTGCTCACGGTAACGTGCTATATTTTGCTGAGTCGTAATAGCCGGATGCTGTCCTGTTTGTATGGCATACTGTTCTGCGGGTAATCCAAAACTATCATAACCCATTGGATGCAAAACATTAAATCCTTTGTGTCTTTTGTAACGAGAAACAATATCAGATGCTATATACCCAAGCGGATGACCGACATGAAGACCTGCTCCAGAGGGATAAGGAAACATATCTAATACATAATATTTTTCTTTCTCCGAATTATTCTGTGCGGCAAATGTTTTATGATTTGCCCAGTAGGCTTGCCAATGGCGTTCAATCTCTTTAAAATTATATTCCATAATGGTTTTATTGATGCGAGCAGCAAAGATAATTTTTTGTTTAGGATATAGAAATTTTTGTAGATAACTGTGAATCTATACTGTTTAATTGAAACAAATCGCACAATCATAAAAAATATTTAAAAAAATGTAACTAAACCTACTTGATTGAATTATATAATTAAAAGCTAAAAAAACAACCTATTTAATACCCAGTAAATATTGGGGAAATAGAGTAAAGACAATTTTAGAAGTAAAACCATAAAAAATAAATCTATGAACACGAAACACTTAATATTTACGGCTATTATTAGCCTTGGCATTGGAGCAAAAGTAAATAGTAAAACTTGTGTTTCGCTTCAAAAAGCTTTTGATAACAAATACATTAAAGCGAAAGCAATTTGTAAAGGCGGTTTAGCACTCGATTATTTGGTATCCAATTTACTCAAAGACTCTTTAACCATTCTTGTACCTGCAGGATGGCGATTTAACTCAGATGCCGGAAAAAATGATTATCAAGATATTTTAGTAGCACACGAAGAATTATTGGTCTTAAAACCCAAACAAACAAAAACATTTGAAATAAAAGGTTACTGCTGCGAAGCTACTAAAGGTGGGCCACAAAGTGGAGCTCCTTACACATTGGGTAAAATGGCTGATAGCTCATTGGTATGTTTGGCACGTTTTTTAAATACTCATAAAATCGATTCAAACACAGAACAATATAGTGTGTGGGCCATTAGCGATAAAAAAGAAACTGCTAATATCACAAGCCACAATGACTCAATGGCTTCGGTTTTAAGAAGATTTGTAGCTAATATCAAAGGAGAGCCTCTGCCATGGTATACATTGTTAAAAAGAGCCAATGTATCAAATACAGGCTCTGTGACCGATCATCCTATTCGATTTAAAG
>Ga0172373_10003530_pt1 | contig 22837 bp, 20 predicted proteins | sample Lak10m_2_FD_114546 | JGI IMG/M metagenome (GOLD analysis project Ga0172373, IMG submission 114546) | Freshwater microbial communities from Kabuno Bay, South-Kivu, Congo - kab_092012_10m | ecosystem: Environmental > Aquatic > Freshwater > Lake | place: Democratic Republic of the Congo...
ACCCAATCTATCCCCGCCTCCGGGGCATAGGTGATGCCGGATGGCGTCAGAAGAGGGTAACTGGTCACAAAATCGGACCTATACTCGCGGCTCATCCAGTAGATCTTCGATTCCAGGTGGTTCACGAAGTAGAGGAGATCGACGTTGACGACCGCCAGATTGAACCGGGCCGACGAGTTCTCCACCCCGTTGTCGTACACCAGCTTGTTCACCACGCCGTTGTCGACGCGGACGATCTGGTTCCAGTCGTTGAAAAGGTAGAGGTTCCCGGCCGGGTCGATGTCGATGTCCTGGACGCCGCCGATCGGGGAGGAAGCGGCGGGCGCGCCGGGCGTGATCGTCCCGTGGGTCCCGTCCCCCGCGAAATGGTAAAGGTAGCCGTACCGGTCGATCCGCTTCACCTTTTTGTATTGGGAAGAGGAGACGTAGATCGAGTCGTCCGGCCCGGCCTTGACCGCGGTCGGGTTCCCGAGATACGCCTCGACGGCGAGGATCCCGTCGACCGCGTTGTCCCCCGCCGTGCCCGCGCCGGCCAACGACGCAGGGGCGCCGCAGATCGTGACGATCGTCCCCTTGGCGTACATCGCGACCGTGACCGGCTTCACCTCGCCCGGGGAGAGCGTGATCCCGTTGACCCACCCGCGCCCCAGCAGCGGGGTGAGGACGGCGTTGTCGGATGGGACCACGGCGTTGGGGTACTCGTCCACTTCGACGGTGATCTTCGGGCCGGGAGGGATCCCGCCGATCTCGCCGCGGCCGTCCGAGCGCAGGAACCACTTCTCGATCGGCGCGAAATGGGGGCCAAGGACGCGGATCCGGATCCGGTTCGTGTCGTCCAGCGGGTAGGAGGCGGCGCGGACCGGCGCGTGCGCGGAGGCGGAGGCGGCCGGCGGCGACGGGTACACCAGCCGCACCGATATGGAACCGCTCCCGCCGCCGGAACAGCCGGCCGCTCCGGCGAAAAGCACCGACGCGAGAAGGGCGAGGGGAAGGAATGTCCTCAACGAATCGACGGGTGACAACGTTGCCTCCAGTACGAAGATGAAGGGTAATATAATACCTTCATCACGTCTAATTGCTTCAGTTCAAATACGGTACCGTAGACGTAGGGCGCAGCGGGGGGTTCCACGCAGCGGCGTATGGAGAGAGGCTGAGATTGCGTCGAACGGAATCGCAGCGAGCGGTCGAAGGTCGCGAGCGTAGCGGAGTGGAAGCCGCCCGCGAGCCCGGAGTCTGAATACCTGACGGATGAATGTTGCCGTATTGATGAACTGAAGATTATTGGGGAGAAAAAATGGAATCGTACATCCCCTCGTCGTCGCCGCTCGCGGTGGAAGAGATGACGGCGTACATCGGGCCGAGGGCGGAGCGGTATCGACCCCGGTTCGAGCGGTTCACCCGGACGGGCACGACCCGTTTCGAGTTCTCATGGAACTGGCCGGCCGCCTTCGCGGGGATGTGGTGGTACCTCTACAGGAAGATGTACGGGTGGGCGTTGCTGGACTTCGCCATGAGCGTCCTGCTCGGCTGGACGTTCTTCGTGCCGATCCTCTGGGGCGTCGCCCGCGCCGTGACCGGCGACTACCTCTACTTCCTCCAGGCCGACCGGAGGATCCGCGAGGCCCGCCCGGTCTCTTCCGCCCCCGACGCGTCGGCCGCGAACCCGGCGCACCTGGCCCGGCTCGCCGCCGATGGAGGCGTCAACGCCTGGATCCCGTGGTTCGCGATCGCGGCGATCCTCCTCGTCCTCGCCCTCGGCGCGTTTTTCTTCGGGATGGCCTGGAACGCTTTCCCGCCGCTGCGCGACCTCTGGCCGGACCCTCCGGGCCGCTGGACCTGAGCGCGCCATTCCCTTCGCACGGCAACGCATATAAACGATCCCGGAAGCTGCGTCGCCTCCGGAGGGCGGGGCTCCGTTCGTGGCTCGCCGTGCGGTGAACCTGCACGGCTGCGCTTTACCTCACTTCGCCCCCCCTCCTGCGGCGACTCCGCAGGTTGGAGGCGTTGCCGTATTTATGAAACACCCCACCACGCGAAAGGGGCCCCGTCGCCGGGGCCCCTCTGCGGAGCGTAGTAACGTCGGACCGGTTCAGCAGTCGAAGTACAGGAAGAACTCGTGCGGGTGGGGCCGCAGCTTCACGGGGTTCACCTCCGCCTCGATCTTGTACTCGATCCACTTCTCGATGACGTCGATGGTGAACACGTCGCCCTTCAGCAGGAACTCGTGGTCGTCCGCCAGCGCCTTGAGCGACTCCTCGAGGGAGCCCGGCGTGGTCGGGACGTTGGCCAGCTCCTCGGGCGACAGCGCGTAGATGTCCTTGTCGAGAGGCTGCCCGGGGTCGATCCTGTTCTGCACGCCGTCCAGGCCCGCCATCAGCTGCGCGGCGAACGACAGGTAGCCGTTGCACGACGGGTCCGGCGTGCGGAACTCGAGGCGCTTCGTCTTGGGCGAAGCGGAGTACATCGGGATCCGGACCGACGCGGAACGGTTCCGGCTCGAGTACGCGAGGTTGACGGGGGCCTCGAAGCCCGGCACCAGCCGCTTGTAGGAGTTCATCGTCGGGTTGCTGAACGCGCACAGCGCCCGGGCGTGCTTCAGGATGCCGCCGATGTACCACAGCGCCATCCTGGACATCCCGCCGTACTCCTCCCCCGCGAAGAGCGGCTTGCCGCCCTTCCAGAGGGACTGGTGCGTGTGCATCCCCGAGCCGTTGTCGGCGAAGAGCGGCTTCGGCATGAAGGTCACGGTCTTGCCGGCCTTCCGCGCGACGTTCTTGCAGATGTACTTGTACCACTGCAGCGCGTCGGCGACCTTCACCAGCGTGTCGAACCGCAGGTCGATCTCGGCCTGCCCGGCGGTGGCCACCTCGTGGTGCTGCGCCTCGACCTTGAGCCCCACCTGCTCCATGACACGGACCATCTCGTCGCGCAGGTCGTGCTGCGAGTCGGTCGGCGGGACGGGGAAGTACCCTTCCTTGTGGCGCGGCTTGTAGCCGAGGTTCGGCTTCTCGTCACGGCCGCTGTTCCACGTCCCCTCGTCGGAGTCGATCGCGTAGAAAGCGGAGTTCGACCCGCCGCCGTAGCGGACGTCGTCGAAGATGAAGAACTCGGCCTCCGGCCCGAAGAACGCCGTGTCGGCAATGCCGGTCGACCTGAGGTACGCCTCGGCCTTGCGCGCGATGTTCCGTGGGTCGCGGGTGTAATTCTCCTTGGTGATCGGGTCGACGATGTTACAGATCAGGGAAAGCGTCGGCCGGGTGATGAACGGATCGACGACCGCCGTCTCGGGATCGGGTATGACCAGCATGTCGGATGCGTGGATCGGCTGCCAGCCGCGGATGGACGACCCGTCGAAGCCGAACCCTTCCTCGAAACTGTCCTCCTTGAGCTCGTAGATCGGCACCGCGAAGTGCTGCCATGTGCCGATGAAATCCATGAACTTCAGGTCGACCATCTCGATGTTCTTGCTCTTGGCGAAACCGAGGACTTCCTTCGCATTCATTGCGATCCCTCCTGGGGGCGTTAAGTTGTAATGAAGGCGCGCGGTTGATCCGGTCAGATGGCGTCGTGACCGCGTTCGCCGGTGCGGATCCGGACGACTTCCTCGATGTTTGTGACGAAGATCTTCCCGTCGCCGATCCGGCCCGTCTTGGCCGACTTCTCGACGAGCTCGACCACCTGGGCGACCAGGTCGTCGGGAACGATGATCTCGAGCTTGATCTTGGGCAGGAAATCGACGACGTATTCCGCCCCGCGGTACAGCTCCGTGTGCCCCTTCTGGCGGCCGAATCCCTTGACCTCGGAAACGGTCATCCCCTGGACGCCGATGTCGTTGAGCGACTCCTTCACCTCGTCCAGCTTGAACGGCTTGATGATCGCCTCGACCTTTTTCATGGTGTCACCTCCCTCGCGGACGTAACAAAGCAACGGCCGTACCAACCGTGCGCCGGGAACGCACCGATGTGGGAGAAAACGAAATTCATCAGCAAATGCGGACAATTAGCTGGATGCGGACAAGCGGAAGGGCTGGAACGGCAAAACGCCGGCGCGACTGTTTGCACAATCCGTATGCACCAGGCGCACACGGCCTGTGCAGCGTCACTCGCCGGGCGGAGTTCCTAACCTGCTCTCCTGGCCGGAGAGGAGGCGGTGGATGTTCTCCCGGTGGGTGTAGATCACGAGGAACGACATCACGAGGGAAAGGGTCACATAATGCCTCGACCTCCCCAGAAACGCCATGGCGACGGGAAGGGCGACCGCGGCGCACAGCGACCCGAGCGACACGTACCGCGTGAAGTAGAGCACGGCGGCGAACAAAACCACGATGACGAAGGCGGTCTCCGGCGACAGGAAAAGCACCACGCCCAGCGCGGTCGCGACCCCTTTCCCCCCCTTGAACCGGAGATACGCCGGGAAGATGTGTCCCAGGAACACCGCTCCGCCGACCAGGGCGAACCAATGGAAGGCGGACGGATCAAGCAGCCGCCGGGCGAGTGCGATGGCGAGAACTCCCTTCCCGACGTCGAGCAGCAGGGTGAGTATTCCCGCGCCTTTCCCGAGCGTGCGCGCCACGTTGGTCGCGCCGATGTTCCCCGAACCGGCCTTGCGCAGGTCAAGATCGCGGTCGAACGCCCTCGCCACGAGGATGCCGAACGGGACGGAGCCGAGCAGGTAGCCGAAGAGGACGAGGAGGGAGCCGCGCAGCCACGAAGCGTCCATGGCGGGAATTATGTCTCTTCTATCTCTTCCGTGCGGGGACGGGCGACGCCCGTTTCGAACGCGGCGCGCTCGACCGCATCGGCGACCTTTGCGTGCATCTCCAGGTCGAGGATCGAGGGGACGAGCTCCCCGGCGGACGCGCACGAGCTGATCACCTTTGCCGCGGCGATCTTCATCCGATTGTTGATCTTGCGGGCCCGCGCGTTGAGGGCCCCCCGGAACACCCCGGGAAACGCCAGCGCGTTGTTGACCCCCCGGCCGTCCGCCGCGAACGAAGCTCCCGCGGCCCGGGCCTCCTCGGGGGAGATCTCGGGCCTCGGGTTCGACAGCGCGAGGATCACCTGCCCCTTGCGGATCGTCTCCTTCTTGATGAGCCCCTGCACGCCGGTCGTGCAGATGACGATGTCGGCCGACGCCATGATCTCCGGGAGCGTGACGGGCTTGCCGCCTTCCTTCGCGAAGATCTCCCGCGCGCCGGAGTTGATGTCGGCGCCCAGCATCTTGCGTACGCCGTAGGCCATCAGCAGCTTCGAGATCCCCATCCCGGCGGCTCCCAGCCCCACCATCCCGACCGTGTCGTTCTTGACCTGCATCCCGACGTATTTGCTCGCGTTCAGCAGCGCGGCCAGGACGACGACGGCGGTGCCGTGCTGGTCGTCGTGCAGCACGGGGATGTCGAGCATCTCGCTCAGGCGATCCTCGATCTCGAAGCACTCGGGGGCCTTGATGTCCTCGAGCTTGATCGCGCCGAACGTGGGGGCGATCGAGGCGACCGTGCGGATGATCTCCTCGGTGTCCTTCGACTGGATGAGGATCGGGATGCCGTTGATCCCCACCAGCGCCTCGAAGAGGGCGGCCTTCCCCTCCATCACCGGCATGCCGGCCACGGCCCCGATGTCCCCCAGGCCGAGGATGGCGGTGCCGTTCGTGACGATCGCGACCGTGTTCGGGATGACCGTGTAGTCGTACGCCAGCTCCGGCTTCCGCTGGATGAGCTTGCAGACCTTGGCGACGCCGGGCGTGTACACCTTCCGGATCGTGGAGATGCTGTCCAGCGGGATGCGGGACTTGACGGAGATCTTTCCGCCGCGGTGCATCTCGAGCACCGGGTCGATGATGTCGGAGATGATGACGCCCTCGACCTTGCCCAGTTCCTCGAGGACCCCCTGGAGCTGCGCGTCGTTGTCGACGAAGATCGTGATGTCGCGGGTGTTGTATTCGAGGCCGTACCCGACCAGCTTGATGTCGCCGATGTTCCCCCCGGCGGCGCCGATGGCCGTCGCCACCTTGCCGAAGAACCCCGGCTTGTCGTGGATCATGACGCGGACGGTCTTTACGAGCTTGTCGATTCCCTTTTCTATCTGCATTTTGTCATCATAGTATCCGCCCTTCTTCTTTGTCAAACGAGGGCGCCCGGGGGTACAATCACCCCTGATGATCGTCGATTGCGGCGCCTGTTCCGCGCAGAATTTCGTATCCGACGAGCGCTTGGCCATCCGGGATATCCCGCCCCGATGCTGGGAGTGCGGCCGTCCGCTGGCCATCGACGCCGGGGACGCCTTCACCGACCGCGAAACCGTCGGGATCCGCCCGGAATCCAACGGGGGCAACGACGGTAAAAACCGGGACGGGGGAGCAAGGCATGGGTAAGATCCGGGTCGCGGTCGCAGGCGTGGGGAACTGCGCCAGCGCTCTGCTGCAGGGGATCGAGTTCTACCGGGAAACGCCCGCGGCCGGCGACGGCGAAATCATCCCCGGGCTGATGAACCGCGACATCGGGGGCTATCTCCCGGCCGACATCGAGGTCGTTGCGGCGTTCGACATCGACCGGAGGAAAGTCGGCCGGCCGGTCACCGAGGCGATCTTCGCCCTCCCCAACTGCACGAAGCGTTTCGTCGAACGGATGCCCGCGGGCGGTCCCGTCGTCCGCATGGGCCCCGTCATGGACGGGGTGGCCCCCCACATGGCCGATTACCCCGACGACCGGACGTTCCTCCCGTCCTCCGAGCCGCCGTGCGACGTCGAACGGGTTCTGCGGGATTCGGGCGCCGAGATCCTGGTCAACTACCTGCCGGTCGGCTCCGGGGAGGCGACCCGTTTCTACGCCGAGGCGTGCATCGGAACGGGCGTGAGCCTCGTGAACTGCATCCCGGTATTCATCGCCTCCGATCCCGCGTGGGCGGATCGCTTCCGGAAGGCGGGGATCCCGCTGGTCGGCGACGACATCAAGTCCCAGCTGGGGGCGACGATCGTCCATCGTGCGTTGGCCCGCCTCTTCTCGGACCGCGGGATCCGCCTCAAGCGCACGTACCAGCTGAACACCGGCGGAAACACGGACTTCCTCAACATGCTGAACCGCAGCCGCCTCGAGTCGAAAAGGATATCGAAGACCGAGGCGGTGACCAGCGCACTTTCTCACGCCGTTTCCCCCGACGACGTCCACATCGGGCCGTCCGACTACGTCCCATGGCAGAAGGACAACAAACTGTGCTTCCTGCGGATCGAGGGCGAAGGGTTCGGTGGGCTGCCGATAGAGCTGGAGCTGCGCCTCTCCGTCACCGACTCGCCGAACAGCGCGGGCGTGGGGATCGACGCGATCAGGTTCTGTCGCCTCGGGAGGGAGATGGGGCTGTCGGGCCCCCTGATCGCCCCGTCGGCCTACTTCATGAAGCATCCCCCGGAGCAGCACACCGACGACGACGCGAGGCGCGAACTCGAGGAGGTCATCGCGGACTTCCTGGCGTGGAGGCGGACGCAAGGAGCGCCTCCCAGGACGCCGTGCACTTCTCCCACGTGAACCCCGCCGCCACGGCGGCCCCCTCCATCGACAGCCGGGCGCGCAATTCCGGCGACGACGCGATGGCGAGGAGCGCACCGGGGAACCGGTCGGGATCGTCCCGCGGGTAGGCCAGCCCCCCGCCCTCCGAACGGATTTTGTCGCCCCAGTAAGTCCCCTCGGGCGCCACGACCGGCACGCCGGCGGCGAGCGCCTCCAGCGGCACCATCCCGAACGACTCGTAAAGCGACGGGCAGACGACGGCGTCCGCCGCCGCGAACAGCATCGGCATGCCGGCGTGCGGCAGGGGGCCGAGGAAGAAGACGTCATCCTCCGGGCCGCTTTCCTGCCCCTCCTGCCCGGCCACCAGCAGGATCGACTTCCCCTTCCACCGATCCCGCATGGCGCGGAAGGCGGCGACGGCCGCAGCGGCGTTTTTCCCGGCGTCCCCCCGGGCGGCGAGCAGGAAGACCATCCCTTCCCGGGGAAGTCCGAGGTACGACCGCGCCACCTCGCGGGGGGGAAGGTGCCGGAACCGATCGTCCACACCCGGGGGGATGACCACCCCGTTTCCCGACAGTTCAGGGAAGATTCTCCGGTTCTCGTCGAGGTCGTACTCCGAGAAGCAGACGACGCGGGACGCCTCGCGCGCCAGCGCCGCCTCTTGCGTCCTTCGGATCGAGGAGAGCGGATCATGTCCCTCCGCCGCAGCCGGGACCTTGCGCGCCTCCACCGTGTGGTAGGAAAAGATCATCGGGGCCGAGGCCAGTCCGCGGGCGGCGACTCCCGACATCCAGTAGTGGGCGGATACGACGCGCGGTTCGATCCGCTCCCCGCGCATCAGGATCCGGCACCGCTCGACGAAAAGGTCGAGGGAAGCGTACGCGCTTTCGCGGGACGGAGGATCCTCCCAGCCGCACGGGACGTGGAAGACGCGGATCCCAGGGAACAGCACGGCGACCTCGACGGTCTCCCCCGTGGCGCGGGTGAGGACGTCGGTGGCGATCCCCCGCTTCGACAGCCCGCGGAGCAACCCGACCAGGAATACGTTCATTCCCCCGGCGAGTCCCTCGCCCGGTTCTTCCATCGGGCAGGTGTGGTAGGAAACGAGGAGGTGCGGCGTCAAGCGGATACCGTCAGTCGGTGAACCGCCCTGTCCACCCCTCCGAGGTCGTACTTGTAACGTTCCGTCCCCCGGAGGAAATCGTATTCCGCGCACCCCTCGTCGATGGCCCGCCCGATGGAGCGCGCGATCAGCACCAGCCCGGGGTTGGACGCGCGGTGCACCGGGTCGTACCCCGAGTTGTAGAGGAGCATGGCGCCGTCGGTGCGGAACTGGAACACGGATGCGACGTCCACCCCCTCCGAGGAAAGAAACGCGAGGCGCAGGCGGCCGGAGGCGAGGAACCCCTCCGCGACTTCGCGGAAAAACCCGGCCATCACTTCGTCCATGAACGCCTCCTTTCCGGGGTGGCTCTTACGGTGAAGCTCCACAAAGGACCGAAGATCTTCCGCGAGTTCACCCTGCGTCCGCGTCACCCGGAAGGCGAGCCCATGGAGCAGATCCGCGGCGCGCCGCATCTTCCGCCGAAGTTCGTGACGCTCCTTCTTCCCCAGCAGTTCGAGGTATTCCTCGAAGGAGCCCGGCAGGGAGACGAATGGGGCCCGGTCCATCTCCTCGACCGAGCAGGATAGGCCCCGGTCGCGGCAGATCGCGGGGATGAGCGACAGGGTCGGCGTCCCTTCCACGAGACCCGGCAGCACCAGCGGACCACCGCCGAGCGCGGGGAGCCCCCGCTCGAGGAACTCCCGCCAGAACGCCTCGGCATGGGCGGGCGCGATTATGGCGTCGAGGTAGTCCGCGACCTCCTCGCCGCCGAGGAAGGTCCATCCCCCCTCCGGGCGGCGGCAAAGGAAGAGGAGTCCCTCGCCGGGGCCGCCGCCATGGGCCCAGCGGGCGACCCGGACGTCGCATCGAAGGCCCAGTGTGCGACGCCATGGAAGGAGAAACAGCGGAGAGAGGAACGGGGAGGCGCGGGGTTCAAGGCCGTGCAGGCGATTCCACAGGGCGATCGGCACGTCCGCGAGGTCGGGCGACACTTCCAGACTCAACTTTCCTCCCTGGAGAGGGCAGGTCCGCCGCCGTACACCGGAAGCCGCACCGTGAAAGTGGTTCCCTTTCCCACAACGCTGTCCGCCTCGATGCTCCCACCGTGCCGGCTCACGATGCCGTAGCTGACCGACAGGCCCAGCCCGGTTCCCTTCCCCACCGGCTTCGTCGTGAAGAAAGGTTCGAAAATCCGGTGCAGGACCTCGGGCGGGATTCCGCAACCGGTATCCGAAAACTCCGCGACCAGGTGGTCATCCGACCGCCGTGTCCTTACGGTCAAGATCCCGCCATTCTTCATGGCGTGCTGCGCGTTCACGACGATGTTGGTGAACACCTGCTGCATCTGCAGGGCGTTCCCGCGGAACGGCGGCAGCCCCTCCGTGAATTCCTCGATCACCTTGACGTTCCCTTTCGTCATCTGGTGCGCGAGGAAGGCGAGCGTCTCGCGGATCAGGGAGTTGAGGTCCTGCCGCAGAAGTTCCTCGGTCGGCTGCCGGGCGAACTTGAGCATGTCGAGGATGATGTCGCGGCACCGCACGGTGAGCCCGCTGATGTTTTCGAAATAGGCGAGCATCTTTTCGACGTCCTGCGGGGTCATCTTTTCCGCGGAACGCCGGCGGTACTGCTCGAGCGCCAGGTCGGAGTATCCCATGATGCCGCTCAACGGGTTGTTCAACTCGTGCGCGACGCCGGCCGCAACCTGTCCCATCGCCGCAAGACGCTCCACCTCGACCATCCGCAGGTGCACCGCCTCCAACTCACTGGTCTTCTCCTCGACCCGTGTTTCGAGGAGGCGATTCCAGTCGGAGATCTCCCGCATCGCATGCTCCATGGAGACGCTCATCCGGTTGAAAGCGGACCCGAGGCCGGCCACCTCGTCGCCCCCCTTCACGGGAACCGTCTCCCCGTACTTCCCCTCCGCTATGGCCATGGCCGCATCGGTCAACTTGCGCAACGGCCGGACGACGCGGTAGACGAGGAAGAGGAACGTCGCTCCGACCACGACCATGAAAACCATCGCGCCGACGAGCAGGCCGACCGTCGTGTGGAGCAAAGCCTTGCGCTCACCTTCCGTGGACCGGGAAAGCGCCATGATCACGGTCTTGCCGTCGAAAGTCCGCATGGGGACCGCGACGACGGCCTGCGAATCCGACCGGACGCCGAAGGTGAAGTAGATCGGACTTCCCTTGTCGAGTTCGCGCCGCTGGGCAGGATCGGAGATAACCTTGCCGATGGACTTCATGCAATCGCCGCAGGTCGACGAGGAAGCGACCACCTGCCCTGCATGGAAAAACATCACCTCTCCGCCGATCGCCCGGCTTTCCCGCCGCAGGAACTCTCCTCCGAGGGAGACCGAGGCGGACACCACCTTCCGGTCCTGTTCGGCGCCCCCCGCCGGAGCGACCGCCACGATGAGGATCCGGGCGATGCCGTCGCCCGGAAGAACGTAGTCCGCGGTCGGCATCCCGGCGAAGCCCCTCCGGAAAACTGCAGTCAGACGTTCCGGTACATCTCCCGAGCCGAGCGTTTCGAGATGGATCCCCTTGCCCCTGGACTGCTCCGCGAGCGTGATCCAGACCGCGCGGGCTTCCCTGATCCGGGAACCCTCGTCCATCTCCTCCGCCCTCGCGCCGAGCTCCGCGAACAGCTCGGCCTCCTGGCGGATCCTGACGAGCGCGGACTCCATACGGGCCTGCGCGCGGAGCACCTCGGCCCTCGCTCCCTGCTCGAGGTCACGCCGGACGAACTCCCGGATGGTGATCGCCCCGGCGACCGTGACCGCAAGGAGGAAAAGGACGAAGAGCGCCGCGATGCGCGTCGTCATCGAGTCGCGGAACAACAGCCGCTTCATCTATCGACGTCCAGCGGGTACCGTATCTTACGGGCGAGCGCGTACATCGCGGCGTAGTCCTCGTCGACGGTCGGGATCATCCTGTCCGCGCCGAGCCTCCGGAGCGCTTCCTTCCCCTCCTTTTCCCTGTCGAGGGAAAGCAGCATCGACCGGAGGGCGGACCGGTCCTTCTCGCCGAGGCTTCCCGCGACCACGAGGGCGTTCTCGGGGAAATAGTCCGAGGTGGACAGCACGACGAGCTCCTTCCGCGCCACTGCCGAGGAGGCCAGTTCCCGGCCAAGGACGAGATCCTTCACGGCGGCGGCGTCCGCCGCCCCAGACAGGACAAGCTTGATCGCGGAACTGTGGGATGAGGCCTTTATCACGGTCGAGAAGAAACCCGGCCACGCGCCTCCCGCTTCGATCACCTTCGCCCGGGGGAACAGGTCCGCCGCGGACGTGTCGGGGACATAGGCGAACCGCTTCCCCTTGAGGCCGCCGAACTCCACCACCCCGGTTCCCCGCCGTGCGACGATCACCCCGCGATATCGGGACACACCTCCGGACTCCGGCCGGGCCAGCGGAACGACGTTCAACCGGCGCCGGAGCTTCCCGTAAATGAGGCTCCCGACGAAGGCGGCGTCGATGCGGCCTTCCGAAAACTCGTTCACCACCTGCTTGTAGGATTGAAGGTGAAGGAGACGCGCATGCACTCCAAGGCCGTCGGCGATCCGCTGGGTGATCGCGGCGTACCGGTTCTCCTGCTCGATCGCGTCGAGCTCCGGGACCACCGCGATGGTAAAGGTCCCTCCCAGCGCCGACTTCCCGGCGGCGGGGTCGAACGTCCCCTCCCGCTCCCGGCAATGGCATGAGGCCATGGACCGATCCCTCGATGCCGGAGACAGTCCCAGCGTGGCGAGCTCGTGCCACCCCTCCTGCGAAAGCAGAAAATTCGCCAGATCCCGAACGCCCTCGGGGGCGTTCTTCGCGAAGAGGAGTCCGTACTCCAGGCGTGCGGGGTATTTTTTAGTCCCCGTTCCGGAAAAGACGGGCGACATGCCGTCCACCGCGAGGAGCGTCCCCGGCGCCTGCCCGGTCGTCGCCCTTGCCATCGACGCGTACCCGACGAATCCCGGAAGGTTCCGCATCGACTGGATGGCCAGCTCGTGGTTCTGCATCATGGCGCCGCGACGTGCATTGGGGAAATTCCCGCGGAAAAGGCCTTTCGCCAGCGAGCGGCGGGCGACGGAGGACTCGGGGCGATCCACGACGTTTATCGGACCCCGTTTACCGCCGACCTCACTCCAATCGGTGATCTCTCCACTGAACATTCCCCGAAGCTGCGCCGTGGTCAGCGAACCGACCCCCGCATCCTTCGAGGCCAGGAAGACTATCGCGTCGTTGGCGAAAGGGACGTAGGAGAGCCCGTCGCCGACCCCGGCGGGAATCCCGCTGGCGGTCACCCCCGCGGCGACGGCCCCGGACCGGATCAGTCCGGGTATCTCCGACGACTGTGTGTGGACGATTTCGAACCGGAGCCCGTTGCGGACGCCGAAACCCTCGGCGATTCTACGGAACGGAGAGGCCGCCTCGTCGGACGACGCGATCCGGATGACCGCGCCCTCGACAGGCGTAGGGGCGAGAACCTCCACGCGTTGCGGGGAAGCGTCACAGCCGAAAAGACACATGGTGGAGACGAACAGAGTGAAACCGACGGCTTCCGGGAAGAACCGCCTCACCTGGCGCGACCGTCCTGCCCCGCCGACGGAGGGAAGACGCGGCCCTCGACCAGTTTCCGGGCGACCTCCTCCGCGACGGCGTTGGAGGCGGACATCAAGACCTCGCGAACACCGTCGGGCGTTACGAAGATGTCCGAGAGCGACATGCTGCTGGTGACCGTCTGCTCGTAGGGTCCGGAAGGACCGGGCCCCTGCGTCGTGACGGTCACGCTCACGGTCGCCTCCGTGATCACCTTGATCCCGCCGTTGCGGCGTATGTTGACTTCGAACCGGCGGACCACGCCGGAGATCCGCACCGTGGCCGCCTCGGCGCCCTTCGCGTCCGCCCCCGGACGAACCGCGGCGACGCCGCTTTCCCCGAGGGCCCCGGCGATCAGGTCCGCCATCGCCTTCCCCGGGTTCCCGTTCCAGACGATCGGTCGAACGCCGTCGAAATCACGCCCGACTACGCCGTCGGGGGCGACCGGGTGCGAAAAATCCGCGACCACGGCCTGCGGGGCGCCCGCCGGCGCTGCGACGTCGCGCGCGGGGCGGGCCAGTTCGCCGGGAATCAGCAACGAACCGCTCGGAGCGCACGCGGAAAGGATCAGGCACGAAACGACCAGCAGAAGCGGCGCCCGGAACGCAGTCCCCATGGTCTTCCTCCTTGCAACACTTTACGGCAAGCCTCGGGTCGATTCAACAGATCTCCGCCGCATGGATCCGTTTCCTGCCGGTGTCCCGTGTGACGCGCAGGAGCCTCTGGCCACGCTTGCGGCGCGGACGGGAAGTGGCGTATCTTGGTTCTTCGTCGCCGTTTCCGTCGGTACCGCGAGGGGGAGGAAGATGCCAGCGTCGCCTGAAATCCGGGAAGCGATCCGCCAGGGATCGTGGATACGGAAGATGTTCGAGGACGGGGCCGTCCTCAAGTCCGAACGCGGCGAGGAAAACGTGTTCGATTTCACCCTGGGGAACCCTTACGGCGATCCGCCGGCCGCGCTCTCCGCCGAACTTGCGCGCCTGTGCGCCGACCCGCCGCCCGGACTGCACCGGTACATGCCCAACGCGGGGGTGCCGGAGGCCAGGCGTGCCGCCGCGCAATCCCTTTCCGGCACCACCGGGCTGCCGTTCACCGAAGCCCACCTTGTGATGACGGTGGGCGCCGCGGGCGCCCTCAACGTGGCGCTGCGCGCCATCCTCTCGCCGGGGGACGAGGTGGTGATCCTGGCGCCATACTTCGTGGAGTACCTCTTCTATATACGAAACGCCGGCGGGACGCCGGTCGTGGCGGAAACGGACGCGCGGTTCCAGCTCGACCGGGCGGCCATCGAGTCGGCCTTGACCCCCAAGACGCGCGCGATCCTGATCAACACGCCGAACAACCCGACGGGCTCCGTCTACCCGGAAGGGGACCTCGCCGCCCTCGACCGCCTGCTGTCCGCCGCGGAAAAGCGATTCGGCAACCCGATCTACGTCATCTCCGACGAACCGTACCGGAAGATCGTCTTCCGCGGGGTTTCGTCCACTCCGGCCGCCGCCGTGATCCGCAACACGATCGTCGCCTACTCGCACTCCAAGGACCTGAACCTCCCGGGCGAGCGGATCGGCTACCTGGCCGTCTCGCCGCGCGCCGCCGACGCGGCCGAGGTGGCCGGGGCGTGCGTCTTCTGCAACAGGGTGCTCGGGTTCGTCAACGCCCCAGCCCTTTTCCAGCACGCCGCGTCGAAGTTCGAGGACGAGCCGGCCGACGTCTCCGTGTACCAGGAGAACCGGGACGTCCTGCTCGACGCGCTGGCGCGGGCCGGGATCGACGTCGTGCCGCCAGGGGGTGCGTTCTACCTGTTTCCGAAATCCCCCGTCCCGGACGAGATGTCGTTCGTCGCCGCCGCCCGCGACGAGGGGATCCTGGTCGTCCCGGGTTCCGGGTTCGGGCGAAGCGGCCACGTCCGCATCGCATACTGCCTCTCCCCGGAAACGGTGAGGCGCTCGGTCCCGGCGTGGGAGCGGCTCGGGCGGCGCTATCCCGGCGGGGAGATCCGGCGATGACCGTCGTCTTCCGGCGAAACATCGCCCGCATGGAAGGGTACGCACCAGGCGAGCAGCCCCGGGAGCGCGACTTCATCAAGCTGAACACCAACGAGAACCCGTATCCCCCCTCGCCGAGGGTGCGCAAGGCGATCCTCGCGGAGCTCGGGGAGCCGCTTCGCCTCTATCCCGACCCGGGGTCCACCGCGTTGCGGCGACAGGCCGCGCTGACGTACGGCTTCGCCCTGCCGTACATCATCGCGGGCAACGGCTCGGACGACCTGCTGGCGATGATCGCCAAGGCGTTCGTCGGCGAGGGGGATATCCTCGCTTGCCCGGTGCCCACATACACGCTCTACGACACACTCGTCCGCATACAGGGCGGGAAGCTCGCGCGGGTGCCGTACCCGGACGACTACTCCCTCCCCAAGAACCTCGCCGCGAAAAAGGCGCGCGTGACGATCGTCGCGAACCCCAACTCCCCGTCGGGAACCGCCGTGCCGGTCCGCGCGCTCGCCGATCTTGCCGACGCGGTCCCCGGCCTGCTCGTCATCGACGAGGCGTACGCGGATTTCGCGGACGAGACGGCCCTCGCGCTCGCCCGGGAACGGCGGAACGTCATCGTCCTGCGGACTCTCTCCAAGTCGTTCTCGCTGGCGGGGATGCGGATCGGACTCGGGTTCGCCCACCCGCGGATCGTAGAGGGGCTGGACAAGGTGCGCGACTCGTACAACCTGAACCGCCTGTCGATCGCCGCCGGGACGGCTGCGCTGGCGGACATCGAATGGATGGAGCGCAACGCGGCAAGGATACGGAAGACGCGGGAATTTCTCGCCGCTGCCCTCCCCGGGGTCGGATTCACGCCGTTCCCGTCGAGCGGCAACTTCATCCTCGCCCGGCGTACGCGGGGAGGGTCTGCCAGGCCGGTATACGAGGCGCTCAAGCGCCGGAAAATCCTCGTGCGCCACTTCGACACCCCGCGGCTCGCGGGGTGCCTCCGCATCACCGTCGGGACGGACGACGAGGTCGCGGCCCTGCTCGCCGGGATGAAGATTATCCGGTAGACCGACCCGTCAAAGGGTGATGCTCCAGTTCCCCCCGCCTTCCCGGTTCCTCCAACGCACCTCGAAACCGCCCGCCGGCCGGCGCGCGACCGTCTGGAAGCAATACTCCACAGCGCTTCCCGAAGGCCCGAACACGAACGCCTCGAAGACGCGCGGAACAGGCAGGGCGGAAAGGGCGGACTCCCTTGCGGCGAGAAACGCATCCCGGTCTTCCGCGAAAAACTCGCCGGCCGCTGCTCCCGGGTCTGGCGCCAACCTCCGATCCTCCATCGTCGAGAAGTTCGTTGCCCGCCACGCGGGGTCGCCCCAGACCATCCGTGCGGATGCGACGTCGCCTTCGTGATCCGCGAGGGTGATGCGGGCGCACGCGATCTTGTCGGCGCGCAGCATTCCGTTCGCGGAAACGTGGTACAGGAAGTACGGCATCGGCCGGTTCTTCAGGACCGCCAAGGCCTCCGGGGCTTCGACGACCGGCGCAGGCCCGTTTCCCGCGTCGATGGCGGCGCGGCAAAGCGTCGGGGACGGCTTTTTCCGCATCGCCCCGAAGCCGAACCGGAACAACCCCGATGCGCGCTCTCCCTCCCCCATCGGCAGGACCAGGCGGAAATGTCCGCGCCCGGGAGCCGGGGGAAGGTTACCCGCCCCCTCCTCGGCGATGCGATAAAGGTCGGAGATCGCGTCGTCCGAGGGGACCACCGCCTCGTACGACGGGGAGAACCGCTCCTCCCCGCAGCGAACCGAGGAGAACCGGTACCGCACGAGGACCCGTTCCCCCTCCGCCGGCTCCGGAAGCGCAAGGTGCGCCACGCGCAGGCCGGGCCGGTCCGACGGCACGACCACCCGGGTGAACCGCCGCGCGGGCCCGGCCGGACCTCCGCGACGCGTCACCTCGGCGTGCAGCAGTACGAACTCCGGCGGTTCGGCGCCGTCGCGGTACTCTCGTCGAAGAAGGAGCATTCCGAACCTCCTCTCGCGGAACGGGCCTCATTCATACCCGAGGCGGGATAGTTTCTCCTCGTCCATCCCGAAGTAATGTCCTATCTCGTGGAGCAGCGTGATCCTTATCTGCCGGCACAGCTCCCCCCGATCCCGGAAATCTTCGATGAGCGGTCCCCGGTAGACGGAGATCGTGTCGGGAAGCAGACCCTGATCCTGTACCGAACGCTCGGTGAGCGGCACGCCGTGGTAGAAGCCGTACAGCGTCTCGTTCTCGGGGACGCCCAGTTCGTCGAGGAGCTCGTCGGGCGCCCATTCCTCCACGACCACGGCTACGTTCGCCAGCGCCTCGCGGAACATGGGCGGCAGTTCCGAGAGCGCCTTCCGGAGCGCCCGATCGAAATCGTCGCGCCGCGCCGCCCCTCCCCGCTTCACGCGGACGGCCATCCCTACTTCCTGCGGACGGTCATTCCCGGCTTGAAGCGGGAGACAGTCTCCCCGGGAAGCGGCGCCGACAGCGTGTACCCTTCATCCTCCCGGATCTCCGCCGCCACGATGGGAACCTCTTCCCCGCCGTCCCCCGGATCAAGGTAGAGAACCTCCCCGGGACGAACGAACGGGGGAACGAAGGTCACCGCCACCTGCCGTCCTCCCGCGCCGACGATGCTCCCCTCGTTGACGAAGGCGTCCACGAGGGTCCGGTCGGTGATGTACGGGGCCTTGTACATTTTCATCCGGACTAGTTTGTGGACGTCCCCCACGTTCCCCTGCCGGGAAAGGTACACGGCCGTGTCGACGGCGACCGCCGTCAAGGTGACTCCCGGGACGAACCGGTCGAGTTCGGAGGGCGACGCGCCGCGCGGCGGAACGATCTCCCTTATCGTGGAGGGGGAATCGTACACGAGGTCGACCACATCGTCCCGCACGCCGAACTGCTGCGTCAGGATCCGGTGGACCTCCCAGAAGATCACTTCCTTCGCCTGGTCGAGAGGGCTTCTGCTGGACGCCGAAACCCCGCCGCCGAAGGGGTTGAACCCGACCTCGACCCGCACCGGCGAGAAGAACGGGTTCGAATCGGGGTTATCCCGGTTCCGGCGGACGATCTCCCCGGCGATCGCCGCCCCGATCCGGTTGAACTTCTCCAACTTGTTCAACGTCAGGCGGGAACTGACCTTCACCGCAAGGTCTCCACCCTCGAGGAGGGCGTTGCCCAGCTCGCGGCGTATGCGGTTCTGCTCTTCGTGCACTTCCGAGAGCCGACCGTTGAGCGCTTCGATGGTGTCGGGGATTCGCCACTCGACGAACACCGACCACTCGTCCGCACGGATCGCGTCCAACCGTTCCGGCGGGAGGGATTCGGAGTAGCACATGTCGCTGTAGACGGAAGAGACGGGGACGGTCGAACGCTCCCCCGTCCTGCGGTTTTCCATGATGACGGCCTTTTGCCCGTAGATCTCGAATTCCGAGATGGAGAACACGAGCTTCCCGGACGCTTTCCGGAGGATCCTGCCGTCAACGCGAACGGGAAAGAAGGAATCCGCTTCGGCGCCGGCCGCCACGGGGGCGAGCACGAACAGCAACGCCGCGGTTATGAAGGCTCGGCGCATAGGGGGCGCTAACCGGCGCCGATTCCCTTCATGGCCTCGAAAAAGGCGGACCACCCTTCGATGTTGGGGACGATCTCCTGCTCGAGGATATCGGCGACGACCTGCCACTCCCCTTTGCTCCGGGCTTCCATAAGCCGTTGCAGGATTCCGGCGGTGGCGCCGGGGGGGGAGGGAAGATCATCGACGTTGCCGGAACGAACGGCGAGCGGGAACACTCCGGTCCCGATGCCGTTGAAGATGGCGCCGGCCAGATGGAAGAACGTTCCCATGGACTCCATGCAGGCGGCGTAACGGGGACCGGCCGCCGCGAGGTCCCCCCCGCGCAGCGACGAAAGGAGCGCAACGGCGTCCCGGCGGATGGCGCGGGAGAGGTCCAGCGCCCCGCCGATGGCTTCGCGGAAGAGGGCGTCGGGGGTCGTCGTGGTGATGTCGACCGTTTCGATCTCCGCGATCGGACGATCGGCCATCTCGCGCTCGAACCGCGTCGAGATCTCCCTCCCGTCCGCGACGATGCGGGATACGACCCGCCCCTTCGAGGCTACGCCGCGCCCCGCCTCGGCGAGAACGGCGCCGAAGGCAGATCCCGCCGACAGGTCCGGTGAAACGTCGCAACCGTCGATGCGCAAACGCATGGAAGAAAGATACGACAACGGTGGGTGGCAGGCAACGGAAATCGGGCGCGCGAAAACGGAAATCAGCGGGGGCGTTCGCGGAGTTCCCGGACTGCGTCGGAGACCATCTTTCCGGCCACCTGTCTCCCGTCGACCCTGTACGTTCCGCCCAGGAGGGCCGACCGGATCTCCTCGATCCGCCTCGCCCGGCCTTCGGACAGCACGTCGACCGCACGGCGCGTCTCGTCGACCAGCGCGCCCCACCCCCCACGATCGGAAAATTTCACCGCCCCTCCGCTCCGTCCCCTGCGGCACTTCGGCCGCACACTGTTCTTATCGACGGGGGGGATCGGAAACTTTACCCGGGAGTGACGATTCTGTACACTGTAACCGATGAAAAAATCATTGCTGATCGCCGAGGACGAGGAAGTCACCCTCGCCCTGCTCAGGAACGTGTTCGGGCGCTCCGACCTCCTGGTCCACGAGGCCCGCACCGGCGAAGAAGCCCTCCAGCACATCGATCAGCACCCCGTCGACGTTATCCTGACCGACCTCAAGATGCCGGGTAAGGACGGGCTCTCGGTGCTCGCCCACGCCCGGAAGGTCCGTCCCGGGGCCGAGGTGATCCTGATGACGGGCCACGCGTCGATCGAATCCGCCGTTCGGGCGATGAAGCTGGGCGCGTTCCACTACATCACCAAGCCGTTCGACATCGACGAGGTCGCCCATCTCGTGGACCGCGCCCTGGAGCTCACGAGCGTGCGCAGGGAAAACGTCAGCCTTCGTTCCCTGGCCCGTGGACGGGGCGGGCTGGAAAACTTCATCGGCGTGTGCGACGCGACCAAGGAGGTTCTTTCCCTCGTCCGGAAGGTGGCCGACACCGACTCGACGGTCCTGATCACGGGGGAGAGCGGCACGGGCAAGGAGCTTATCGCGCGGGCGCTTCACTACCTTTCCCCCCGGGCCGACCGCATGCTCGTCCCCATCAACTGCTCCGCCATCCCGGCCGAACTTCTGGAGAGCGAGCTGTTCGGGCACGTCAAGGGAGCGTTCACGGGGGCCCACGCGACGCGGACCGGTAAATTCGAGGCGGCCCACAACGGCACCATCTTCCTCGACGAGATCGCGGAGATGAGCCCGCCGCTGCAGGCGAAGCTGCTCCGGGTGCTGCAGGAGAAGTCGGTCACCCCCGTCGGCGGGAACAGGGCGATCCCGGTGGACGCGCGGGTCATCACGGCGACCAACAAGGATCTCGACGAGGAGGTATCCGAGGGAAGGTTCCGCTCCGACCTCTACTTCCGCCTGAACGTGATCCCGATCCGGATTCCGCCGCTCCGTGACCGGCGCGACGACATCCCCCCGCTGATCGAACACTTCGTAGGGAAGTACAACCGGGACAAGGGACGGGCCCTGGAAGGGGTGCGGCCCGAGTCCCTCGAGATCCTGCGGCGATACAACTGGCCGGGGAACGTCCGGGAGCTGGAGAACCTGGTCGAGCGGATCGTCGTCCTCAAGGGATCGGGATGGCTCGAGCCGGCGGACATACCGGAAAAGATCCGACGGGCGGAACGGTTCCTCGAAAACGCCATCCCCGTCATGGGGGAGACCGGTCTCGACATGAAGAGCGCCACGGAGGACTTCGAGAACGCCCTCATCCGCCAGGCGCTGCACCTTTCCGGCGGGAACAAGAACCGGGCGGCCACCCTGCTCGGCCTCAAGCGGACGACCCTGGTGGAGATGCTGAAACGGAAGAGCCTCGACGCCGGCGAAGCCCCCGGTCCCGTGAGTTGACCCCGCTGGAATCCCGGATCGCGGAAATCGTCGACGGAATGGACCTCTCCGCGGAACAGATGGCGGAGTTGCGCCAGCGGCTGGAAACGCACCTCGAGACCGCGGAGCGCGCCATCGCCGCGGAGCGGGACGAGCGGATCGGGGCGCTCACGACCCGTGTCCGCCAGGCCGAGGAACAGCTGGCCCAGGCGCAGAAGATGGAGGCGATCGGGCGACTGACCGGCGGCATCGCCCACGACTTCAACAACCTCCTTACCGGCATTCTCGGCTACTCCTCCCTCCTCAAGACGTTCCTTCCCGAAAACGGCCAGGGGTACGAGGCAGCCGCCTACATAGAACGATCCGCCCGCCGCGCTTCCGAGCTGACCAGGCAGCTGCTCGCCTATTCCAGGCGGGAGGCCCCGAAGTTCCGTCCGGTCGATCTACGGAAGGTGATCGGGGAGGCGATCGAGATCCTTTCGCGCTCCATCAACAAGAATGTCGAGATCCACACCGGTTTCCACGACCCGCAGGAGCCCGTGTCCGGCGACGCGGGAACGCTTGTGCAGGCGCTGCTGAACCTCGGCGTCAACGCCTCCGACGCCATGCCCGGCGGCGGACACCTGACGTTCTCCACCGCTCCCTTCGTCTCCGACGGCGAGGTCTACCTGAACGACGTCCTCGTTCCCGAGGGACGATACGTCTCCATCTTCGTGGCCGACACGGGAAGCGGCATCCCCGAGGATATCCGCGACGAGGTCTTCGCCCCCTTCTTCACGACCAAGGCGCCGCACGAAGGCACCGGACTCGGGCTCTCGATGGTGTACAGCTGCATCCGCACCCACGGCGGATTCGTCCGTCTCGTGAGCAGCGTCGGCGTGGGGACGACGTTCCAGATCCTCCTCCCCGTCATGGAGGAATCGGGGGACGCCGACGAACCGCGCGCGTCCGAGGCCGAGATCCCGCGGGGGATCGAGACCGTGCTGGCCGTGGACGACGAGGAGATCCCGCTGAACCTGCTGTGCGACACGCTCCGCTCGCTTGGATACACGACCCTGCCCGCGGCCTCCGGCGACGAGGGGATCGAGATCCTCCGGTACGCGCCGGAAAAGGTGGACCTGGTGATCGTCGACCGGATAATGGCGGGGATGGACGGCATCGAAACGATATCGCGGCTCCGCGCCATCCGTCCGACGCTCCGTACGATCCTCTGCTCCGGGACCTCCGAAGCGGAGAGAACGCCCTCCGGCGCCGTTCCGTGCGAGTTCGACGATTTCCTGCAGAAGCCGTACGAGCGGGAGACGTTGGCCCGCAAGGTGCGGTCCGTTCTCGACGCAAGATCGTCAAAAAAATGACGGTCTGCGGTAACTATTGACGCCCTCGCCCTCCCGTATCATTTACCTAATATAAAAACAGCATTAATATCGGCATGTTATCTACTGCTGAAAAATGGCACATCGTTTGCTTTCTTGTTGGGCGTCACGATTCGTCACTGACCCCAAATATGAGAGGGCAAACAAAATGAGGCAGGGAAACGCAGCGCTTTCCAAGGACAGGGTCAAGAAGAGATCCCCCGGGAAATCACGCAAACCCGACCGTGACGCGATAGTAAACGAGTTCCTTCCCAGCATCCGCATTCATGCCGCGCGCCTGAAAATGCGCATCCCTCC
>Ga0172373_10003531_pt1 | contig 22834 bp, 25 predicted proteins | sample Lak10m_2_FD_114546 | JGI IMG/M metagenome (GOLD analysis project Ga0172373, IMG submission 114546) | Freshwater microbial communities from Kabuno Bay, South-Kivu, Congo - kab_092012_10m | ecosystem: Environmental > Aquatic > Freshwater > Lake | place: Democratic Republic of the Congo...
AAAACGGCTTTGCGTTTTTCAGCACCTGCTAGGTGTTGATCCGGCCTCGTCGGAGACGAGGCCCAGAAGTACCTAGCAGGGTTGCTGAAAAAGGCCCAAAGCGGCCTTTTTCAGCAACCTGCTGGGGGAGCCCCTCTCCACGAAGCTGGAGAGGGGCGCGCGGCAGCGGGGGTGAGGTCGGCTGCCGAGGGAGCACCGCCGGGTGATCACTTGAGCGTGCGGATGTGGGCGATGACGGCGGCGAGCTTGTCGCGATCGAGGTCGTTCATGAAGCTCGGCATCGCGCCCTTGCCCAGCGCGATGGTGCGGGCCATCGGCCCATCCTCGAGCTTCGAGCCCTTCAGCGGCGGGACGACGACGCCACCGGGCAGCGCGCCGCCGTCGCCGGTGTCGCCGTGGCAGCGGGCGCACAGCGCCGTGTAGATGCCCTTGCCGAGGACGGGGTCGCCGCCGGAGAAACTCTTGATGGCGCCGGGCATCGCCTGCCCCGTCGACGACGTGTCGCCGCCAGCCGGCGCCTCACCCGGCGCGCCGCCGAGGCCGGTGCCCATGAGGGAGCGCGGCTGCTGGGCCGGGGTGGCGAAGTCGGCGCCCCAGTTGGGGAAGGTGCCGATGGGCTCGGCGGGAGCCAGCGGCGTGGGCACCTCGCAGCCACCGACGAGGAGCGGGGCGCAGGCGAGGAGGGCGGAGGCAAGGCGGCGCATGGGCTCTCGTCTGCGAACCCGCGCGCCGTTGCGCAACCGGGCTTCCGCCCGCACCAACGACTCAGCGCCGACGACGGACCTGCGCCGTCGTCAGCACCACCGCCGGCAGCGCCGGCACCCGCAGCAGGGCCCCCTCGGCGCTGAGGACGCCATCCCTCGTGAAGAAGTCGCCGCCGAAGACGACGCGGTCGCCGCTGCCGTCGACGTCGACGTGGACCTCGGTGAAGCCGATGTAGCGCCGCAGGAAGGGGTCGAGGGCCTTGTAGAGGGCCTCCTTCCACGAGAAGCGCTCGAACAGGGCGCGACGTCGGGCCGCGTCGTCGTCGGGGAGCTGCGCGATCTCGTGCGGCAGCAGCACATGGCGGGCGAGGGTGTCGATGTCCTTGCGGGCGCGACCATCGTCGAGCTCGAGATCGATGCCGATGGTGACGTCGTCGGCGACGCCGGTGACGACGACGGCGCCGGCGACGCTGTCCTTGTGGGTGATGCTCACGCGCAGGGTGGGCGGCAGGCCCGTCGGCAATACCGGCGCGCCACGGTCGTCGCGGTGGATCACGCCGACGTCGCGACAGCCCACCTCTGCCAGCGCCAGCCGCAGCGCCTGGCGACCGGCCGAGAACGTCGCCTGCCGCTTCAGCGCCCACGGCGCGCACAGGGCCTGCTCCTCGGGGGGGAGCTGTTCCACGAGCTGTTCCACGGCCTCTGGGACGACGCGGGCGTCGGGCACCTCGACGAGGACGACGCAGCCTCCGGCCCACTGCTCGGAGAGCGGCAGCACGAGCGGCCAGCGCGCGCTCATGGGCTGCGACGCCCCACGAGGGCGGTGACGTCGTCGTGGTCGCGGGCGGGGCGCTCGGGCCGGTAGAGCGTGACGGGCATGCCGACGCCGCGCATCACCATCGGCGGCAGCTTCTTCCAGGTGACGCCGGCGAGGCCCTCGCGGGCGGCGGCGAAGACGGCGTCGCTCACGAGGACACCGAGGCCCTGGTTCTTTGCCTCCTGCTGGATCTTGCGGGCGAGCGCCGGCACGTCGCCCATCGCCTGGTAGACGCGCCGACGCGGCGGGCCGACGGCGCCGACGGTGGCGCTGCCGCTGGCGACGCCGACGCCGACGACGAAGCGGGCGACCCCCTGCTGCTGGCCCTGCTCGGCGAGGCGGCGGGCGGCGGCCTCGAGGTCGAGGGCGCAGGCGCAGGCGCGGACGACGTGGTCGGGCGTGGGCCGCGGCGCGCCGAAGATCGCGATCAGACCGTCGCCGAGGAAGCGCTCGACGTGGCCGCCGTGGCGCTCGACGACGGTGACGAAGGCCGAGAGCACGGCGTCGACGAAGGCGCCCACCTGCTCGGGGCGCAGGCTCGCCTGCAGGGCCGTGAAGTCCCGGATGTCGACGACGACGACGCTGACGTCGGCGCGACGCGGCGGGGCCTCGAGGATGCTGGCGTCGGCGGCGACCTGGGCGCCCACCCCCTGCTCGAGGCGCGACAGCAGCGCCTGCCGCTCGCGCACGCCCCGCACCATCGCGTCGAACGCGTCGAGGAGGCCCTCCACCTCGCGCACCGGTCGCACGCCGGGGCTGCGGACCTGATCGATCTCGGCGACGCCGGCGTCGACGCGACCCTCGCCGACGGCGAGCAGGCCACGGCTGAGGTCCTCGAGGGGAAAGACGGCCCGGCGGCGCAGCAGGCTCGTGACGACGAGGGTGACGGCGGCGGCGAGGGCGGTGCCGAGCAGGCCGAGGCCGATGACGACGCGCCACGGCATCGGCGGCGACCGCAGCCCGACGAGCACCCGCCCGGCGGGCTCCTCGACGCGGCTGCGGCGATCGCGGGCGCGGATGGTGGCGTCGATGACGACGCCCGGCGACGACGTCGACGACAGCGCCGCGAGGGCCGCGACCAGATCGGCGTGGCGCGCGCCGGCAGCGCCGACGACAACGGCCCCGGCCGGGTCGGTGGCGACGATGGCCTCGAGGTCGCCGCTGCCGTCGCCGACGACGGCGCCGACGAAGGCCCGGGCGACGTCGAGGTCTGCCGCGCTGCCGGTCTCGGCCGCGACGCCCAGCAGCGTCGCCGTCGTCGCCGCCACCTGCTGGCCGCGCGCGACCTGCGCATCGATGGCGCCGCGCCACAGGAGCGCCGCAGCGACGGCCACAAGAAGGAGGGGGACGACGGCGCTGGCGACAACGACGGCGCCCGTGACGAGGCGGGAGAGGCTGCCCGAGCCGGCCGACGACGACGACGCAGCCATCGGCCTACATCGCCACGCGACGGGAGATGTCGCGGGTGGGGCGCACGAGGTGCACGCCACCGCCGCCCGCGTCGAAGGTGCGACGCATGAGCTTCGCGCACTCGACGGCGGCCTCGGCGGGCGGGAAGCCGAGGTCGCGGACGTTGCTGATGCAGTTCTTCTCGGCGTTGTCCTGGCCGAGGCGCGGGTTGAACGCGGTGTAGATCGACAGGGAGTCGCCGGTGCCGAGGCCCGGGCGCTCCCCGACGAGGATGATCGTGGACTTCGCCCGCAGGATGACGCCGATCTCGTCCTGCACGCCGATGCGCGCGTGACGCACGAAGACCGGGGTGCCGAGGCTGAAGCCCTGGCTCTTGAGCGCCGACTGCAGCGCCGGCAGCAGCGTCGGCGCCTGCTTCTCGACGGCGACCGCGCTCAGGCCGTCGCCGACGATGACGACGACGTCGGCCCCCATCGTGCCCTGCTTCTGCAGCCGCTCGCGGCTCGCGTCGTCGAGCCGACGGCCCTGATCCGGATGCAGCAGGTACTCGGCGTGGTCCTTCGCCTTCGTCGACAGCGGGATGAGCCCGAGCTTCGTCGCGAAGTCGTCGGCGATGCGGGAATGCACGGCGTCGAGGGCGATGGCGTGCTCGGCCCGCAGCTGCACATAGGCCTTCGTCGTGTAGCGCGTGCCGACACGCCCCTGGGCGAGGCGCGAGGGGCTCGCCTCGACGACACGCTGCACCTCGACGGGGTCGGCGATGCGCTCGCGGCGGACCGGGGGCGCGCAGTGATCGTCGCAGCGCGCCGGGTCGGGCTCCGCCGCCGCCGCCGCCGACGACGACGACGACGACGACGACGCGCCGAGGCTGCTCTTCACCACCTCGCGGACAAGGGCCTCGAGGGTCGCGCGATCGAGGCTCATGGCGCCCTCCGCGTCTGGGCCGCCAGCTTCGACGACGACGACTTGAAGATCGACGGGTCGCCGGCCTTCTTCGTCAGGCGCCCCTGGCGCCACAGGCCCATCGACTCCATCCAGGCCTCGAACTCCGGCGCGGGGCGCAGGTCGAGGAGGTGCCGCAGCGCCGCGTTGTTGTGGAACGACGTCGTCTGGTAGTTGAGCATGACGTCGTCACCCATGGGGATGCCCATCAGGTAGTTCACGCCCGCCATGGCGAGGAGCATCTCGAGGTTCTCCTGGTCGTTCTGGTCGGCGTCGGCGTGGTTCGTGTAGCAGGCGTCGCAGCCCATCGAGATGCCGAGGAGCTTGCCCATGAAGTGGTCCTCGAGGCCGGCGCGCGTGATCTCCTTGCCGTCGCGCAGGTACTCGGGGCCGATGAAGCCGACGACGGAGTTCACGAGGAAGGGCTGGTAGCGACGGGCGAGGCCGTAGGCGCGGGCCTCCATCGTCACCTGGTCGGCGCCGTGATGGGCGTTGGCCGACAGCGCCGTGCCCTGCCCCGTCTCGAAGTACATGACGTTTTCGCCCTGGGCCGTGCCCTCACGGCGGGCGAGGTCGTACGCCTCGTCGAGGAGCGACACGGTCACGCCGAAGTTCTTGTTGGCGCCCTCGGAGCCGGCGATGGACTGGAACATCAGGTCCAGCGGCGCGCCGCGCTTCACCGCCTCCATCTGCGCCGTGATGTGGGCGAGGACGCAGTTCTGCGTCGGCACCCGGAAGCGGCGCATGAGGTCCTTCACCGCCGACAGGATGTCCTTGACCTTGTCGACGTCGTCGGTGCTCGGGTTGATGCCGATGACGGCGTCGCCGTTGCCGAAGGAGAGTCCGTCCTGGACGGCGGCGAGGATGCCGGCGACATCGTCGCGCGGGTGGTTCGGCTGCAGGCGCGAGGACAGGCGCCCGGGCAGGCCGATGGTGTTGTTGCAGCGGGCGACGACGCGGATCTTCTTGCCGGCCATCACGAGGTCCATGTTGGACATCAGCTTGGCAACGGCAGCGGCCATCTCGGGGGTGAGGCCGGGGGCGAGGGCCTTGATGTCCTCGCCGGGGGTGTCGTCGTCGAGGATGTACTCGCGCAGTTCGGCCACCGTCCAGCACGAGATCTTCTGGTAGGCGTGGCGCGCCGCCTGCGACGCCTCGATGCCGTCCTCGACGACGCGGGTGACCTCGTCGAGTTCGTAGGGCACCGCCGGGTTCTCGCGCAGCTCCTTGAGCGTGAGGTCGCAGAGCACCCGCTTGGCCGCCGCCATCTGCCGCATCGACGTCGCCGCGAGGCCGGCCTGGACGTCGCCGGAGCGGGGCTCGTTGGCCCGGGCGAGGACGTCCTTGACGTCGTTGAAGCTGAAGCGCTCACCAAAGAGCGTCGTCGAGAGCGACATGGGTGGTCTTTTGGCCCGGCCGGCGCCGCCGTTCAAGTCGGCGACGCAACCCGGAGGCGGGCCCGGCCGAAACCCGGGTGGTCCACATCGATTCTTCCGCTTGTGCCGATGTAGGTTGTCACCATGTCCTTTCGTCGCCTCGTTCTCGCCTGTGTGTTCCTCTCGGCGCTTGTCGGGGCTGCCCCGGCGCAGGCCCAGTACTTCCGGAACAACGGCATCGCGGTGCTCACCGGCTGGAAGGGTCTCGGCTCGACGTGGGACGGCGCCACCGGCCAGAAGATCTGGAACATGAGCGACCAGGGCACCATCGGCATGGGGTACTTCACGGCCCTCGGCTACAACCTGTTCTTCGACATCCTGCAGGCCGAGATTGGCATGGGCGCCGAGCGCCTCGTCACCGGCCGCGCGCCGGGTCCCATCTTCTCGTTCTCGGCGACGTCGGGCGTCCGCTACAACTTCCTCGAGGAGGGCATCCGCCCCTTCGTGAGCGGTCACCTGCAGTACCTGCAGATCATCCCCGTCACGCCCGACCCCGAGATCCCCACCAATGCCCTCACCGGCAACGCGCCGTTCTGGGTCGGCGCCCGCGTCGGCGGCGGCTGCGAGTTCTTCATCATGGACGAGGTGAGCCTGCTCGCCCACGCCGGCATGACGGTGTTCACCGGCCTCAACCAGCCGCCTCCGGGCGCGACGCCGGGCATCACGAACTTCCTCCTGCCCCAGGCCAACGCCGGCCTCACCGCCCACATCTACTTCTAGGCCCACGGTGTTTGGCTCCCACGACGACGACGGTCTCCTCTGGCTCGATGGTGGGCCGGTGTCGTCGTCGTCGTCGACGACGCTGCGGGCGCCGTACGACGACCGCGTCCTCGCCAGCGTGCACCAGGCCGGGCCGGAACACCTCGACGGGGCGCTGCAGACGGCGACGCGGCTGCAGCCCGTCATGGCCGCCCTGCCCCGGCATCGCCGGCGCGCGATCCTCGACGGCATCGCCCGCGGCATCGCCGCCCGGAAGACCGAGTTCGTCGACGTCATCGTCCACGAGGCCGGCAAGCCGCGGCGCTTCGCCATCGGCGAGGTCGAGCGCGCCATCGCCACCTTCGACGCCGCTGCCGCGGTGCTCCTCGTGCCGGAAGAGACGCTGCTGCCCCTCGACGCGTCGCCGCTCGCCGAGGGGCGCCTGGCGCTCGTGCGCCAGGTCCCGCGCGGCGTCGTCGTCGCCATCACGCCCTTCAACTTCCCGCTCAACCTCGTGGCCCACAAGCTCGCGCCGGCCTTCGCCGCCGGCTGCGCGGTGGTGTTGAAGCCGGCCGAGCAGACGCCGCTGTCGTCGCTGCTGCTCGCCCGCGTGTGTCGCGACGCGGGCCTGCCCGACGGCGCCCTCGGCGTCGTGCCCTGCGATCGCCGCGTCGCGGCGCAGCTCGTCACCGATGCCCGCGCCGACGTCGTCAGCTTCACCGGCTCGGCGAAGGTGGGCTGGGAGCTGCGCGCCGCCGTCGGTCGACGCCATGCCCTCCTCGAGCTCGGCGGCGACGCCAGCGTGATCGTGCACCACGACGCCGACCTCGAGGTCGCCATCCCCCGCCTCGTCACCGGCGCCTTCGCCTACGCCGGCCAGGTGTGCATCTCGGTCCAGCACATCCTCGTGCACCGCAGCCGGGCCGAGGCCCTGCGCGAGCGCCTCGTGGCGGCGACATCGGCGGTGACGAGCGGCGACCCCGACCGCGATGACGTCGTCGTCGGCCCCCTCATCGACGACCGCGCCGTCGCCCGCGTACAGGCCCTCGTCGACGAGGCGCAGCGCGGCGGTGGCCGGCTGCTGGTGGCGCCGACGACGACGGGGCGGGTGCTGTCACCGGGCCTCGTCGAGGGCGCGCCGGCGGGCTGCGCGCTGATGACCGACGAGGCCTTCGGCCCCGTCTGCACCCTCGACGTCTACGACGACCTCGACGAGGCGTTTTCGCGCGTGAATGCGAGCCGCTACGGCCTGCAGGCCGGCATCTTCTCGAGCGATGTGCAGGCGGTGCTGCGCGCCAGCGAGGCGCTGCGCGTCGGCGCCGTCATCCACGACGACGTGCCGACCTTCCGCGTCGACCACATGCCCTACGGCGGCACGAAGGACTCGGGCGTCGGCCGCGAGGGCCTGCCCTGGGCCCTCACCGACTACTGCGAGCCGCGCACCCTCGTGCTGCGGCGCCGCTGACGACGATGACTCCTACTGCTGGCAGATGCCGAGCTGGCTGCCCGGCTGCACGCCCTGACACACCACCTGTCCGCCACCGTCGCAGGTCGGCGCGCCGCCGCCGACGCGGCACCACTGCACGCACACCGCGGTGCCGTCGTTCCTGAACACGCAGGAGCTGCCCTCGACGCAGGGGTTCAGCACGTCGCAGGCGGCGCCGGGCGGGATGACGCCGGCGGCGCTGCAGACGTTGCGCGTCGACACGGCGAACTCGTCGGCGGGCATCGCACAGCCGTCGCCGTCGGCGCAGGGGCAGTCGCCGTCGAAGCAGGCGAGGGGATCGCAGGCGACGACGCAGAAGCCGTTGCGGCCGCCGCCCGTCTCGCCGACGCAGAGGGCCGGCACGGCGGCGCCTTCGCAGTCGGTGTCGGACGCGCAGGTGCCCACCTGGCAGAACGGCGTGAGGCCCTCGAAGAAGAAGCAGCGGTCGTCGCCGTCGCAGGAGAAGCCCGCAGCCTCGTCGCAGGGGGCGCGGCAGCGCAGGCCGCCGGTGGCGTCGTCGACGCGGCCGCAGTTGATGTCGGTGCTGCCGGCCGGACAGAGCTCGGCGTAGGCGTCGGCGCAGACGCCACCGTCGGCGCACTCGGCGTCGGCGAGGCACGGCTCACCGACGTCCTTGAAGCCGGCGAGGACGCAGCGCTCCTGCTGGTCGGCGGCGCGGACGCAGGCGTAGCCGTCGAGGCAGCGCGGGTTGCCGTCGTCGGGGCCGCACAGGAGGTTCTCCTCCGACGACGACGTCGCGTAGATGATCGAGCAGCTCGCGACGACGACGGCGACGCTGACGAGGGCGATGAGGTGGGAGGCGGTACGGATCATGGCGGGGCGGATCATGGCGTCGCTCCGGGGCGCAGGACGTCTTCGCGCGCGGCCTGCTCTGCGTAGCCGTTCACGAGCAGCACGACGCCACCGGTGATGAGGCCGGCAGCGACGACGTAGCTGACGTCGGCACCGACGGCGGAGAACAGCCAGGCGTTCTTGATGGTGGGCAGCTCCGGGTCCACCTGCGGACGGGAGCGGAAGGCGTCGGACTGGTTCAGCGTCGCGATGCCGAGCCCGATGCCCAGACCGAGCGGCACGACGGCGACGCTGGTGAGGACCCAACCGGCAATCACGGCGCCGGGGGTCTCGACCTGCTCGGCGTCACCAGCGAGGCGGGTCTTTCGGCGATCCTCCTCGGACTCGACGACGGTGGCGCGCTCCGCAGCGGCAGGGACGAGCCGGTCGCGGATGAAGCGGGTCGTGTCACGCGCGAAGAAGTCGCCCTCGATGGGCAGGCTCTTCTCGGCGCGGCCGACGACGCGGCCGCTGACGGCGTCGACGGCGATGCCGGTCACGGCGGCAACGCTGCCCTCGGTGGCGACGACGGCGACGACCATGCGGTCGGCCTTCAGCAGGCGCGAGAGGTCACCGACGGTGAGATCGTTGTCGGGGTTGCGGGCCAGGCGCGTGAGCAGCTCGTCGAGCTTCGCAAAGCCCTTCGTCGGCTTCAGCGCCGCCTGGGCCGTGGCCTCCTGCCCCTTCTTCACCTCGACGGCGCCGCCCCAGGCGCGGAAGCCCTCGCGGTACACACGCACGAGGTGGCGCCCGGCGGGCACATCGATCGTGAGCGGGGCTGCGCCACGCGGAACGCCGTCGACCCAGACCTCGGCGGCGCCGCTCGTCGAGTAGACGGTGAGCTGGCCCATCGGCGGGTTCGTCCAGGTCTTCAGCACACCGTCGAAGATCTTCTTCACGCGCGGCGCGGCGTCGGCGGGGAGGCGGTGTCCCGGATCGAGGGCGAGGGCGCGGGTCCAGGCGCTCTCGGCGGCCTCGCGGTCCCCCTGCAGGGCAAACGTCGTCGCCTGGGCGTTGAAGGTCTCGACCACCTCGAGGATGTCGGTGAGGGCCGCGGCCCCCTGCTCGTAGGCGACGAGGGCCTGGGCGTAGGCGTCGGCGGCGACGGGCAGATCGACGATCGACAGTGCGAGGTCCGCCTTGCTCTTCTGGCGGCGCGCCTCATCGAGGCGGGCCACGGCCGGTGGGGCTGGCACGTCGTCGAGGAGGGCCTCGAGGTCCGGCAACGTGAAGCGACCGTCGCCGGCAAAGGCGTCGCGCAGCGCCGGCGCCACCAGCGTCGCCGCCTGCGCGCTGCCGCTGTCCTTCGGCACGGCGAGCGTGACCGTGACGAGGCCGTCATCGGCGCGCGCCAACGACGTCCACAGCATGAGGGTCAGGAGACAGACGACCGGAGGGAGGGACCTGCGCACGCAGGGACCGTAGCATGGCCCGACAGCCGGTGAGGCGCCGCCGCCGCCGCCGTCGTACACTCCGGCCGTGGACCTCATCACGGCGGCGATCCCCTTCTTCTTCCTGCTCATGGGCGTTGAGGCGCTCGTGGGGCGCGCCCGCGGGATACGGGTGTTTCGTACCCCCGACGTGATGACCGACCTCGCCCTCGGCGTCCTTCAGGTGCTCTTCACCGTCGTCGCCGCGGGCTTCCTCGCTGGCCTGTATCTCTTCGTCTACGAATACCGACTGTGGACCGCGCCGACGTCGCCATGGACGTGGATCGCGGCGTTCGTCGGCGTCGACTTCCTCTACTACTGGTTCCACCGCGTGGGCCATCGCTCGATGCTGGCCTGGGCGACGCACGCGCCCCACCACTCGTCGGAGGACTACAACCTCGCCGTCGCCCTGCGGCAGGGCCCCGTGCAGCCGCTGTGCTCGCAGCTCTTCTATCTGCCGCTCGCCCTCGTCGGTGTGCCCTTCGAGGTGTTCGCCACACTGGGCGCCATCAACACGCTCTACCAGTTCTGGATCCACACCGGGCTCATCGGCCGCCTCGGTCCCATCGAGTGGATCTTCAACACGCCGTCGCACCACCGCGTGCACCACGGCTGCAACGACCGCTACCTCGACAAGAACCACGGCGGCATCTTCATCGTCTGGGACCGCCTCTTTGGCACCTTCCTCGCCGAGCAGGACACTCCGGTCTATGGGACCGTGAAGGCCGCCGCGACGTGGAACCCGCTGCTTGCCTGGTGGCTGCCCTTTGGCGACATCGTCGCGAAGGTCCGCCACGCCCACGGCATCGTCGACGTCGTCCGCGCCCTGTTCGCGCCGCCGGAGTGGCTGCCAGCGGGCTTGGCGGCCTCCCCCCCGGTGACCGGCCCGCGGGCAAAGTTCGACGCGCGCCCCGCGGTCGGCGTCGTGCGCTACAGCGTCGTCCAGTTCGTCGTCGTGCTGGCCCTGAGCGTGGCGTTCCTGCTGCTGGCGCCGAAACTCGACGAGGCCCACCGCTGGCTCGTGGCCACGTGGCTCGCTGTGTCCTACGGCAGCCTCGGCGGTCTGCTCGACGGGCGGGGCTGGGCCCGGGGCCTCGAGGTCGCGCGGCACCTGCTGCTGGTGCCGCTCGTCATCGCTGTTGTCGCTGCGCTCGGCTGAGCGGCCGTCGAGGACCGATCGGCTCCGGCGGGCCACGCCGCGCGAGGTCGCCTGGCGTCTCCTTCGCTTCCTCGCCTCTCGCTTCACTCCGGCGTGTGCTCAGCCCTCTGCGCGACGAGCGGTCCGTCGGGTTCGAGGCGGCGCTGCTTCCCACCTCACGCCGTTGACGAATGACCGCCGTGGTCGGGTCGAGAACATGGGACCTGCGGCGCGCGCCCACCTTCCGGCGGACGCCGACGAGGCCGCGGCGTTTGCGCGACGACGTCACGCCGCCGCGGGCAACACCCTCTCGATCTTGCCGGCGATCTCCTCGGGCTCCTCCTTCGGGCCGAAGCGATCGACGACCTTGCCGTGTCGATCGACGAGGAACTTCGTGAAATTCCACTTGATGGCTTCGGTGCCGAGGAAGCCCGGCGCGGACTTCTTGAGCTCGACGTAGAGGGGATGGGCGTTGCCGCCGTTGACGTCGATCTTGCTGAACATGGGGAAGGTGACGTCGTAGTTCAGGCTGCAGAAGGACTGGATGGCCTTCTCATCGAGGGGCTCCTGCCCGGCGAACTGGTTGCAGGGGAAGCCGAGCACGACGAGGCCGCGGTCCTTGAAGCGCTGATAGAGGGCCTCAAGACCCTTGAACTGGGGCGTGAGGCCGCAGCCGCTGGCAGTGTTGACGATGAGGAGGGTCTTGCCGGCGTAGGCAGAGAGCTTCTGGTGCTCGCCGGTGATCGTGCGGACCTCGATGTCGTACAGGCTCATGATGGCTCCTTCGGGGTGGGTGGTCTGGTCGGGTCAGGGGGGTCAGGGCTGCGCGTCGAGCGACGCGCCGAGGGTGGCGACAAGCGACTTGAGCTGCAGGCGGAGGGCGTCGACGCGGACGGCGGCCTCGGGCCCCCCCTCAGCGAGCAGACGACACAGCAGGGCCTCAGGGACCTTCACCGCCTCGGCCTTCAGCGCCCGCCCCTTCGGCGTGAGGCTGACGACAACGCGGCGGGCGTCCTGGCGATCGGGCTTCTTCTTCACGAGGCGTCGCTCCTCGAGCCGCTTCAGCAGCGGCGAGAGCGTGCCGCTGTCGAGCAGCAGGCGCTCCCCGAGGGCCTTCACCGTCAGCGGCTCCGACTCCCAGAGCACCAGCATCACGAGGTACTGCGGATAGGTGAGTCCGAGCGGCGCCAGCAGCGGCCGGTAGGCGCGGGCGATGAGGTTCGTCGCCGCGTAGACCGGGAAGCAGAACTGGGCATCGAGCGCGAGGAGCCTCCCTGGCCCCGGCGCGACCCAGTCCGTGAGGTCAGCCGACGTCGTCATGACGGCGTCCTATCGACGACTTCGATTGCGCGCAACCGATCCATCCGGATCCACCCGATTGCGCACAACAGATTGCCAATCCCGGACGGCCATGCGGCGCCGGGTCGTGGCAACGACGCAACAGTGATCGGTTGCGCACAATCGATCGAGACGCCACATCCGATTGCACACAATCGATCTGGAGCCATATGAGCCCCGTGACGCCGACGGCATCCTTCTGGCAGCGCCTCCTCACCGCGGAGCCTCCCGTCTCCGTGCCCCGCACGGTGGGGCGGCTGCTGCTCGGCCTCGCCCTCCTGCTGGCGGGCGTCTCACACCTCACGCTCCAGCGCACGGAGTTCCTCGCCCAGGTGCCGCGCTGGCTGCCGCTCGATGGCGACTTCGTGGTGGTCGCTTCGGGCGTCGTCGAGCTGGCCCTCGGCGCCGCCCTGCTCGTCTGGTCACGACGCCGTGTCCTGGTGGGCGTCGTCGTCGCGACCTTCTTCGTTGCGATCTTTCCCGGCAACATCAACCAGTACATCCACGGCATCAGCGCCTTCGGCCTCGACACCGATCAGGCCCGCCTGACCCGGCTCTTCTTCCAGCCGCTGCTCGTGCTGTGGGCGCTGTGGTCGACGGGCGCCTGGCGCGCCCTGCGTCAGCGCTGACCGTCAGAGCAGGTGGCCGCCGTCGACGACGTAGACGCCGCCGGTGCAGTAGGAGCCGGCGTCGGAGGCGAGGAAGAGGGCGAGGCCCGCGATCTCGTCGGGCTCGGCGACGCGGGGGATCGGCTGGGGCGCGATGGTCTCCTCGACGATGGCCTCGTTGCTCCAGATGGCCTCGGCGAACTTCGTCTTCACGATGCCGGGGCAGATGGCGTTGCTGCGGATGTCGGGGCCCCACTCCTTCGCCAGCACCTTCGACAGCGACACGAGCGCCGCCTTCGACACCGAGTAGAGCCCGAGCATCGGCTCGGGCGACACGCCGCCCACCGACGAGATGAAGACAAGGGAGCCCCGGCCGTGCTTCGCCAGGTGGGGCCGCGCCGCCTGCGCCAGCAGGAAGGGGCCCTTCACGTTCACCTGCATGATCTTGTCGAAGACGCCACCGTCGGCGTCGAGAACGGGGCCGAAGGTGGGGTTCGTCGCGGCGTTCGCGACGACGATGTCGAGGCCACCGAAGACGTCGACGGCCTCGTTCACGAGGCGCTGCTGGTCGGCGTCGACGCCGGCGTGGGCGACGACGGCGTGGGCCCTGCCGCCCGCGGCGATGATCTTCTGCGCCGTCTCCTCGATGGCCTCCTTCTTCCGCGACGACACCACGACCTTCGCGCCCGCCTCGGCGAGCGCGACGGCGATGGACTGGCCGATGCCCCGGGAGGCGCCGGTGACGATGGCGGTACGGCCTTCGAGACGGAAACGATCGAGGACGGTCATGGCGATCTCCGGGAGGGCTCAGGCGCGCGCGGCGGTGACGAGGAAGACGGGATAGGTGTGCCCCTCGCGCGTGACGGTGCAGGCCGTCGAGAATGTGACGTCGCGGAAGCCGGCGGCGGTGAGCTGCCGGCCAAGGACCTCGCGGTCGAAGCCATGGTGGAACACGCCCTCGATACCCGGCGGGTGGAAGGTGCCGTCCTCGGTGTCGAGGTCGGCGAGGGCGAGGCGACCACCGGGGACGAGGTGGTCGTGCAGTGACTGCAGCAGCGCCGGCGTGTCCTGCACATGGTGCATCGCCATCGCGCTGACCACGAGATCGACGCGCTCGCTGAGCGGCTGCGTGAGGATGTCCTGACAGTGGACCTCGACGCGGTCGGCGAGACCGGGCTTCGCCCGCAGCTGCTCCAGCATGGCCACCGAGATGTCGACGGCGAGGAGGCGACCGACGCGGGGTGCGAGCTTCGCGGCGATGAGGCCGGTGCCGGCGCCGAAGTCGAGGACGGTGAGGCCGGGTGAGAGCGCGACGCGCTCCTGCAGCGCCGTCGTCACACCCTCGGAGATCTGCTGCGGCACCGGCCGGGCGTCGTAGTCGGCAGCGCGGTCCTTGAAGAGGTCGGTCATGGGCCGCAGCATGGCGATGGGGACCATATTGCGCCAGCGGCGTGGGTGGCGATGACGGACCGGGGTCGGGGCCACGGGGGTCGCTGCCCCGGAGGTGTCATGAAGGTCGGTTACGTCGTGCTCTATGTCGAAGACCCGTCGGCCTGTCGCTCGTTCTGGGTCGATCGCATCGGGATGGTCGAGAAGAAGCGCACCGTCGTCGGCGACCTCGCCGTCGTCCAGGTGGGCTTTGCCGATCAGGCCTTCGCCTTCGAGCTCGTGCCCCTCGCCCTCATGAAGGACAACCCCGACGGCCTCGATCTGGCGACGCCCTCGGCGTGCTTCCACGTTGACGACCTCGAGGCCGAGCGCACGCGGCTGCTGGAGCGCGGCGTCACCGTGTCGGAGATCGGCGCCCACGCCGGCATCCGCTCCTTCGCGTTCTCCGACCCCGAGGGGAAGTGGTTCGCCGTAAGCTGCTGATGGCCGTGACCGGTCGTTTGTGGCGATGATGACCTCACCGACGGCGGCGAGGGCGGGCTGTCGGCTCCGGGGCGAACGCCTCGGCGGCGGCCTCGCCCAGCACCTGTCGGAACCACCGCAGCGCCGGCTCACCATCGAGCTGCGCGCTCCAGCACAGCGAGAGTTCGATCGGTGGAATCCGGATCGGACAGGGCAGGCAGATGAGCCCGAAGCGCGCCGCCACGTCGTGCAGGACGGCCCGCGGCACCGTCATCAGCAGATCGGTGCGCGCGAGCAGCGGTGGCGCCAGCATGAAGTGGGGCAGCGAAGGCCCCCGACGACGGACCAGCTTGCGGGCGCGAGCGGCGACGTCGACGGGGCTCTCGCCACCCGACGTCCGCACGCGCACATGGGGGTACGACGCCCACGTCTTCGCGTTCCACGCCGCGCGGGCGGGGTGGTCGGCGCGGGCGTAGACGGCCCACTCGAGCGTGGCGAGCGGCAGGCGACACAGGCCGTCGCCGCGGACGGCGGGGGTCGGTGCGATGGCGACGTCGAGCCGTCCATCGACGACGTCGCGGAGCATGCCCGGCCCCGCCGGCAGGAGCTCGACGCCGGCCCGTGGCGTCGACGCGGCCATCCGCCCGAGGAGGGCGGGGAGGGCCGCGGCGACGAAGTCGGGGCCAGCGACCGTGAACACCCGGTCGGTGGTGGCCGGATCGAATACGACTTCCTGGCCGAGGACGCGCGCAATCGAGCCGAGGATCCGGGAGACGTCGCCGGCAAGGCGCTCGGCCTTCGGCGTTGGTCGCATCTCGCCACGAACTCGGACAAGGAGCGGATCGCCGAGCTGCTCCCGCAGGCGCCCCAGCGCGTGGCTCACCGCCGACTGGGTCCGGTGGAGGCGCTTCGCCGCCCGCGTGACGTTCCGCTCCTGGAGCAGCACGTCGAGGACGACCAGAAGGTTGAGGTCGGTCCGGGAAACATCAATCTCATGCATGGTCCATGCATACTATTCGCTTCCTTCATGATGCATGCAGGTCGATGGTGTGCGCACCAGCACCACGGAGCCACCATGCGCGCGCATGTCCTGAAGGGTTACGGCAAGACCAACGCCGTCCTCGCGTTCGAAGAGCGAGCATCTCCATCCCCCGGACCCGGCGAGGTGCGAGTCGACGTCGAAGCCGTGGCGTTGAACCCCGTCGACATCAAGACCCGCGAAGGTGAGCCGAAGATGCTGCTGCCGATCGCGCCGCCGTTCGTGTTGGGGAGCGACCTGGCCGGCACGGTTGTCGAGGTCGGCGTAGACGTGACCACGCTGCAGGTCGGCGACTCCATCTTCGCGTATGCAGGCATGGATCGGATGGGTGCCTTCGCCGAATCGGTCGTGCTGCCAGCCGATCGTGTCGCGCGACGCCCGACGGGCCTCTCCGCTCTCGACGCCGCGTGCCTGCCGCTGCCCGGACTCTGCGCCCTGCAGGCCCTCGACGCTGGGAACGTGACGCAGGGGACGCGGGTCCTGGTCCACGGCGGCGTCGGCGGCGTCGGCGGTCTCGCGGTGCAACTCGCGGCCCGCCGCGGCGCCGAGGTCTTCGCCACGGTCTCTCCTCACGACGTCGAACGGGCTCGCGCCCTTGGGATCGCGCATCCCATCGACTACCGGGCGCAGCGCTTCGAGGACGTCGCCCGCGACATCGACGTCGTGTTCGACACCGTCGGCGGCGACACGCTGAAGCGCTCGTTCTCCGTCGTGAAGCGTGGCGGCGCCGTCGCCTCCCTGCATGTCCCGCCGCCCGCCGACGCCCTCGTCGCCGCCGGCCTCCGCGCGCCCTTCATCCTGCGAATGGCGCTGCCGCTCGTCACGCGCGGATCGCGAAGCGCTGCGACGAAGGCGGGCGTGCGCCTCGTGCCGATCCTCTCGGTCCCGAGCGCCACCGGCCTCGCGCACCTTGCGCGCGTCGCCGAGCAGGCGCCGCTGCGGGTCACCGTCGACAAGGTGTTCCCGTTCGCGGAGCTCGCCGAGGCCTTCGATCACCTGCAGTCCGGTCGTGCCCGGGGGCGGGTGGCCCTTTTCCGTGGCTGAGCCGTACAGGAGTGACCGTGCAGAAGACCATCATCGTCACCGGCGGCACCGCCGGCATCGGACAGCAGACGGCCATCGGCCTCGCCCGCCTCGGCGCCCGCGTCATCGTCACCGGCCGCGACGCCACCCGTGGTCAGGCCGGGCTCGACGCGATCCGCCAGCAGAGCGGCAGCACCGACGTCGAACTCGTGCTCGGTGACCTCACCTGCGGCGCTGACATCGTGCAGCTCGCCGACCGGCTCATGCAGCACGCGCCCCGCATCGATGTGCTCATCCACAACGCTGGTGCCTTCGCCGAGCAACGCTCGACGACGAAAGACGGGTTCGAGCTGTGCTTCGCCGTCAACGTCGCGGCGCCGTGGCTGCTCACCCAGAGGCTCCTGCCGGCCCTCACCGCCGCGCGCCCTGCGCGCGTCGTCCTCGTCACCGGCGGCCAGACCGGCAACGCGCTCGACGTCGACAACCTGCAGGCGGAGAAGGGCTTCCTCGGGCTCGCGACCTACGACCACTCCAAGCGGGCGGCCGACGCCATGGGCCTCGCCCTGGCGCGGGAGCTCGCGCCGCTCGGGGTGCATCTGAACATCGTGTACCCGGGTCAGGCAGCGACGGGCATGACGAGATCCGTCAAGGCCGAGCACATGCCGTGGTGGATGCGCCCGTTCGCGCCGTTGTTCGGCCTCATGGTCCGCGACGATGGCGGGCGCAGCGCCGCGAAGGCCTCGCGCTCCAGCATCTGGGCGGCCACCGCACCGGAGGTGGAGGGCGCCTCTGGCGGGTACTTCGACACGAACTGCAAGAAGGCCACGCCAGCCCGCTCCGTCATCGACCCGGCGAACCAGCAGCGTGTGCTCGAGACGCTCCAGCGGACCTGGCAGCCCCTGCTGCCGACGACGTGACCGAGCGCGCGCCGGCGTCATCGCGCGTGGACGCGCTTGAGTTCCAGCAACCACGTGCGCAGCGTCGTGACGGTGTCGGGCTTCGGCCGGGCGATGCCGAAGAACTCCGTGTCGAGGCCTTCGACCTCGACGCCCAGCGCGCTGGCGAGCCGATCCTCGAAGGACTCGAACGCGCCCTCGTCGTGGTGCCACGACGGCGGCATGAGCCCGAAGCGCAGACGCAGGCTGCCATCGGTCATCACCATGATGCTCGTACCGATGTCGAACTCGTCGAGGGTGTGCTCTTCGCTGACATCCACGTCGTCCATGCGGTGCTCCGATCGGAGGCGGCGGCGGCGTCAACGTGGGTGGCCCCGACGTCGATGTGCGCCTTGAGCATCGCATGACCGGCTGTCAGACGCACCGCTGGTAGCGCCAGGCGTTGCCCTGCTTGTCGACGCGCGCCACCGCGCCGGCGGCGTGCAGGCAGTAGAGCATCTGCTGCGCCGTGGCGCGCGGGATGCCGGCCTGACGCTCGACGTCGGCGCTGGTGAAGGGCTCGGGCAGCAGTGGCGGCAGCAGCGCCGCGAGGTCGGCCGGCTCGCGCACGAGGTTGCGCTCGACGACGTCGACGAGGTCGCGACCGACGACGACCTGGCCCTTGCGTCGCCAGGCCCTGCCCGCCTGGAACATGCGCCGCTCGCTCTCGTGGATCTCGAGGATCTCGAGTTCGAAGCCGGCGCGCCCGATGAGCGCGGGGATGCTGACGAGGCGGGCAAACACATCCGCGATGTGGCCCGCCTTCGGTGAGCGGCGTCGTGAGAGGGTGTCGCCGTGGTCGTCGACGCGCACGATGGTGCGGGTGCGCGCGATCGGCAGCACGAGGCGCACGCGATGCCGCTCGAGGAGCCGGGCGAGCTTCCTCGCGAGCGGGGCGCAGCCACCGGTCTGGATCTCGATGAGCAGATCACCGCGGACGACGTCGATGACATAGCCGTCGACGGGTTGCTCGAAGCGATCGCCCGGGCGGGCGAGCCAGCGCTTGAGCCCCGCGTGCAGGGCGCCTTCGTGGAGCGTCCCGATGCCCATGGGACGAGCGTACCCCACCGCAGGCACCGCCCCGAGAAACCGGCTTCAGGCCCCGGGGGCGCCGGCGTCGAGGGTGACGACGACGCTGCCCTTCTTGCGGCCGGACTCGACGACGCGGTGGGCGTCGGCGATCTGGTCGAACGGGAAGCGCTGGTCGATGACGGGGCGAAAGGCCCCCTGCGCCGCCAGGTGCACGATGGCCTCGAGATCCTCGACCTTCTCCGCCGAGGGACCAGCGATCACACCCTGGCCTTCGGGCCCGCGCTGCAGGGGCGCGCCGACGGTCGCCGCGAGGTCCGCGAGGATCGCCAGCAGTCGCCCGCCGGGTGCGAGCACCGGCTTCACCCGCGCCCATGGCGCATTGCCGACGGCGTCGACGACCACGTCGTAGCGCGCCGGCAGTGCCGCGAAGTCCGTCGTCGCGTAGTCGATGACGTCGTCGGCCCCCAGCGAGCGGACGAGCGCCGCGTTCGCCGCGCTGCAGACGGCCGTCACCCGCGCGCCCGCGTGCTTCGCCAGCTGGATGGCGGCGGTGCCCACGTTGCCCGAGGCGCCGTTGACGAGGACATGCTCACCCGTCTTGAGCTGCGCCCGACGGAAGAAGTCCATCATGGTCACGCCGCCAAAGGGGAGGGCCACGGCGTCTTCGAACGACAGCGACGACGGCTTCTTCACCACCCGGCCGTCGGCCGGCATGACGAGATACTCGGCGTGGCCGCCCAGGGCGCTGCCCGGAAATGCGACCACCTCGTCGCCGACAGCGAAGCGCGTGACCCCGGGGCCCACGGCGTCGACGACGCCGGCGGCGTCGGTGCCAAGGACGGCGCGGCGCGGACCGCCGAAGCCGAGGGCGAGGCCGCGCAGGGCGCCAAAGCCGCGGGGGAGGACGCCGCTGCGAATGCGCCAGTCGCCGGCGGTGACGGCGGTGGCAACCACACGGATGCGGACCTGGCCGGGCCCCGGCGCCGGCGTCGGCACCTCGCGGAGCACGACGACCTCGGGGGGACCGTAGCGGGTGACATACGCGGCCTTCATCGCCTGCCTCCAGTGTTGTTTACATCGTAAGCTTACATCGTAAGCACGTCAAGCGGTCTGGATCCGCGCCAGACATCCCGGCCCGGGGGCCGCTACGCTGCCTGCCGGACCACGCATGGCCACGAAGAAGACGAAGACGACGACACCGAAGAAGGCGAGGACGGCAGCGCGGCGCACGGCGCCCCGGTCGCCGCTCACGCGCGAGCGGGTGGTGGCGGCGGCGCTCGCGCTCGTCGATGACGAGGGGGTCGAGGGCCTGTCGATGCGCACGGTCGCCGCGCGCCTGGGGGTGGAGGCCATGTCCCTCTATCGCCATGTCGCGAACAAAGAGGATCTGCTCCTCGCCGTCGCCGACCTCGTGCTCTCGGAGATCGAGGTGCCGCCGCCGGGGACCCCGTGGCGCGCGGCCATGGAGCGGCGGGCACTGTCGGCGCGCGAGGTCTTTCTTCGTCACCCCTCGGCGGCCATCGTCGTCGAGTCCTGCGCGACCATGACGCCATCGCGCCTGGCCTACGGCGACGCCATCGCGGGCCTGCTCGTCGCCGATGGCTTCGCGCCGCCCCTCGCCTATCGCGCCTTCATGCTCCTCGACAGCTACGTCTACGGCTACACGATGCAGGAGCTGAGCTGGCCCCACCCGACGTCGAACGACGAGCCACCGGTCGCGATCACGGTCCCGCTCGAGCGCTTCCCCCACTTCGGCGCGATCATGCAGGCGGCGATGGCGAAGGTCGCGGTGCAGGGCTTCTCGGCCGCCTACGACGAGGAGTTCCGCTTCGGCCTCGCGCTGGTCCTCGACGCGCTCGAGAGGTCCCTGGTGGCCCAGCAGCGCACGGCGGATGCGCCCGGCGCACAGGGTGACGAATGACGCGGCCGACGTTTGATCGAACCTTCTGGGAGCAGCTCTGGACGAAGACGCTGCACGAGCACGCCGACAAGGTTGCTGCGCGCCCGCCCAACGCCCGGCTCATGGAGGCCGTCGCGAACCACGCGCCGGGCCGCGCCCTCGACGCTGGCTGCGGTCATGGCGCCGAGGCGCTCTGGCTCGCCACACGGGGCTGGGAGGTCACGGCGGTCGATTTCTCCGCCAGCGCCCTCATGCACGGGCGGGCGATGGCCGATGCGCTCGGGGCGGATGTGGCCGGGCGTATCACCTGGATCGAGGGAGACCTCTCGATGTGGACGCCGCCAACCGGCCATTTCGACCTCGTGGCCTCGCTCTACGTCCATATCGCCGGGCCGGTGACGGCGGCGATCCAGAGACTGGCGGACGCCGTCGCCGTGGGCGGCACCCTGTTGATGGTCGGCCACCGCCCGATCGACCCGGCCACGGGCGCGCTGACCGCCGCTGCGGGTCAGGTCCAGGTCTCCGTCGACGACGCCGTCGCCGTACTCGACGACCAGCATTGGGTCATGGTCGTGGCAGAAGAGCGCGCCCGCGCCATCGCCGCCTCCGGCGTCGATGCGGTCATCTGCGCGCGTCGTGTGCGCTGAGCTGCCCACGCTCGATGCGGCGGGCGTCGAGGCGGCCGGACCTCCCGGGCGCAGGAGCCCGAGCGCGACTCCCGGTTCGGCAAAAGGCAGAAAAGGAGAAGCCCACCTTGCGGTGGGCTTGCAGCGTGGCTCCCCAACCGGGACAACCTGCGAACCGAGCACGGGCTCGTCCTGACGCTGCCCAGGGATTGGAGCCGGGTCGAGATGGCCCGAGCCAACGCCCGTAGAACCCGCAGGCCCAGGGCCCCGAGGGCGGCCGGACGGATGGTGCCCAACCCGATGGTCAGGGCCAGGGTCTACGAGGCGGCAATAAGAGGCGGCGCGAGATCCTATGCCCAAGTCGCCCAAGAGTTCGGCGTAGCCCGCGAGGAGGTCTGCCAGTACGTCGCGCTCGTGCGGCGGCTCCCCTCCGAGGTCGTCGTGCATCTTGAGGAGGGCTTTGGCGAGAGCTGCCCGTCGTCGATGTCGCTGCGGGCGCTGCTTCGGATCGCACGGCTTCCAAGCGACGCGGCCAAGCGAGACGCGTTCAATCACCTCGCAGGAATGCCCGTCCGCGTCACCTGAACATGGTGCCGACGGCTTCTCATCATCATTCCTCTGCGCCAAGGCGGTCCTCAACAGCCTCGCAGGTCTTCGCCCATGTACCGCGTAGGGCGGCAAGTGCCTCCTCTGCGGTGTCATTCGGGCCGATGAGGCTCATTTTCTCACAGACCTGTGCCATGCGATTGATTACTCTGTCTTTCTGTAGGTGCTGAACCAAGGAACTCGAAAAGGACAGTGCGAAGTCCTCCCATTGAGTATCGCTCCTGAACCTCGGAATACGAAGAAATTCAACACCGCTCACGTACCTCTGAGAAAACTCGAGACTGCAGGCTTTTGCCGCATCCCGATCGATCTGTTTCCTCGCATCTGCCATGTACTGATCAGCGTCGATCCTCCCATCCTTCATCTTGAACCACCGAGAAAGGTCTTCCTGCTTCGTCGTCAGGAGCGACTCCGCTTTGCTGATTTTTTGAGCCAAGGATTCACACCACTTCGCACGTTCTCCGTCTGTGGCAGCTTTCACGCGCTCAATGTCGGCGGCCCTATGCTCACGACCGGTAAGGAAAAACATCCCCCGCTTCAGTCGGAAGCAACGATCCGAGGTCCATGGTCCAAGAAGTGTATCTGTGAAGTAACTGGCCGCCCATCTACCAGGGCTCTTCTCACTGTCGGTCGAGGAATGCGCACCTAGGTAACGTTCACCAACGGTGGTCCGACTTCCCTCATCATCACCGAGCAGGCCGGCCTCACCGAGTATCCCCGCGACCCCACCCTGTGGGAGGGGCTCCCTGAGCTTGAGGCTGAGCCGAAGGAATGAAGGCTCGCGACGGTAGCTGTGAACGAGGCAGCCCCGCTGCAGCCAAGCATCGAATGAGGGCACCTGCTGAGCGACAACTACATCTCCCCAGCGACGACAACTACATCTCCCCATCCTTGATGGCGTGATGACACCGGCTGGCGGCCGTCTCCCACGAGGTGGAAGGACGGTCACATGCGCCGTGTCA
>Ga0172373_10003535_pt1 | contig 22801 bp, 20 predicted proteins | sample Lak10m_2_FD_114546 | JGI IMG/M metagenome (GOLD analysis project Ga0172373, IMG submission 114546) | Freshwater microbial communities from Kabuno Bay, South-Kivu, Congo - kab_092012_10m | ecosystem: Environmental > Aquatic > Freshwater > Lake | place: Democratic Republic of the Congo...
CCGGCTGTGCTATATTTATTAAAAATCAACGTAAAATCAAGCTATTTCATGTTCTTATCAAAAAATTAACCCTGTGCAGAAACCCTTCAAAATCCACTGCCGTTTCCAACCCGCCGGCGACCAACCTACCGCCATCAAGCAATTGGTCGAAGGCTTAAATGACGGCGAAGTGCATCAAACCCTGCTGGGCGTCACCGGTTCGGGAAAAACCTTTACGATAGCCAATGTGATTGAGCAGGTACAGCGTCCGGCGATGATTATGGCGCCCAATAAAACGCTGGCGGCGCAGTTGTATGGCGAGATGAAGGAGTTTTTCCCGGAAAACAGCGTCGAGTATTTTGTCTCGTATTATGATTATTACCAACCGGAAGCCTATGTGCCCGCTTCGGATACGTTTATCGACAAGGATGCATCGCTTAACGAGCATATCGAGCAGATGCGGCTGTCTGCGACCAAGGCGCTGATCGAGCGGCCCGATACGATAGTCGTCGCTACGGTATCGGCGATATACGGTTTGGGCGAGCCGGAGTCTTATTTTGAAATGGTCTTGCACCTGGTCAAGGGCGATTTGATCGAGCAGCGCGCGATATTGCGGCGTCTTGCGGAAATGCAGTACACGCGCAACGATGTCGAGCTGCGGCGGGCGACTTATCGCGTGCGCGGCGAAGTCATCGATATTTATCCGGCCGAGTCTGAGCAGGAAGCGTTGCGCGTGGAATTGTTCGATAATGAAGTCGAACGTTTGTCGTTGTTCGATCCGTTAACCGGCGAGATCCTGCACAGGATCGCCCGTTACACCGTGTACCCGAAAAACCATTATGTTACGCCGCGCGAGCAGTTATTATCCGCCGTCGAAGCGATCAAGATAGAGCTTAAAGAGCGCCTGGAGCATTTATATTCATTAAACAAGCTGGTCGAGGCGCAACGGCTGGAGCAACGCACCTTGTTCGATATGGAGATGATACTGGAAGTGGGTTATTGCTCCGGTATCGAAAACTATTCCCGGTATTTGTCGGGCAGGGGGCCTGGAGAGTCGCCGCCGACGATGTTTGATTACCTGCCCGATGATGCGTTGATTATTATCGATGAAAGCCATGTGACCGTGCCGCAGATCGGCGCGATGTATAAAGGCGACCGCTCACGCAAGGAAACCTTGGTTGAATACGGGTTTAGATTGCCTTCGGCGCTCGATAACCGGCCGTTGACGTTTGCCGAATTCGAGGCGAAATCACCGCAACGCATTTATGTGTCGGCAACGCCGGGGACTTATGAGAAAGAGCATTCCGGCGTTTTTGTCGAGCAGGTCGTAAGGCCCACCGGTTTGCTGGACCCGGTCGTCGAAGTGCGCCCGGCGACAACCCAGGTGGATGATTTATTATCGGAAATCAATTTACGCGTCAGCGTCAAAGAGCGCGTGCTGGTGACGACGTTGACTAAGAGGATGTCCGAGGATTTGACGGAATATTTGGCGGAGCATGGCGTCAAGGTGCGCTACCTGCATTCCGATATTGACACCGTGGAGCGGGTCGAGATTATCCGCGACCTGAGGCTGGGCCAGTTTGATGTGCTGGTCGGTATCAACCTGTTGCGCGAAGGCCTGGATATCCCCGAAGTATCGCTGATTGCGATACTGGATGCCGATAAAGAAGGCTTTTTGCGTTCTGTGGTCTCGCTGGTGCAGACGATAGGCCGCGCGGCGCGCAATGCGCACGGCAAGGCTATTTTGTACGCAGACCGTATCACCCGCTCGATGCAGCAGGCCATCGAGGAAACCGAGCGCCGTCGTGAAAAACAGCACCGGTTTAATATCGAGCACCACATCACACCTCAAACTATCCTTAAATCCGTCACGGATATTCTGCAAGTCGCGATACCCGGTTCAGGTGCAAACATCGTCAAGCCGGCCGGCAAAGTAGCGGAGTCTGCTGCGGATTACCAAGCCATGACGCCGAAGCAGCAGGCGAAAAGGTTGAAACAATTGGAAGAAGCCATGTACCAGCATGCGAGAAATCTTGAGTTTGAACAGGCTGCGAAAATCAGGGACGAGATCAGGCTGTTGCAGGCGGAGATACTGGTGTAAGGCGAGGGGATAAAAGGCGCGCACGGCAGGCCCTACAACGGATGTTTTTATGTCGGGCGACGACTCTGTGTTACAGTTCAACCGACAATTAGGCACATCACTTGGAGTTCAATCATGAAGATCAATAAACCCTCATGTTTAGCGTTGGCTGGATTATTATCCGCATTAACGCTGCTATCCCCACTTAAAGCGGCAGCCGCCGATAAAAGCAAGGCTTGCCGCTCGCAGGTCAGCGGCACTTACTTAGTCACGATGTCGAACCCGGATGGTTCTTTTGCATCGCGGGCGGTATTGACGTTCAGCTCGGACGGCAATTTAACCCGGACGGATTCCAATCAGGGCGGTGTTTCAGGCGCTTTCAATGCCTTTACGACTTCTTTAGGTTCCTGGCAATGCGACGACAGGAGAACCGTGCATGCAACGGCCATTAATTTTTCGCTGCCCGGCGTGTCCAGTGCCGAGGGCGGCATGGCGCGGTCGGATTACCAGGCATCGGTCAATGCCCGGAAACAGACCATCCAGGGGAGTATCGATGTGCGTTTTTTTAACCTGACAGATGACCCCTATAAAACAGTTCTTCCTGCGCCTGCTATTTCTGGCACTTTTGAAGGCAGCCGCGTTCCTGCCCGGTAACCCCGCGTATCGTTTACTGTATGGCGCGCCGTGCGTAAGCAATCAACGCCGCTTACGCATACGCCAAACAATAAACCCTGTCCCGATCAACGCCGCCGGCATAGCGATTAAAAAGCCGAAGCCGATGGCGGCAACCGCGGCTTGCGTTAATTGCAGGGTTTTGTCGGTGGCGATTTTGGCAGGAATGTCGATGAATCGGTCATCATGGACCAGCCAGTTAAAAATCCTTAAGCCGATGTCCAGGTTGCCTGCATTGCCGAGATAAGTGTTTGACAGAAAGTCGCTGTCGCCGATGACGGCAATGCGCTGTTGCCCGGTCTTGCCGACATTACGGCTTAATGTCAAGCCAAAAATCAGCGGATTGCGCGGTTTATCGGAGGCGTCGGAACTCAGGCTGCCGGTTTCGGTGCTCAGCAAGGGGACGGCGTGGAAATCGCCGGTTTGCCGGTATTCAAGCGCTGCGGCGACGGGGTACAGGGTAATGATTTGCAAGCCCCGCGTGACGGCATGCTCAGGATAGCTGCCGGCGACGACAAAGCCGGGATTGTCGATGCCGTACAATCTGGCGCTGCCGTCAATAATGGCGCCTGGCGCCCTATGGATGCCGAGTTGTTGCAGTACGGCATCCAGGTGTGGGGTATCCGGTTCGGTTAACAGCAGCAGGTTGCCGCCGTCCCGGATATAACGGTTGATGATGGCCTGTTCGCCGGGCAATAACGGCACGGCAGGCGCGGCTATCACGAGCAATGCCGAGTTGTCGGGAATGCTGGGCAGCGTGGCGAGGTTAAGCGTTAAGGCCTTGATGTTACGGCGCGCGAGTTCCTTGCCGAATTGCCCTAAATCAAAATTGGCGACGCCGTCGGGCGAGCGTTCGCCATGTCCGTAGAGGAAGCTCACCCAGCGTTGCTCGGCATTGGCAAGATGCAGCAGGGCATTGCTTAAGGTCGATTCGTCGATAAATTTCAGTTTTTCGCTGTGTCCACGGTAATCGACAAGAACGGCTCCCTCTGCGCCCAATTCCAGTTCGCGCGCTTTTTCCGGCTGCCCGTCAGGGTCTACGAACTGTAGCGTGACATCCGCTTTATGGCGGCGATAGCGGTCGACCAACTGCGCGATTTGCAGGCGTATCGGCTGGCCTTTCTTGATATAGGCGGTAATGTCCACTTTATCGGGCAGCGAAAGCAGCAGCTTTTGCGTAGCGATCGACAAGGTATTGCCGGTATTGGCGGTGACATCGATTTGCAACGGGTAACGCACGCTTAACCAGGCCAATGCGCCGATTGCACACAGCAGTGCCAAGGTAGCCAGGCCGCGTTTTAGGCGGCGCATCCGGTGGAATGATAAGGTCATTGGCATAGCCGGTTATTGTCGAGGCTGCGGATGCTAAGCAGTATGAAGCCGCCGGTGAACAGCAGGAAATAGCCCACATCGACGGAGCTGACCAGGCCGCTTTGCAGGTTTTGGAAATGCCTCAATAGGGACAGGTATTCAAACAACTCGTTGCGTTGGTCTTTGACGCCTGCCGTCCAGTCCAGTATCCACAACAATAGCAGCATGCCGAAACTGCCCATTGCGGCAACCACGGGGTGCCCCGCTATAGTCGACAGGTACAGGCCGGCCGCGGCAAACGCCGAAACGAGCAACGTCAGCGCCAGGATATTAGCCAGGAACTTGCCGGCATCCAATTCGCCGCCGGCCAGCAGGGATAGCGGCATCATGGCAGTCGATGCCACAATCAGCAACAGCAGCCCCAATATTCCCAGGTATTTGCCGATAATAATCTCGGCGCTAGACACCGGCGCGGACAGCAGCAAAGCCAGTGTCTTGTTGCGGCGCTCCCCGCAGATCAGCTGCATCGTCAACAGCGGCGTGACCAACAGCAGGATAATGCCGGCGTTACCGAACAGCGGCGGCACGATAATATCCGTGAGTCCCGGCCCGTTCTCGATTTGTGCGAGTTTGGGCTGCAACATCAGGAAGCTTTCGACCTGGGTTAAAAATAAATAGGCGAAAATTGTGTACAATATCGCCAAGACCGTCCATGCCATCGGCGACAGGAATAGCGTCTTGAATTCGCGCGAGGCGATCACGAAACATGTCATGATTCATTGTCCCGGATTAAGGTAATAAAAATGTCTTCCATCGATTTTTTTACCGGCGCCAGTTCCTGTAATTCCCAGCCGGCGGCGATAATGGTTTCGGTAATGCGTTGCGTAGGATTATCGGCCACGCTGTAATGGATACGTACCCGGTTCCCGGCGCTGTTTTCAACCCAATTGACGCCGGGAATAGCCGCTAACAGGCCGGTATCGGGCGCAAGCCGGGTTGCGACCTCGACAATGCCGGTATCCATCATCTGTTTAAGCGCATCGATGCTTTCATTTAATATCAGTTGCCCTTGGTGAATAATTTGTACTTGCGTACACGATTCCTGCACTTCGCTGAGCCGGTGCGTGGACAGGATAACGCCGTGGTCCTGCCCCAATTCGCGGATTAATGCGCGAATTTCGCTGATTTGCAGTGGATCGAGGCCGACTGTGGGTTCATCCAGTATGATGAGGTCGGGATTATGCAAGATGGCCTGGGCGATGCCGACACGTTGCTGGAAGCCTTTGGACAGGTTGCCGATCAGCCGTTTGGCGACAGCCGCCAGGCCGCAACGCTGCTGGGCATCATCGATGGCCTGGCGGATATTTTTGGGCGCGACACCATGCAGTTGCGCGCAGTAAGTGAGGAACTCATGCACCGTTAATTCGCGGTAAAGCGGCGGCGTATCGGGCAGGTAACCGAGATGCCGTTTCGCTGACAAGGGCTGCTCCAACAGGTCGAAGCCGTTGATTTTGATAGAACCGGAGCTGGGTGCAAGCGCGCCGCACAGCATTTGCATCGTCGTCGTTTTGCCGGCGCCGTTCGGGCCTAAAAAACCCAGCACATTACCCTTGGCTAATGTAAAGCTGACATCATTGACGGCGCAATGTTTGCCGTAATAACGGTAGAGATGTCCAGCTTCTATCAGTAACGCCATTGCCTAAACCCGCTTTAACAGCTCTTGTAATTCGGCCTGGATTTTTTTTCGGTAAAACAGGAATTTCCAGCGCGTACCGCCGCATTGCCGCCATAACATCGCCGAGCGTATGCCGGCCAGCAGGCAGGCGCGTATCTTATTGGCGATATCGGGCCGTGATAAATAGTCGGCTTCGCCATTGACCATGATGCGCGGCTGCAAGGTGCTGAGCGTATTGGCATAAATATCGCCGAGATTCGCCAGTACATTTTCATGCATCAGGCCGAAATGTTCGCTTTGCGCCTGGGCTTTAGTGATGCCGATTTGTATCGTATTGAGCAGGTCTTTGCGGGTAGACAGTTGGTTTTCGAGAAAAACCAGTGAAGCCGAATATCGCGCCTGTTCGGGATAGGTGATTTTATAACCGGTCATTTGTGCGCTGAGTTGTTCAAGCCCCAGTTTTAGGCCGGCCAGGCTGCCGTATACATCAATAACGCTGTCGGAGTCGATTTTCAGCACACTGCCGATACTGGCTTCCATCGCAGAGGCGTCCGCGGCGCCTGTGATTGCGAGTTGATGCACCAGTGCGGCGGACTGGGCAATTCCGGCGAGCGCAATGGTCTGGTTAGTGATAGTATTTAATTGCATAGGTTGTTACTAGGGATGATTTGGATCGTTATCGTACCAAAGAATAACAGTCTTCGTTAACTTGAAACTATTTAAAACCATTATGAGGAGAATGTCATGATCGAGTCTGCAGTATTAACCGTTACCGGCATGAAATGCGGCGGTTGCGAGGCCAATATAGTCGGTGCATTAACAGCGATTGAAGGTATAGCGCAGGTTAATGCATCAAACAAGGAAAATACCGTCAGCGTCGAATTTGATACTGAAAAAACCGACCTGGACGCGATTAAAGAGGCAATTACCGGTGCGGGATTTACGGTAGAGGCGTAGTACAGGTAGGGTACGCATTTATGCCCCAGAGGGTATCGCGTACCTGGTTCGGGGCGTTTGCCCTGATCTGCGCTGGATTTACGGTACCGATGCGTACCTTTTGTTAGGACAGGTTATGAGCACAGAAGATAGTTCAGAAGCGTTGCGCTTATCCATTTTGGGCATGCGTTGCGCCGGTTGCGTTAGCGCCGTTGAAGGCGCTTTGGTGGCGGTGGACGGCGTCACGTCGGTCAGCGTCAATTTTGCCGATCATTCGGCGATGGTCATTGGCGCCGCCGATCCCGAGGCACTGACGCAGGCGGTTAAAGATGCCGGCTATGATGCGGCGATCATGGAAGGGCTGGAAGACCCGTCCGAACAGGAAGCCCAGGAATTGCAGCGTTACCGGCAATTAATGAAGAAAGCGGCGGTAGCGGGGGCCTTCGGCACCGTGCTGATGCTGGCCGAAAACCTCGGCTGGTTGCCGGAAATGGGATCGAAGGCAGGGCAATGGCTATGGCCGGAAATTGCATTGGTTACATTCGCCGTACTGATGTATTCAGGCCGGCATTTTTACAGCGGCGCGCTCAAGTCATTACGCCTGGGGCAAGCCAATATGGATACGCTGATTGCGCTGGGCACCGGTTCGGCATGGCTATATTCCTGCATCGTCATCGATTATTACGCGATCTTGCCGTCGCTGTCCAAACATGCGTATTTTGAAGCCGCCGTCGTTATCCTGGCCTTCATCAACCTGGGCACTGGTCTTGAAACCATGGCCCGGGGCAAAACCTCCAGCGCGATCCGCCAGTTAATCGGCTTGCAGCCGCGCACCGCCCGTGTGATCAGGAACGGGGAGGACATCGATATTCCGATTGAACAGGTCGGTTTAGGCGAAACCTTGCGCGTCAGGCCCGGTGAAAAAATCGCCGTTGACGGCGTGTTGCTGGAAGGCCATTCCACGGTCGATGAATCGATGCTGACCGGCGAATCGTTGCCGGTGGAAAAAACCGTCGGCGCACAAGTGGTGGCCGGCACGATGAACCAAAGCGGCAGTTTCCTGTTTAGCGCAACGCGCATAGGCCGCGACACCGCGTTAGCGCAAATCATTAAAAGCGTTCGCCAGGCGCAAAGCAGCAAGCCGGACATTGCCCGCCTCGCCGATAAAATCTCCGCGGTGTTCGTACCCGCCGTCGTTGCCGTGTCGGTATTGACGTTTTTAACTTGGTACGCCTTCGGTCCCGATCCGTCGCTAGGCTATGCCTTCGTTACGTCGATGACGGTATTGGTTATCGCGTGCCCTTGTGCATTAGGCCTCGCCACGCCGATTTCGGTCATGGTCGCCGTCGGCAGGGCCGCGCAGTCGGGCATATTGATACGCAACGGCGATGCGCTGCAAACAGCAGGTAAACTGACCTGCCTGATTCTCGACAAAACCGGCACCGTCACCGAAGGCAAGCCGGTCGTTACATCGATAGAATCCTTAAGCACGATCGATGAAGACCGCATCCTGCAATTGGCGGCCGGCATTGAATCCGGCTCCGAGCATCCGTTAGCGGCGAGTATCCTTGCTGCGGCCGAGCAAAAACAGCTCAAGCCGGAAAAAATGACGCAGTTTGATGCGCTTGCCGGTTTCGGCATCAGCGCCATGTGCGACGGCCAACGCATCCTGTTCGGCAACAAAGCGCTGATGGATGCCAAAGACATTCGTTATACGGACGTTAACAAGCGCCTCGAAACATTGTCGGCATTAGGGCAAACACCGATGCTGCTGGCCGTGGGCGATGCTGTCGTCGGCATTGTCGCCGTGGCCGACCCGATAAAAAAAGATTCCGCCGCCGCTGTGATGCAATTGGCGGGGCAGGGCATACGCGTCATCATGGTGACCGGCGATAACCCGATTACCGCCGATGCGATAGCGAAGCAGGCGGGCATTGCTGAAGTGAAGGCCCAGGTCTTGCCGCAGGATAAAGCCGAGGTTGTCAAGGAATTGCAAGAGCAGGGCGAAATTGTCGGCATGGTCGGCGACGGCATCAATGATGCGCCCGCGCTGGCGCAGGCGAATGTCGGCCTTGCCATAGGCACGGGCACCGATGTTGCGATAGAAAGCGCCGATGTCGTCATCCTGCAAGGCTCGCTGTTAAAAGTCCCCGAAGTAATCGGCTTATCGAAAGCGACGGTGACCAATATCAAACAGAACCTGCTGGGCGCGTTTTTTTATAACACGATCAGCATCCCGGTTGCGGCAGGCTTGTTGTATCCCGTGTTCGGCATCTTGTTAAACCCGATGATAGCGGGGGCGGCGATGGCGATGTCGTCATTGACGGTGGTGACGAATGCCAACCGCTTGCGTTGGATGAAGTGGTGAGCATAAGGGCGCCGCGCGCGCGCCTTATCCACCCAAATATCGCAGTGCGCCCTACGAAGAAAGACCTAACCTTACATCAGGATATATTTATCAAGCCATCTTCTAACATCGTGGGCCGCCGGCTGGCGGCCTCATTAGCCGTATTTATCGGCATCGGTTCCGCCTGTGCGGCAACGGAACCCGAACCGATCCGTATCGGCGCCTTGCTGTCGTTGACCGGCAACTGGTCTTCGCTGGGACTCATGAGCCAAACGGTATTGGGCATGGCGAAGCGCGACGTCAATCATTACCTGGCTGCGCACGGCTCCCGCAAAAGCGTCGATTTATTGGTGCGCGATACCCGTCTTGATCCCGGCCTGGCGCTGGAAAAATTCCAGCAATTGATAAACCAGGATGTCGTTGCCGTGATCGGTCCGCAGTCCAGTTCCGAAGTGGCTAAGCTGAAAGCGCTGGCCGATGCCGAAAAGCGGCCTTTGCTGAGCCAGGGCAGCACCGCATCATCGCTGGCTTTTGCGGACGACATGGTGTACCGGCTGGTGCCGGATGACAGCCATGAAAGCGCGGCGATGACGGCATTGTTGAAAGCGCGCAATGTCGAGGTCGCTATCCCGGTATGGCGCAATGATGCGGGTAATGACGGTTTACGGCAATCCCTGAAGACCCAGTTTGAGGCGATCGGCGGTACGGTATTGCCGGGCGTTCGTTACAACGCGGATGCCGTGGATTTTGCCGGCGTGGCCGCGAGCCTTGAAACCCAGCTTAAAGATGTGCTGCAAAGCCATGACGCCGCCTCCGTAGCCGTGTACCTGGCCGGCTTCGACGAAGTGGTGTCGTTATTTCATGCGGCCGATGCCCTTGCCGTATTGAAAAGTGTTAAATGGTACGGCAGCGATGGCGTGGCATTAAGCGCGGCATTGCTTAATGACGCGCCGGCGGCGCAATTTGCCGCCGCAGTCGACTACCCGAACCCTATTCCGGGTTTGTCGCAAACGGCCAGGGAAAAGTGGCAGGCATTATCGAACCGGGTATTTGCCAAAACGGGCCAACGGCCGGATGCGTTTGCGTTGGCCGCGTATGACGCGTTCTGGATTGCCGCGCTCAATGCCGCTTATAACAAAAATGCCGAACGTCATGCGCAGCAGGATATTTTGTCGCAAACCGCGGATTTGTATTTCGGCGCGACAGGTTGGACGGCGCTTAACAAGGCCGGTGACCGCAATCACGGCGATTACGATTTTTGGGCTTTGCGCCCGGATGCGGGCGGTGCGATGCAATGGGTGAATGTGTGCCGTTATGAGGTGACTTCCGGTACCGGGGAAACGCTCAGTTGCCCGGAAAATTAACGCGATCATGCCGGCTCGCGGTGGCTGCCTTGGTGGTTCATCGCCGCGGCGTTGTTCAGCAATAACTGCGTAAATTCATCCGCCGATACCGGTTTGGAAAACAGGTAGCCTTGCCCGTAGTCGCAGCCGGCTTCAGCCAGCAATGCGCGTTGCTGTTCGGTTTCTATGCCTTCGGCGATTACTTTAATGCCGAGTTTATGGGCCATGACGATGATCGCTTCGCATAATGCCATATCGCTGGAATGGCTTTCGAGATTACAGACAAAAGACTGGTCAATCTTGAGGTAATCGATAGCGAATTTCTTGAGATAGGATAGCGATGAATAGCCGGTGCCGAAATCATCCAGCGATACCTGGATACCGGCGGCGCGGAATTTGCTCAGTTGGTCGGCGACGGCATCGCCGGCATCCATCAACAGGCCTTCGGTAATTTCCACGACCATGCTTTGCCCAGGTAGCTCCAGCGCTTTCAGGCAGTCGAACCAGAGGCTGTGGTCATTGCCTTTGTTGCGGAATTGCACCGGTGATTTGTTAATGCTGACCTGGAAGTTTTTATGGTGCGAAGCCCGCCATTGTTTGACCTGGCAGGCGGCTTCATGGAATACCCAGTCGCCTATGGGCGTAATCATGCCGGTGTCTTCGGCAACCGGGATGAATTCGGCCGGACTGATCAATCCGCGTTGGGGATGTTGCCAGCGTAGCAGTGCTTCGGCTTTACGGATATTGCCGGTGGCCAGTTCTACAATCGGTTGGTAGACCATTTGCAATTGATGGTCGGCAAGCGCGCCGCGCAAATCATTGGCTAGCCGCATCCGGTTTTGTGCGGTTTCCTGCATCGATGGCGTGAAATACTGGTAACGGTTGCGCCCCTGTTCTTTGGCGGCATACATAGCCTGGTCGGCATTTTTAATGAGTGTTTCCAGTTCGCCGGCATCGACCGGGTATAGCGTGATGCCGATGCTGGCGGAAACATAAGCACTTTCAATACCTAACTGGAACGGCTCTAGCAATTTCTGCAGGATGTCCTGGGTGATGCGTTCGACGCAGTCGGCGCTGTCCAGCCGGCTTAAAATGATCGTGAATTCATCTCCGCCCAGGCGCGATACGCTGTCCGTCTCGCGCACGCATCGACTCAGGCGCAATGCCGCTTCCTTGAGCAGCAGGTCGCCCATGCCGTGGCCTAATGTGTCGTTGACCTCCTTGAAATGGTCGAGATCGATAAACAGCAATGCCAGCGGCAGGCCGGCGCGTTTGGCGGTTTTGATTTCCTGGTGCAGGCGCTCATGAAACATGCGGCGGTTCGGTAATCCGGTTAATGGATCGAAATTAGCCTGGCGCCAGATCAATTCCTTGGATTCCTTCATTTTACTGATGTCTGAAATCAGCGTTACCCTCCGGTGCGGCAGGCCTGCTTCGTTATAGATCGTGTTGACGGCCAGCCATTCGGCGTAAATTTCACCGCTCTTGCGCCGATTCCACAGTTCGCCTTGCCAATGACCGAGGGTCGACAGTTCCTGCGACATCGCCTGGTAAGCGGCCTTATCCTGGTAACCGGAACTGAATAGCGTGATATGCCGGCCGATCACTTCTTGCCGAGTGTAACCGGTTAGCGCGGTAAAAGCAGGGTTTACGGTGATAATGCAACCGTCGGCATCGGTAACCACCATCGCTTCGCTGCTGTTCTGGTAAACCAATGTGGCGAGTTGCAGTTCTTCGTTGATCCGGCTGCGTTCAATGGCGATCGCGGCCAGATGGCTCATCCGGGTAATCAATTGGATGTCGGTTTCCGATGGGGCCTTGATGTCATGATAATAAACGGCGAAGGTGCCGAGCACTTGGCCGGAAACATTTTTAACCGGTTCCGACCAGCAGGCCGACAGCGCTGCACGGGCAGCCAGTCCCTTATAGTCCGCCCAGTAGGGATGCGTCTGGATATCCTCGACGATGACGCGCTCCCCTGTAAAGGCGGCGGTTCCGCAAGAGCCGGCGCTCATACCGATCCGGCCGCCGTGCACGGCGGTATTAAAAAAATCCGGCAGGTTCGGTGCGGCGCCATGCAGCAGGTGTTTGCCTTCATCGTCCATCAACAGGATGCTGCAACGCATGTAAGGCGCTTCCTGCTCTACCGTGCGCACGATGACTTCCAGGATGTCCTTAAGCGCAACGCCTTGGGTCAGCAGCTCCAGTACCCGGTTGCGCGATTGCTCGCGCTGCTCGGCGCGTTTGCGCTCGCTGATGTCGCGTGCGAGCGCCAGGTTATAGCCGATGCCGTCGTATTCAAAATAATTGGCGGAAACTTCCACCGGGAACATGTACCCGTCACGGGTTTTATGGATGGATTCAATCGTCATCGAACCGTTTGCTTTGAGTGCTTGCCAATGTTCTTGCCAACGGTCGGTGGAGTAAATCGTGTCAATATCGGAAACGGACAGTTTCAGCAGTTCGCTCCTCGTGTACTTGAACGCTTTGCAGGCTTCATCATTAACATAAAGCAGCCTGGCATTTTCGTTAATCAAACAGGCCGTATCATGCATGCGATTCATGCCGAAACTCAACAAGGCCAGACGCTGTTCGGACAGCTTGAGCGTGTTAACGATCAATGCGAGCATGACGCCGGTGACCGTCAATACCAGCATGAAAATCCAGTAATTAACGAGGCCCGTACCGGCGATGTCCGCGGCAAAATAACCGACGTTCCGGACTGCGCCGAGCAATGCCTGCACCGCTACGATGCCGATAACGAGCAAGGCGCCGTGGCGACCGAAACGGACAGCGCTCCAGGCGACAAAAATGAACATGATAAAGCCTTTGGCAATAGCGCCGGCGGTATCGTGAAACCAACCCAAAAAAATAACCTGCCCGGCCAGGAAGGCGAGGCTGAAACAGGCGATGGCTTCAATGATACGGTTACGCTCAATCGAGACCAGGGCAGTGTGCCGCCACACCAGGATCAGCGGGGTTACCAGGATAATGCCGAGCAGGTCGCCTTGCCACCACTGCAGCAGGTTTTGCAGCCCAGCTTGCTGAGCCACGATGCCTCCGGCCAGCAATGCCGCGACGCCGACGGCAGCGCTGACGCCGGCATCGACGATTGCGGCAATGCCCAGGTACAGGTAATCTTGGGGATACTTTAATTCGGCATTGACGAGCTTGGCCTTCGTCAGCAGCCGGATGCCGGCAAGCGCTCCCAGGGTATTGCCGAAAGCGACAAAAACCGACACCGCTGCCGGTGTGCCGGTCATGATGCTGCTCGCCATAGCACCGGCAAAAATACCGGGAGCGTATTTTTTTCCGCCGGTCATCAGCGTGGCGAGCCCTACGCCGGCGGAAGGCCACAAGATACAAACCGTGCCGTTCAGCGAAAAATAAGCCAGCATTATTTGACCAAGCAGCGAGTAGGCCAGCACCAAGCCGGCCAGCTTGGCTATATCGGACCAACGGTAATCCAGTACGCGATTCATGATGCTTTTACCTGGTTGAGCATGGCTGTCTATATGGTTTTCCGCATTTTAAAGACAATCAGGTGTTTTTGCACGAAGTGCGGCGCTAGGGCTTTGGCTAAAAATAACTGCCCGAAATTATAGCTCCCACGCTCTGCGAGGTAATGATAGGTTTTTGGCTGCTGAGCAGTTGGAATTATAGGATGCGGTGGTTTATTTTTTGCGAGTCACTCCAGGAATATTTCCTTTTTACCGCGTTCATCTAGGGCTCACCCGATGACTTGGCTAAGATGGTCAAATTTGCAAACAAGGTGAGTTATGAAAAAGCTTTTAAGCATGATCGGGCTGTTGGGCTTACCGGCAACGAATTTGTCGGCGGCGCCTGAGGAACGGCGAACGGTAGACCTGGATGCCGTTGAAATTATCGGCATAACGCCTCTTGATGCGGGCGGCATTGCGATCGACAAGATTCCGGCTTCAGTGCAGACCGTTTCGTCCGAACAACTGAGTGCCTCGCAAAGCATTTCCCTGGCGGATTATATCAACCGTTACCTGGGCAGTGTGCACATCAACGAAGCCCAGAATAATCCCCTGCAGCCCGATGTTTATTATCGCGGTTTTGTCGCCTCGCCGTTGTTGGGCATGCCGCAAGGCTTGTCGATTTATGTCAATGGCGTCCGCTTTAACGAGCCATTCGGCGATTCGGTCAATTGGGACTTGATCCCGCCCGGCGCACTCGAATCGACGACCTTGCATGGCGGTTCCAATCCCGTATACGGCTTGAACAGCCTGGGCGGGGCCATCGCGATGAAAACCAAGACCGGCTTTTCCGCGCCGGGCCATCAACTGGAAGTCTACGGCGGCTCGTTCGACCGTCATGTCGAGGAGCTCACGAGCGGCGCCAATAACGGCGCCTGGGGCTATTTTATTGATCTGCGCAGTTTTGACGAACAGGGTTGGCGCGATTTTTCGCCGTCATCGGCAAAGCAGGCGCTGGGTACCTTAAGCTGGCAGGGTGATAGAGGCGGCCTGGACCTGACGGTGGCGACCAACGACAACGATCTGCGCGGCAACGGCGCATCGCCTGTGCAATTATTGGCGCAAGACCGCAACGCCGTGTTTACCCATCCCGACCAAACCGTTACCCGGCTGTTTTTTACCGAACTGGCCGGTAATTACGCGTTGAACGATAAAGTCGAGCTCAGCGGCAATGTTTATTTTCGCCAGAACCGGATGCGCTCTTTTAACGGCGACAACAGCGATTATGAAGGTTGTGAGTTGCCCGGAAATGACGGTAAATTATGCGAAGATCCCGGTGATGACGAAGCCGTTGTCGTCGATACCGGCGGTAATGAGGTATTGGCCGATGATGCTGTTGAAGGCGCGACCAACAATACCAGCGCAACCCATATGTACACACGCGGCGGCGCCCTGCAGGCAATGTTCGTGCAGGATGTGTTCGCGCATGACAATAGCCTGACCGTAGGCGCCGGCTATGACAATGCCGACGTGCATTTCGGCTCCGATACCGAGCTGGCCGCATTGACCGATGACAGAGGCACGGTAGGCAGTGGTGTTTTGGTTGATGAGTCCAGGGTAAGATTGCATACGCACAGCGATAGCGTCGGCGTTTACGTCACCGACAGTTTTTCTGTCACCGAGCGCTTAACCGCCACCGTCGCGGGACGCTACAACCATATTGACTTGTCGCTGGCCGATAAATACATCAATGACCCGGACAAGAACCTCAACGGCGAGCATACCTTCGAGCGCTTTAACCCGTCCGCAGGCTTGACCTATGAAATTAATAAAAACCTCAATGTTTACGGTAGTTACAGCGAGTCTTCACGCGCTCCAACGGCTATGGAATTGAGCTGCGCCGACCCGACCGCACCGTGCAAATTGCCTAACTCCTTTGTCGCCGACCCGCCGCTGAAACAAGTCGTCGCCAATACCTTTGAAACAGGCCTGAGAGGGCGCTTAAACGGCGGCGATGGACAATGGAATCTGGGCTATTTCCATACCACCAATAACAACGACATTATTTTTCGTCGCGATTTTTCCAGTAACTTGAATAACCAGGGCTATTTCAGCAATGTCGGGCAAACCTTGCGGCACGGCATGGAGGCCGGCAGCAGCATGACTTTTCCGCAACTCTTCAGTGCGGTTGACGACTGGCATGTTTCGGCCAATTACACCTACCTGGATGCGACTTTCCTGGATAGCTTCGGAGTGCAAAACCCGCTTAATGAAGACAAGCTTATTGCCGTGAAGTCAGGTGACCGGATTCCGGGCATTCCAGAACACTTGTTTAAATGGGCCGTCGGCGTTGATTTATGGCGGAAAGTATCTCTAGGTGTTAACGGCCTGTATAGCGGAGACCAGTTTTACCGCGGCGATGAAGCGAATGTCACGGCGCCGCTAGACGGCTATTGGCTGTTTAACGCCACCGCCGAGTATAAAATCAACCCGCATTTTGCCGTGTTCGGCAAGCTCGATAATGTCTTTAACAATAACTACAGTTCGTTCGGCGTTTACGGCAATGCCGCTGAAATATTCCCCGGTTTTAATGGCGGCCGTTTTGTCTCCCCCGGCGCTCCGCGAGCTGGCTGGATAGGGGTGCGTTTGAGTCTTTAAGCGCGGTAAGGTGCGTAGCGGCATGGCAGCTAAAAAGATGCTTTATTTTTTTAATGAGAATTGTTACTATTTGCAAAAATGACTAATCCAGGAGTTATCCCATGTATGTGTGTGTTTGCAAAGCGGTAACCGATACGCAAATAAAAAATGCAATTGATAAGGGTGTTTGTACACGCAGGCAGTTATTCCAATGCTTTGGTGTCGGCAGTGATTGTGGAAAATGCAATAAACAGGTCAAAGAATTGCTTGACGGCAGTCGGCAGCCGCACTCTATAATGCTCAAGGCATCAAACCAGCCTATCCTTAACGCATTTTAAACATCAGAGGTGCCTGTATGAAAGGCGACACAAAAGTTATTGAATTTCTTAATAAAGCACTGACCAATGAATTGACGGCGATTAACCAGTATTTTTTGCATGCACGCATGTACAAAAATTGGGGCTTTAAAACGCTTAATGAAAAGGTCTATCACGAATCGATTGATGAAATGAAGCATGCCGACCAGCTTATTGAGCGCATACTTTTTCTTGAGGGCCTGCCTAATCTGCAAAATCTTGACAAATTGATGATTGGTGAAAACCCCAAGGAAATGCTGGAATGTGACTTGAAGCTGGAACAGTTTGCCATTCCGTTGCTGAGGGAAGCTATCGCCTATTGCGAAAGCGTTAAAGACTATGTTTCCAGGGATGTTTTCAACCACATTCTCGAAAACGAAGAAGAGCATGTGGATTGGCTGGAAACCCAGTTTGAACTGATCGATCAAGTGGGCCTGCAAAATTACCTGCAATCGCAAATGTAACTTTCTGCATTGCGTCAATCTCCCGGCCCGTTTCCGTTCAATTGCGGAAGCGGGCTTGCAAGTTACCCCCATCCTTTGCTTTTCTTAAACACATTCCAAAATGAGTTTACCGACCCTGTCCTTGGGTTTTTCCGGCCTAAATTCGAAAACCGGCTACTGCGGCTTGCTGTGCGCCGATTTTGCATGATTCATTCCGCTTAAATGTATTTTTCTATGTTAAAATCCTACCCGGTCACTAGGTAATTAATCTTAATGCTTGTTGGCATAAGAGCTTTTTTAATTAGCCAGGCCTCAATAATCCATATCACTAATAAGGTTTGAAACATGCAAGTATTAAAAAAAATCGTAATTTCATTGATTTTGGCTGCGGCATCCACAGCCGTTTTTGCTGCACCGGAAGGTGAAGCGCAAGTCAGGGCCGCTGCTGAAGGCACTATTGCTAAAATAGAGGAAGCCGTGAGCCTGGCTGAAAAAGGCGCCGGCAAAGAAGACATCATTAAAGCGATTAACGATGCCCGCCAATTGCAAAAAGAGTTCCGTTATGAACTCACTGAGCGTCAACGTCAAAAATCCAATGATAAACTGAGAATCGCTCGTGAAGCTTTTGAAAAAGGTGATTTACAACCCGCTGAAGCAAAACTGAGAGAAGCACTGGCCGGCTATGTGGAAATGAAAGCGACCTACGACGCAGCTCACAAGTAATCCCCTCTTCGGCTTTATAGCCGACAAAGCACATTTGCTTAGGTATAATAGCCTCCTTTTTTTGTCCTGGATTTACGTTCCAGCTTACAAGTAAAGGAATAAGCCATGCCCAAAATAGTCGTTTGTGCGCTATACAAATTTGTCACGCTGGAAAACTTTAAGGCTTTGCGCCAACCGCTGCATGATGTCATGGAAGATCATCAGGTTCGCGGCACATTGCTGCTGGCTCATGAAGGGATTAACGGGACCGTCGCCGGCTCCCGTCAATCCATAGACGCTTTGCTGGATTGGTTGCGCACCGATCCGCGCCTGAGCGATATTGACCATAAAGAATCCCATACCGACAGCCTGCCTTTTAATCGCGCCAAGGTGAAGCTCAAAAAAGAGATCGTCACTATGGGCGTCGAAGGCATAGACCCCAAGCGCGTCGTCGGTACTTATGTCAGCCCTAAAGACTGGAACAAGCTGATTTCAAAACCTGATGTCATACTGGTCGATACACGCAATGACTACGAATATAAAGTCGGCACGTTTAAAAACGCGATAAATCCCAATACGGAGAGCTTCCGCGAATTTCCGCGTTATGTGCAGGACAACCTCAATCCCGGACAACACAAAAAAGTCGCGATGTTTTGCACGGGCGGCATACGTTGCGAAAAATCCACTGCGTTCTTAAAAGAGCAAGGCTTTGCCGAGGTTTATCACCTTAAAGGCGGCATCTTAAAATATCTCGAAGAAGTGTCTCCGCAGGAAACCTTGTGGGAGGGTGAATGCTTTGTTTTTGACGAACGGGTAACGGTTAACCACCAGCTTCAAAAAGGCGGCTACGACCAATGCAATGCCTGCCGGCTGCCTATCACGGAAGCCGATAAATCCAGCGATAAATACCGGCAAGGCATAAGCTGCCCGCATTGTTATGATAAAGTCAGCGGCGACCGGAAAGCCCGCTTTGCAGAGCGCGAAAAACAAATGACCTTAGCCAGGCAACGCGGCGAAGCGCATATCGGAGCCGACGCGGCAAGGGCGCTGCTAGCAAAACGCGAAGCGAAAATGCTGAGGCTCCAAGAGCAGCAAAGCCGGAAGGGATAATCAATGAACAAATGTACATGGGCCTTAGCCAGTCCGCTGGAAGAACATTACCATGATCATGAATGGGGTGTTCCGGTGCATGATGACCGTTTGCTGTTTGAATTCCTTATCCTCGAAGGCGCACAGGCGGGCTTAAGCTGGGCGACCATCCTGAAAAAACGCGAAGGCTACAGAAAAGCGTTTGATGATTTCGATGTTGCCGCAGTTGCCGCTTTCGACGACATAAAAATCGCCGCACTGTTAAATAATCCCGGCATCATAAGGAATCGCTTAAAAATCCATGCGGCAGTTAATAATGCACAGGCATTTTTAAAAGTCCAGCAAGAATTCGGCAGTTTTGACCGTTACATCTGGCGCTTTGTTGACGGCAGGCCTTTGCATAATAACTGGCAACACCAGCGGGATGTCCCGGCTAATACGCAGGTGTCTGACATCATGAGTAAGGACTTGAAAAAACGCGGTTTTAAATTTGTCGGCACTACGATATGTTATGCCCACATGCAGGCGACAGGGATGGTGAATGACCACACTGTTGATTGCTTCAGGCATCAGCAATTAAAGACTTCTGAGGAGTAACCTTATGCGTTATTTGCACACAATGGTCCGGGTCCACGACCTGGATGAATCGCTGGATTTTTACTGCAATAAACTGGGCTTAATCGAAAGTCATCGCATGAGCAGTGATAGCGGGCGCTTTACCCTGGTTTACCTGTATGCGCCGCTGGATGCCGAACAGGCTGTAAGCTTGCAGGCGCCGTTACTGGAATTGACCTATAACTGGGATGTTGAAGACTATGTCGGCGGACGCAATTTCGGGCATTTGGCGTTTGGAGTCGATGATATTTATCACACCTGCCGGAAGTTGATGGATGCAGGCGTAGTGATCAATCGCCCGCCCCGTGATGGGCGCATGGCCTTTGTGCGTTCGCCGGATGCCATTTCCATTGAGTTCCTGCAAAAAGGCGAACCATTGCCGCCCGAAGAGCCGTGGGTCTCAATGCAAAATACCGGGAGTTGGTAAACGAATTCTGCATAGGGCGCGCGCTGCGCGAGTTCGAACAGCTAGGCGGCGCGCATGGCGGTATCTACGGCTGTGTTAATGAAGCCTCCAGAATCTCACCATTGCACAAATTTACTCATGAACAGATTACAAAAAAACATCACCTGGATACTCATCGCGATAGTCGGCGCATCTGCTGTCGGCGGCATTGCCTTAAGCCGGGGTGAGCACATCAATGCGCTGTGGTTTATCACCGCCGCGCTGTGTGTATATGCGATAGCTTTTCGCTTTTATGCGGCATGGATTGCCGCGACGGTTCTCGGCGTTGACGACACGCGCGCGACGCCCGCAGAGCGGCTCAATAACGGCCACGACTTCGCGCCGACCAACCGCTGGATAGTGTTCGGACATCATTTTGCCGCGATAGCGGGGCCGGGGCCGCTTGTAGGCCCGACGCTGGCGGCGCAGTTCGGCTATTTGCCGGGCACCTTGTGGATACTGTTCGGTGCGGTATTAGGTGGTTGCGTGCAGGATATGGTGACCTTGTTCCTGTCTACGCGGCGCGATGCGAAAAGCTTGGGGCAAATGGCGCGCGACGAGCTGGGTGCATTAGGCGGTACGGCGGCGTTAATCGCGACTTTTGCGATCATGATTATCCTGATTGCCGTATTGGGTTTAGTCGTCGTTAACGCGATGAAGCACAGTCCGTGGGGCACTTTCACGGTGTCGGCAACGATTCCGATTGCGGTATTCATCGGTTTTTATATGCGGCATTTTCGCCCAGGCCAAGTCCTGGAAGCATCGGCAATAGGCGTAGCCTTGCTGCTGCTGGCCGTCGTCGGCGGCGGCTGGGTTGATCATCACGAAGGCTTGCGCACCTGGTTCGACCATGAAGGCTTGACGCTGGCGTGGTGGGTCATGGCTTACGGCTTTGCGGCCGCGATCCTGCCGGTCTGGATGCTGCTGGCGCCGCGCGATTATTTATCGACTTACATGAAGCTGGGCACGATCACCCTGCTCGCCGTGGCGATTATCCTGTTACAGCCTCATGTCAAAATGCCTGCCGTCACGCAATTTATAGACGGCACCGGGCCTATTTTCGGCGGCAAGTTATTCCCGTTTGTGTTCATCACGATTGCCTGCGGCGCGATTTCCGGTTTTCATGCGCTGGTGGCTTCCGGTACGACGCCGAAATTATTGGCAAATGAGCGTGATATACGCATGATAGGTTATGGCGGCATGTTGCTGGAGTCCTTTGTCGCCGTTATGGCGATGATAGCGGCAACGGTGCTTGACCCCGGCGTATTTTTTGCGATCAACAGCTCTGCCGGCGTGGTCGGCAAGGAAGCGGTCGAGGCGGCGGCAAAAATCTCGTCCTGGGGTTTTCCGGTGACGGCGATGCAGATGCAGGATTTAGCCAGGGAAATGGGCGAAGCCACGCTGTTTGCGCGTACCGGCGGCGCGCCATCGCTCGCTGTCGGCATGGCGAGCATATTTGGTAGCGCCTTTGGCCAGGGCATGTTGGCGATGTGGTATCACTTTGCGATCATGTTTGAAGCCATTTTCATTTTGACGACGCTCGATGCCGGCACCCGGGTAGGGCGCTTCATGTTGCAGGATATGCTCGGTAATATCTGGCCGAAAATGGCGGAAACCTCATGGACGCCTTCGGTCATATTCAGTAGCGCGCTGGTCGTGTCTGGCTGGGGATATTTCCTGTACATCGGCGTGATCGACCCTAACGGCGGGGTTAATATCCTGTGGCCGTTGTTCGGCATTGCCAACCAAATGCTGGCTGCGATTGCCTTGTCCGTCGCGACAGGGATTTTGGTCAAATCCGGTAAATTCAAGTATGCATGGGTGACCGGAGCGCCGCTACTGTGGCTGATCATCATTACCAGCACCGCAGCGTGGCAGAAAATCACCAGCGCCGATACGCGCATCGGCTTTTTTGCCGCAGCTGACGATTTGTCCGGCAAACTCGCGGCCGGCTTGTTACCTGCGGAAAAAGCCGCGATTGCACCGCAATTAATTTTTAACCTGCATCTCGATGCGTATATCACGATCGCTTTTGTGGGCCTGGTGTGGTTGATCGTGTTTGATATGCTGCGGGTATGCCGTCGCTATTTAACCGGGAAATCCACGCCGCCGCTGGCGGAATCGCCGCATAGCCCCAGCCGTTTGGTTGAGGATTGGGTAAGGGACTGATGCTGGCTAAGTTCAAGGTATTCTGGCAAGGTGTACGCCAACTGTCCGGCGATGATGCCTATGAGCGGTATTTACAGCATTATGCCGAACACCATCAGGCGGATGGTGATGCGCCGCTCAGTAAGGCTGAGTTTTTTAAAAAATGGCAGGATGACTTGTGGCAGGGCGTAAGGCGGTGTTGTTAATCCCTCCCTATGAACCTTATTGTTATTGTTTTGAGGGCTTCTATATGAGAACAGTTAAATTTACATCTTGGCAAGAGGGTACGTTTTTTATTGGGTTTCTAAATGAATATCCTGATTATGAGACTCAGGGTATAACAAAAAATGAGCTTATTGAAAATTTGAAGGATTTGTTAATTGATATTGAATCGGGTCAAGTGCCTTATATTCGTAAAGTTGAGGAATTGTTGGTTGCTTGAGTGAAAAGACGCGATTTAATTAAGGCGATTTCCAAGAATGAATGTACCCAAATCGCGCAGGATTTTTGTTCATTTTCAAGGCGTAAAAATAGGCGCATAGTGAGCTATGTAACTATTTTTACAACGCAGAAAATGGACAAA
>Ga0172373_10003536_pt1 | contig 22790 bp, 23 predicted proteins | sample Lak10m_2_FD_114546 | JGI IMG/M metagenome (GOLD analysis project Ga0172373, IMG submission 114546) | Freshwater microbial communities from Kabuno Bay, South-Kivu, Congo - kab_092012_10m | ecosystem: Environmental > Aquatic > Freshwater > Lake | place: Democratic Republic of the Congo...
ACCCTTCGGATCTACAGAAATACAATATCTACCAGCACTTTCAGCCTTGTAAGATATTTGTCTAACCAACTCTCCCCATCCTGCCAACCCAATGTTTCGACGTAGGCCGCGCTGTGCGGCCGGAGTCAACTGCATCCCTTTAGAGGTTGCAGGTTTAGCAGGTGTTTCTTTACTCAACATACCTTGAATGTTGAGGTCCTCCATGCAGATAACGTCATAGTTATCGATGAGATGTCTACTGATACGGTGGAGTTCTTGCTTCTTGGTGCGTTGCAGGCGGGTATGCTGCTTGCGCAGCACATCCCTTTGCTTGGCACGTCGAACAGAACCTTTCTTCTTTCTGCTCAACTGCTTCTGCGTCAAACGGATCTTCAGCTCAGCCTGTTTGATCTGCTTGAGATTTCCGAAGGTTTGACCAGTATTGGTCGTAACCAATTCTTTCAAACCCAAGTCAATTCCTACCGTTCTCAACTTTGTCAAGTCTTGGATTGACGGTTTTGCTACCTTTGCGGATTCTGGAAACTCGACTACTAGGTTGATGTAGTAATCGTCAGATTCTCGGATAATCGTAGCAGTTTTTACCTTGGCTCCTTCTTTGATGTGTTGCTCAAGATCGTAAGGATTGGGCAAACCCAACTGCGAAGCAGCCCGCCGCTTCGCGGCGGTTGGCCGTTGTTGCCAAAACCTCAACCATCCCAAACCTGGAACCCGAATCAAGCTGTTCTGCCAGTCAATCCATTTCTCTGAAAACTGAGGGTGAGTGAAGGAACCGTAACGATCTTTTGATTTGAACCTAGGGAAACCTTTACCTAATCCAGCTTGACACCTACGGAAGAAATTCTGATAGATTTTGTCTAATCGGTGAACTACTTCCTGAAGTACTTGAGCATTGACTCCTTGGTATTCAGGTAGTTGGTGCTTCAGTTCGATCAGTTGATGGTTTTGAGCAAATCGGTTAGTGGGATTCTTCAAGCCCCAGGATTTGGATTGTTTATGGTGGAGTTTCTTCTGTTCCAGTGCGGTGTTGTAGAGATTCTGGCAGAGCTGGAGAGTCCGCTCGACCGCTACGCGGTCCTGCAGTCTCAGACGCAACTTGTACTTGAAGGTACGAATCATACTACATGGTGGTCAATAGGGTGGTTATTGTGGATTTTCACTAAAACCCTGGCTATAGTCTAGGAATAGAAGGCATCCTTGTAGGAAGTGCTGCTTGTCCTTGGAGTCAGAACGCGCCTTCTTGTCTTTGACTTCAAAGCCTGCTTGTTGAAGTACTCCACTCCATGTTTTCCCGCGTTGCTGGAATGCTGGTAGACTTGGGTACGTTCCGGGTGGTTGTCGGTGTTGCCATTCCTCATACAATGAGGTGGTGGGCTTGGTTTGGAGATCCTCTGCACAGCGCAGAATGGCTTTGGCGAAGTCCTCTTCTTCGTAGACAGGGTTTCCCCTTGTGCTCACATTGCACACACGCCAGCTTTGGTTGGAGTCATTCAGGAGTTGTAGTGCACGTCGTTTGGTGGCATTACTCGGCATCCGAGGTAATCGAAGATTCGGCTCGGCAGCGATCTCAATGGCCTGCTTGATACTAAGATCCCTTGTGGTGTGGACGGCCCGCACATCAGGGTCTGCCGTTACGAGGAGTTGTCGGACACGTTCCCGAGAGATACCTAGTTCTTTTCCGATATCCTCAAGGGAGCGCAGTGCTCGGCGTTGTTTGATGATCCAATCGAGTCTATCTTGTTTGGTTGCGAATTGCATGTTCGGGGGAACCTCCATACCGAGCATACCCTATTTAGAGAGAGTCGTCCCCGCTGTCTTAGTTGGTATCTTCGGCTACCGCACAGATCAGACGCAGATCTGCGAGGATGACTTGCGGGCCTTCAATTGCAGCGAAGATGCCCCAATCCGTAGTGCCAGGTTCTACGCCGTGCTCCACCAAGGCCCCTTCAGCGACCTCAACGGCATAGATGAGTTCCGCAGGGCATTCCTCGACCGCAAGGACGGTGTAGAGCCCATCTAGGGACACGGTGTGGATGTTTCCCAGTTCTGTGATGTCAAAGCCGATAGCCGCAGGGCTAAAGAGAATCGTTTGGCCTTTTTGGTACATGATGTTGTCCCCGTTCTAACGTGTTTTAGGGGTAGACGTTGAAGCCGTACACCGAGCAGCACAGATCGATTTCGGGATGCCCCGAACCGATGCCGCCGCGAGTGATCAGTTGGCCTGAAAGGGTGAAATTGACGACACGCTTGCCTTGCGCCTTCAGGGCCTTGGCTTCCAGGTTACGCTGGGCCAACGCTTGCTTGTGGGCCTGCTTACGGTCCCACTGGTACCAATTGTCGGTCCATTGGAAAGCGAAATTGGCGGGGTTGAACGTGCGCTGCATGAGGTGTTTCCTTGTGGGTGGTCTTCAAGCCGACCACAAGATAGAAACGCAGCCGGGCTTAGCCTTTCAAGTATTTTTCGATGTTCTCATCTGAATAACTGCGGACGTAGACAAAACCATGCTCTTCGGAGATGATGCACGGCTTCGGATTCTCTGAGTTCCAGATAGCCACGAAGTTGTTGATGTGATTGATGCGCCGAACTAGGATCCCGCCTAGAGGATGCTCGGCACAGCCCCATGCTTGATTGGTGCTGAGCATGAGATCTCGCTGAACCTGTAGGGCCACTTGGAGTACGTTTGGGCGAGGTTCAATGTAATCTTCCCAAGGCAGGTCTAGGACATTCATTTGGCGTTCAAGATTGCCTGCACTTCGATTGCACACCGGCCCATTGGGGTTTGAGCACCTACTTGCTGCCAATTTTGCATCAGTACTTGAAGTTCTTGGCGCTGTTTGAGGAGACGGGCATTTTCCTCTTGGGCCTGTGCGAGCTTTAGGTAGAGATTGGACCATTGCTGAAGGATATGAAGCAGGTAGGTATCCCGTCGCTCTCGTTCTTCACTCTCATGTTTGAGGTATAGACCCGCATACACTAGTGTAAGTAGGAACCAACCAAGTGCAAGATAATCCATCATTACCTCTTGAGGAATCGAGTGGCGGTATCCCAACCTGCACTCAAGATTTTGTAGTCTTGGGATAGCCATTTCTTAGTGATGGCGTATTGGAGGACGATCTGTGGGTTGCCCGCTGCAGGAACGAAGCCATCTGTCTGGATGGCACCCGCGCACCACTCTGCGAGACACTTTCGGGTGTATTGGTCTAGGAAGTCTTTTTGCCCTGCGGTCAATTTGTCGAGTTGCATTCTTACCCCTCTGCTACTTGAGCTAGCCATAAAGTGCTCTTGGCATCTTCTACCCCAAATTCCTCATACGGGAAGTAGGGTGCTGACTTCACGATCTCTGAACCTCTGTAGCGAGGATACTCAAAGAGCTTTTTGTCCTGTTGGATTGCCCGAACAGCTTCCCACGGAACAAATGTGCGCTCTTGTTGGCCCGAGAAAGATAGATTGGCAGAAACGCCTTGCTCAGTGCTCTTGATATTGGCATTTTGGTAGTTTTTGGAATACCTGAGTACCAAAGCCCCTTCAGGATCAATGTGCTTTCGGGCTCTTTCAGGAATCAGAACATCCGGGTGCTTTGTGTCAAAGACAAGGTGCACCACACCTTTGTCGAGACAGACCTCAAAGGTCAGTTGCTTATCTAGGTTTTGATTCATTGGAGAATCCCCCTAATCTTGGCATAGAACTCGTCACGCTCGCGGCGCGGCAACCCGTTGGCTAGGGCATCTCCACGTTCTGTTTCGTTGAGCATTTCCCGAAGGACTTTGATCTCAGGTGCGGTGAAGGTCACGGCGTTGAGTCGATAGTCTTCAAAGGCACCCCATGTTGAAGGTACCCACTCAGCAACAATCTTACCAATCTGGTTGGCAAAGAGGCGTGTCTCTTTCTGAGCATGCTCGTGCATGCGCAGTCGCAGCATGTGCAGCAGATTGTGCAGATCCTGCATGTAGTAGAACTCTGTGTAGATACCCACAGGCAGGACAGTGCGGGCAATCTCTCGGGCTAGCCCCGCATCCAATAGTGCCTGATACTCTGCATAGGCACGTCGGTTGGACTCCTCTACGAGAGTCTGGAGGTGTTCCTGAGTGGCAAGTGTGAGAGGTTGCCCCGAGCCTTGTTTATTGTCTGTGGATTGTTCCTGGAAACGCTCCAGATCAGGCAAGTAGATTTCTTCGGGTAGTTCTGAGTAACGAGCCGAGATTTCATTCACAGAGGCCGTTCGGTGCCGAAGCAACTGGCGTGCAACCAGAATGGGGCATTTGATGTGAAACTTCGCAACAGCCCCCTCAAAGGGTGACGTGTGGTGATGTCGCATCAAGTATCGGATGAGTGCTTCATCCGTAGAGACTGTCTTTGTTCCGGCTCCATAAGAAGTCCGCGCCATCTGGACAACGGCAGCATCATCTCCCATGATGTCTACGAGACGTACAAACCCGTGGTCAAGAATGGGTGTGGGTTGACTGTACTGCGTGAGTAAGTCTTCTCTACTTCGTTGAGTCATTGTGCTCCTGTTGTGTGTTTGGACTCTGTATCGCTATCTACCCTATCGACAGCACCCTTCTGTTGGAGGTGCTGCGATGAATGACTTGAGCATGTATAACCGCATCTATGCTTTGGCTGTGAAGCGTGGTGTAAGAATTGCATACAAGAATGAATCCAGGCTGATGCGGTTTCTGGGGACCCTGTTGTTCTTCAACCCAAGATTCATGTCCTACTACACTACCACGCTGCACAAGACGGTGTACTTTCCTAACACTGATTTCGTGCTTGAGAATCCAGGGGCTGCGTGGAGGGTCTTGGCGCATGAGTTGATTCATGCCGAGGATTCCATTGCTCTTTGGCCAATTGTGTTTGGTGCGCTATATCTATTTCCACAGTGCCTTGCAGGGCTTTCTGTGCTGGCCTTGTTCGGTTTCTGGAATCCCACAATGTGGTGGTTTGGTGCCTTCCTTTTGGCCTTGCTCCCTTGGCCTGCACCGGGCCGCAAATGGGCCGAGATGCGTGGTTATGGGATGTCTATCTCGGCCGCGATTTGGTCTGGCTATGAGCCTGATTTGGAAGCAATCGCAAAGCAGTTTACAGGCCCTGCCTACTTTTGGATGTGGCCGTTCAAGGGCTCTGTGATGCAGCAATTGCAGAAGCATGTTGAGGCTGCAACAAAGCACCAAGAGCATTTAGTGCTGGGTTCGCTATCCGCAGAGATTGATTTCGCCATTAAGATGGAACGCAAACTTGGTAACGTGTAGCCGGTTGTCAGAATTACCTGCAATCAACTACAGAGGACACAAATGCTGAAAGACTTGGGTCAGATTGAAGATGCTGAAAAGAATGCCCTGAATGCCCACCGTGAGCGGGCGAAGGAGATCGTTCTCCATATTGGCCAGCTAGAAGTGCAGAAGGCTCGCTTGCTGGGTCAATTGGGTGAAGTGGAGACACGCTCGCAGGAAATTGCTCAGCAGGCTCTTTCTCGTTTGGGTGTTGCTTCGGGAACCCCGTTCAATATCACAGCCGATGGGAAAGTCCAGATTGTGGAATCAGAGCAGGGAGCACAGTAAGAACTTGCCCTAGTAGTGTAACCCCTAATGCCTACAAACTTTACAGATGATTGGAAGTACCCAAAGCCGCCCTTGAATGGGCAGGTTGTGACAAGCTTTGAGCCGCAGGTTTGGGATATTCGATGGGACGACCCAAAGATGAGACCCGAGAATGCAGCCTTCAATGTCTTGGGTGTACATATCTATCGATCTGATGTGAGCGACCGGGGTCCTTACCAAAGGATCACTCCGTATCCATTAGGGGTTACTTACTATCGGGACCAAACAGAAATCAAGCTGGTTCAACAGGAGTTTGTTCGTTGGGATACCTCTTGGGTCTCTAAAGGGGATGCCCCGAATGATCGGAGGTGGGTATTCCGCACGCTCAATCCTATTGTGAAGTCCCAACAGTATGCCCCGTATCATCGGGCCACACCTGCCAATCAACCTACGGATGTGGAAGTTTGGATTGATGGTGAGTTGGCGGGTGTCGCGGGTGTCTTTGGCCCTACTGGGGAAATCATCCTAGAGGATGCAGGCTTTTTGGACCCTTTGACACAGAAGGTGATTGATCCTGTCTTGCCTGGCCCAGAGTCTATTGTGACTGTGACCTACTATATGGTAGAGAACTTGGTGCGGTCTGGTTTGGACACCAAGATGTATTACCGGATCACTTCGGTAGCCACGGACCCAATAGATCCGACCCAGTTGGTGGAGACACCTCTCAATCAATGCCAGCCGTTCATGAATATCGCCACGGAGACGATAGACTACATTTGGCGAGAGGCTGTTCGACGAAACAATTGGATCCTACAACAGGGCGGCGAGCGAGTCAAGGTATTCCTACGCAAACAGTATGGTATCCCTTGTACGCATGGTCTTGATCCAAAGACATTGGAGTATGCTGGGCAAGCTATGAACTCTTGTCAGATTTGCTATGGCACCTCTTGGGTTGGGGGTTATGAGGGACCTTACGAAATCATCATTGGACCTGAGGATGGTGAGCGTCGTATCTCACAGACGCCAACAGGACGTAAAATGGAGAACACCTATGAGGTGTGGACAGGGCCAAGTCCTTTGGTGACACAACGCGACTTCATTGTCAAACAGACCAATGAGCGATACAGCATCGGTGCTGTACGTCGCCCTTCCAATCGAGGCAATGTACTGCAACAGCACTTCTCTCTGGGTTACCTCAGTGAGGGGGACATTCGGTACAAGGTCCCGATTGTTGGTATCGCAGCATTGCCGTGGCCTGAAACACGTCTCACGCACGACCCCGATGTTCCATACCCAGTTGTTGGGACAACGTATGAGCCAGTTGAGGCAGGCTCACGGGCTGCTTTCCCAATGGAGACTGATTCTCTCAATACACCCAATGGCATTCAGCAGCGTGGTCGAACCCAGACTTGGCGCAATATCAATAAGGGATAAGAATGTCAGATTTTGCTACCCAACAGCTAAAGAAGCAGTTCCTTACAGAGATGTTGGTCTTGGACCAACAATCTTTGCGGGAGGTTGGGGAAGTCTTTCGGAAGGCTATTGTACATGAGGCAAAGAAGGACTTTGCAAAGCATAAGAAGTCCCCGTATGGGCCACAACCGGCTACCAGACAAGGGATGCCCCCTTCCTTTTTTGATTCGTTTGTGGTAAGGGCCTCAAAGGATTCCTTCTCCATTGTGTGCAACTGGCCGTGGTTGGATGAGGACTTCCACTCGAAACCCAAGAGACGAAAGACTCCGGTCAAGCCCAAGGCCATGCTAAGAACAGTAACAGGTAGAGTTGTGGTCAAAAGTACTGAACTGAAGAAACAGTCTTTGTGGGTCCATCCCAGCTACGATAAGAACTCCTTTATCTCAAGAGGGGTTCGGATGGCAAAGAAGGAGTTGCAAGCAGTTCTTTTGGCAGCAATCTTGGAACGACAACTGAAACGAAAGGGGGCAGAGTGAGACAAGCCTATGTAACATGCCATCAACTGATGGTGCTGATTCCTGACTTGAACCTCAAGTTGATTCGGGGGTCCACAACCATCTTGTCTGAGCAACAAGCCTCAAAGTCTAACGATCTTTGGCGGCTTGCTGACAAGAAGATGCTTTCTATCCGGTGGGTCTCGAAAGAGGATACCCATCAAGTCAAGCAAGAAACGCCTGTCTTGGTGAAGCCTGCTTCTCCAGAACCGCCAACTCAAAGCACTTCGTTAGAGGCAGAGCGTTTTGAAAGGCTCAAGGAGCACATTACAGAGGAAGTTCGTCGGTCTGTTTCTGAGGTTGTTGGGCAGGCTATGTCCACTACAACAAAGGACCATTTGAGAGATGCCCTTCATGAGGTTCTTGCTCAGATGTCTTTGACACCCGTACAAGGTATTGAACCAACACCTGCGGTACGGATTGCATTGCCTGTGGAGGCTGATGCCGTCTTTATTCCATCCAAGATTGGTTCGGATGCGTTAGCTCCGGTAGAGACAGTCTCTACCGTACAGGAGACTACGCTTGAGGATACAACGGCCGCATTGCGTGCAATGAAGAAAAGGGGGAATCGCTAATGTCTAAGACTACTCAAGAATATCAGGGAGTTGGCGTGGATTGTGGTACGATGAATATCGTTGCTGCTCGACAAACCGATAAGGGGATCGTAACAACTCGTATGCGGGATGCCTTTTTGGATCTCCCTCCCAATAGTAAGAAGATGCTTCGGATTTCGGGGGCCTCCTTTGTGGAGCGTGAGGATGACGTTCTTATCCTGGGGGATGCTGCCCTTGAGATTGCCAATATCTTTGGGAAGGAAGCTCGGCGTCCACTGTCAGGCGGTTTGGTTTCGTCCTCTGAGTCGGAATCGTTAGAGGTGCTTGCCCTCTTGGTAAAGAGTGTCTTGGGCGCTCCGAAGACGCCCAATGAGGTTTGCTATTTCTCTGTGCCTGCCTCCCCGATTGACCAGCCCGGTAAGGATGTCATCTACCATAAGGGTGTGTTTGAGCGCATCATCAAAGAGTGTGGATATGAGCCGTATGCCGCGAATGAGGCAATGGCAATCATCTATAGTGAGTGCGCTGCGGAGAACTTCTCTGGTTTGTCCATTAGCTTTGGCTCAGGAATGTCGAACATTGCTTTGGCTGTCAACACAGTGGAGGGGCTGACGTTCTCGGTTGCACGCGGTGGTGATTACTTGGATGCGGGTGCTGCCAAAGCGATCGGTGCCACACAAGCACGAATCTGTGCGATCAAGGAAGCCGGCTTTGACTTGAACAATCCGATCGGAAAAGAGCAAGAGGCTCTCAGCTTCTACTACAAGAATCTGATTGAGTATGTGATTGACAATATCGCCAACCAGTTCAAAGCGATTCAGGGGCAGTTTGCACTCCCACGTCCGATTCCTTTGATCATTTCTGGGGGTACTTCAAAGGCTGGGGGCTTCGTAGAGTTCTTCACGCAAGTCTTTGAGAAGAAGCGTAAGAAGTTCCCTATCCAGATCAGTGAAATTCGCCAGGCTAAAGATCCTTTGAATGCCGTGGCATATGGTTTGTTGGTGCAAGCACTTCAAGAAGGTGACTAACATGGAAGGCAACCCTGAAGAGACTATCCCTGATGAGAAGCCTGACTTGGGCAATGGGTTATTTCCAACTGCGGTCTTGATGCTCAAAGACGATAGAGGGCGGACGCAGATTTTGAAGGTTTCCCAGGTACAGGTTGTCCAATCCGGGAAGAAGGCCCAGCCTCGTATTGTGCTGTATGCTGATCTGTGAGGTGCTTTCGTGTTCTACGCTCTGACAGGTGCTGTCAAGAATCGGCTGATTGAGGAAATTCGGAGATACTTCTCCTACCATCCGAAGTATGTCGAGTTGATTGACAATATCCAAGGCAAGTATGTCTTCAAAGAGAGACCTCAGCAGAGTATTATCGTCAAGACAGGGGGTGCAAACCACACTTCTTTGTCTGCAGACAATTTCATCGGGACAGTTCGCTCCCATTGCTCTTTGGCTCGCGTCAAGGGATTCCCTGGATTGGCGGTTGAGTGGATTCGGGAGGACGCCGTAGCCATTCAAGATAATAACGGGCGCTTCCCTGCGGAGCCAGGTGTCTATTACTTGGAGTTGGTTGAGGACAATGCCTTTCAGGTCTACCCTTTTTTGGATGTCATCAATGAAATTCCCGCAAAGCTGTCTGACACAGAGTATCAGCTTTCCAATACGTTCACAGCCAACACGTTGAACGTCTATGCAATGCCCGCCGGGTATGCTTTGCTGGATGGTGTGAATTACCAAGCAGACTCACAGACTGGTGCAATTACTCTGCTGACCCCCTTAAGCGCGAATGAGTACCTTTCTGCTGATTATCGACATGCTCGGGATCCTTCCAATGTTTGGCCAATCCATGAAAATTTTGCCAATCACAAAGCCATCCCTGGAGTGATCCTAGCCTTTGGTCGTCGCTGTAAGAAGGGGGACAGACTCGCCATTGTCGTTACGGAGCATCGAGAAGAGACTGCCTTGGAGTACGGTGGCCGATGGGATGTGCAGGTTGAGATTGAGGTGTCCTCCAGAGATGTAATGGCCCAGCAGGACATTGCAGACCAATTGGTGATCTACTTGTGGGGTGTCCTGCGTTCTCGTTTATCTATGGAGGGCATGGAAGTGACTGAGACCTCTATGGGTGGCGAGAGTGAAGAAGTTTACGATGAAACAGGTGATGACTACTTCTACAACAGTTCAATCAGTCTGACCGTACAAACAGAGTGGAAGGTTTGGGTTCCCTTGGTTCTTACCTTCCGGCAGTTGGTCCCTTTGACTTCTGAGCAGGCTGTTCGGATGGCCAGCATGACAGATGCAGAGATTGCAATGGCAGAGCAAGGGATCCAAACTTTCGATGCGTTGGGACTAGAGCCGTATCGAGACCCCTTCTTCATTGGGAAGTCCCGCAACTTTGAAACAATCTGTTGAGGTATTTGAATGCCAGTCTTTGTGTATCAGTGTGGGTGTGGCCTCCGCTTTGAGAAGCGAGTCTCTGTAGGTGACCGAGGAAAGGCCCAGTCTTGTGAATGTGGTCAATCTGCACAACAAGTGCTATCTTCGGATGTTGGATTTACGGTGCATCAAGAGACACAAGGCACTCTGCCTCAGAATACAGGCTTCTCACAAATTGATGCAAGTTATGATCGAGTGATTGCTCAGGATTCCGAAAAGAAATGGGGCACGATTGCCAAGCGTGAAGAAGCCAAAGAGGTTCTCTTGCATAAGAACCCTGGCAAAACTAAAGCGGATCTCGGAAGGGCTGTTGATGGGGGCTACCAGATCCTTGATGAGCGCACACGAAAGATTGGTGAACGTGGACGCATTATCCATGCTATAGGGGCCACATTGAAGGACAAGGGGTCTGCTTCTCAATAGCTAGGCTTTTAGTTGACTCCCTGTATGATTAGGCTCCCTGCCTATTTACCTGAGACGAGAATTTCAAGCGAAGAGGGGCTGTAAATGGCTGACATTCAAGGACTTCAACCTGGCGTATACACCCAGACCAACTTCAACTCCCCCGTTGCAAACGCGATTGCCGCAACGAAAATCCCTGTCTTGATTGGTGAGGGTTCGGAGATTTTGGCACAATCGAACCAAATGTTGCTTCGTGGTTCCTCAAGTGACCAGGATCAAAAGGTCACCTTGGAGAATGAGGCCGGTCGCGCAGTGCTTGCGGTATCGGTGACCGGGGCTGTTACCCTAGGCAACTTTGATGGTGTGGCAACTCGGTTCCAGGTGCGCAACTACCCCATTACGAATGGTGCCGGTTCTGGTGCTACAACAAACGATCGCTCCAAGGTCTCTGTCCTTCTGAATGGGCAGCCTATTGTGGTTCAGAAGGTTGAAGGTGCTACGGGTATCATTACCCTGACCCAGGCTCCTTTGAGCACGGATGTTGTGCGCTGCACCTACTACTTCCACCGTGGAGATTCGCAGTTCACAGACAACCTTTCTGATCAGGTTGGTGCGCTGAATGCGGAGCTTTATGGTGAGGCCGGTGTTACGGTAGGGGCTGCGGAGTACCGTGTGGTTGCCAATGTGAATGACACGTTGGTTGTCACCCTGCTCAATAGTGCAACCCCCACTACTCGCACGATTGTGTTCCCCGCAGGATCCCGTACTGCAAGTGAGTTGGCAAACCTGATCAATGCAGCGGCTCCTGGAATCACTGCTAGCGTGTTCGTCAACAGTTTCGGTAAGCAGGCTATCAAGCTTTCCGCAACCACGAACTTGCTGATGGGTAGTGGCAATGCCAACGGCCTGTTGGGCTTTGTTGCTGGGCAAGAGACAACTCGCCCCAAGACGTTCTACACGTTCCAGGGTCCAATCGTAGATGGCAGTGGCGGTGGTGTTACTACTACGGATGTCTCGAAAGTTAGTGTCAAAATCAATAACGTGGCTGTGCTTCCTGTCTCCGTAAACGGGCAGACTCGGGCGGTTACGTTGCCTTACGCTCCTCCTGTTGGAGCTACCGTGGCAGTGTCGTACTGGGCAAATACTTGGCAAGACACCTTTGACTACCTGCCCAACATCGGCGTAACGGAGGTTGTGCAGTGTGGTGCTACGCCAGATCGCGCTGACTATGCCAATGGTGCAGATTACATCCTCAAGAACGATACGTTGGTTTGGGGTACGGCTGCTTTGGTAAGTGGCACCCCAACCATTGACGGTTCGACTGAGTTTGGTACTCAGCAAATCTCTACTACTCTGGTTGACTATCAGCGTTTCTTGTCTCCCTGCACCCCCGCAATCGGTGCGGATGGTTATGAGAGTCGCACGGACTTCCAGTTGTCTTTCCAGCCTACCACGGGTAATGGTCGTGGTAGCCCGCTGGGCCAATCGTTGTTCCAAACGGTCAGCAATGGGCGTATGGACCTGCCTACTGATCGACCTGACTTGGTGACGGCATACTGGGGTTACAGTGTTCAGGATGCTTTGGATCGCGGTCCCAAGGCTGTTATCAAGGTAGATTCGGCAACCAGCCAGATTACTCTGGCAGAGGCAGTGCCCGCAGGCGCTTCTGTCTATGCCAACTTCTACTACAATCAGTTGGTGGATTCCAGCTATGTGGGAACGGTTGCTTTGTCGGGTGTGACGGGTGTTGGAACATACACCATTGCAACCACGGCAGGAACATCTCTTTACAATGCCCACTACGATGTGGCAACCAAGTCGGCCAGCCTGACAGGCATCACGATCAACTTCCCCTCGGGTTCGGAGTACAACCCCGGCTTCCGTTTTGAAGGTTCGGCCGCTTCAACTTTCGTTGGACCTGTGGATGAGATCGTTACGGTCAAGTTCAAGAGCTTGCCTGCCAAGGCGGCTTCTTTCACGGTTCCTGGTGCTGGTGCATACAGCTTCATTGAGAATGCCTCGGATCAACTGTACGTCAAGTTTGATTCGTTGGGCGGAATGGTTGCCGTTGATCTGGCTGACCCCAACAGCGGTACGTTGAGTGCAGGTTCCGCAGCTACGTTGGTTTCGTCTCCTGCTGTGTATGATGCCGCTTCGGGTGGTACCACGTTTGACGTGACGACAGGCAACAACCACATCGTTCTTACGGTAGATGGTGTGCAGTTGGATGCAAAGGCAAGCGTGGCTGCAACGACTACGTTGGCCTCGTATGTCAATGTCATCAACGAAGCAGCCAATGGCCGTAACGAAGCCTTCCAGGCTGGCGGTGGGGCCAGCACCGCAGTTCTGGATGCTGCCGCTTCAACTGAAGTGGACTACTATGTCGGTTGGAAGATCATTCCCGGCACAAATCCTGGTTTGGGCACTACAGCAGGCAAGCTGTACACGGTTACTGCTTATGATGGTGCTGGGCTCATTACGGTAACCCCTGCTTGGGATGTCGCAACCCCACAGGCTACGCAGACCTTCTATCTGTACAATCCGAATGCGTTGGTACAGGTTGCTGGTTCTACGAAGTTCACTGGGCAGTATGTGGTTGGTAACACCAAGCACGATCGCTTGACCCTTCACTATCATGGTGCTACGACAGGTGATACCTCTGCCACCATTACGCTGGCTTCGGGTACTTATGCAACACCCTCGGATTTGGCTACTCAAGTTCAGACGCAGTTGGATGCTATGGCAGGGTTTAACCATGCCGCTGGCGACTATGCTCTTCCTGAGGTAACCTGCGAGGCGGATTCTGAAGGTCGCTTGTTGCTCAAGTTCCGCCGCGCCTTGACGGACGCTGCAGGCGGTTACTTTGAGTTTGTCAAGGATGGTACTGCCAACCGCGACTTTGCAGTGATTGCAGGTCTGTGCGCAGGCGTCTCTGCTTCGACCCAATCGAAGTACATGGTCAGCCCGATTGCTCGTCGGTACACAACCACGACAGGTGGCGCTCTGACATATGATCGCATTGTTGTGCGTGGTCGTCTGCAGCCTGGTTTGGGTGCTTATGATGGGTCTACCGCTAACAACTATGCCCAGATGTCTGCACACAATGTCCTGGCACAGTCGGGAATCACAGTTCTGGGTGGCTCTGCCAACGATCTGATTGGATTGCCTACGGCTGGTTTTGCTGAGGCTACCAATAAGGCAGTTGTTGCCCCAGCCAGCTTGTTTGCTGCTTTCCCACAATCCGAAGGCCAGTACGTTACTACGGATGCAACCTACGGTGGTGAATACGTCGTCAAGTTCTATGATGGTACAGGTACGCAGCCTGCAAACAACATCTTTGCTTTCACGTTGGATGGCGTTTCTTGCCAAGTGACCTTTGCAGCGAGCGATGTGGGTACGGATGCCCCTTTGGGAAGCAATGCGGTTGCACCTACGGATGGTACGTCAGTCCTTGGCCAGATCAACTCTGCATTGGGTGGATTGCCTGGGACTCCTTTTGGAAACGCCGCCGCCATTGCTTCTGCACAGTTGGTTCGCCGTGATGGTGTTGGTCTCCGCATTACCTCGGCAACTTCGGCCAGCAATAGCTCGGTTCAGATTGGCTCTGGTTCTGCAAACACTACTTTGGGTTTCAGCACTGGTGCTAGTGCCTCCCGCACCTTGGTTTCGACCAAGAAGCTGGTTTCCGCACTGATGAATCAGACTGCCCAAATCTTTGTGGGTGCTGCCCCGGCTGCCAACTCGTTTGCCGCAGAAGGCATCGCATATGCTCTGGCTGACTCGACGGGTCGGGAATACCTCTACGTGGAGTCCAACTCGACGGGTACTGCAAGCCGTATTGAATTCTTGGCAGCCGCATCCAATGATGCTTTGCGCTACAACACGGGTCTTGGCGTTGTCGCTGGTCAGTACAGTGTGGGTGAGGCTGCAAAGAATGGCTTTGTGATCTACTCTAGCAACCCCGCTGGCTCTGGTTCGGCCAACACGTCTACCCTCAATAGTGGCGTAGGCCAGGATGGTGTGGTAGGCCAGACCTATACAGATGACGTGACAGGGTTGACCTTCACGATCCTCAAGCGGGATGGAAATCTTTCTTACCCAGCCAACGGTACTTTCCGAGTCACCTCTTCCACTACGTTCACTACGAACGGGTCTATCCCGGTTCAAATTCCTGGTGTGGAGTTGTTGGTCACGGATACTTACGGTTGCGCAGTGGGCAATACTGCGGTTGTGGATACCTTCAAGCGTGGTGGTGCAGAGCCCGCAATCGGGGATGCCTACTATGTCTCGTACTTGTACGAGAAGCAGGATTTCACCCCCGCTCTGTATAGCAAGCTGAGCACAATCGAGCAGGCATTCGGGGACATCTCGCCTGACAATCCAGTCAGCTTGGCAGCCTACTTAACCATCTTGAATGGTGGTGTTCTGGTGGGTATTGCTCAGGCAAAGAAGGCTGCTAATAGCGATTTGGCCTCTGTTCAGACTTATCGGGATGTTCTGGATAGCTTGAACACCCCAATGTCAGGAAACATCAAGCCAGACGTGATTGTCCCGCTGCGTGGTGACTCGACAGAGTTCTTCCAGTATCTCTCGATGAATGTTAGCCTTTGGTCGGATCTGCGTCACCAGATGGAGCGTACTGCCCTTATCGGTGTGGCTGCTGGTACGACCCCAGAGCAGGTTGGCAATCTGGTCCAGTTGCTGGGCAATGCTCGTGTGCGAGTCGTATACCCTGATACCCTGACGATGGTTCTTACCAATGCCTTGGGTACTCGTCAGGAATACTTGGTTGAGGGTTACTACGCTGCCGCTGCTGTGGCAGGTAATCGTTGCAGCCCAGCAATTGACGTGGCAACCCCGTGGACGCATGCAAACATTGTGGGCTTTACTCAAGTGGCCCGTAAGCTGGACGCCGTGCAGCAGAATCAGATCGCCCAGAAGGGTGTTACGATTCTGGAGGACAATCCTCCGTTCATTCGTATTCGTCAGGGTCTGACTACAGACATGACCAATATCTTGACCAAGCTGCCTACGATCATCCAGATTGCGGATGAGATTCAGAAGCAGGCTCGTCAAGTACTGTCCCCCTTCATTGGGCAGAAGTTCATTCCTGGTGTGTTGAGCCAGATCGAAGGTCGCTTGTCGATGATGCTGAAAGGCATGGTGGCGGCCCAGATCATCTCGGCATTCCAGGGTGTGCAGGCAACCTTGGATCCCGCAGATCCTACCACTTGCCGTGTCCAACTGGCTTACGCACCTGTGTTCCCGCTTCTGTACATTGTCATTCAGTTCAATGTGCGTTCCAGCCTCAACAACTAATAGGAGACTTTTGCGATGAATAAGAATCTTGCCTCGGAACAAGAGGTCCGTAGTCGTCTGATCCGGTTGGCACACGCCAATCCTGAGTTGAGGTCCCGGCTACTTCCCCTTTTGAAGGAAGCCAATGGACATCAACCCTATGTTGAGGGTCCGTTGGATTTTGCAATCCTGCGGTCTTTGAAAAAAGTGTCAATGGAGGTTGCTTCCCTTTTGCATGGGAAGATTACGCAGATCTCGGGTGCCTTTGACCCATACGGATACGATTCGGATGGTGCCCCTACGATTGGACAGGTTTCTTGTCATATCCAAGGCTCCTTTGGCGGCCCTACAGAGGTTAGTGTGCGTATCGAGTTGATTGTGACTCGTATGATTGCATCAAACCCTGGCGGCTTTGATGTATATCGCCCTGGGATTCATGCCTACATCGACAATCGGGCTGCAAACGCTGCTTTTAACTCAGCATTGTTGAATCATCCCCCCTTCAAACTTGTGGCGGCGACACAAATCCTAAATGCCTTGGATGATATCCCGACAGCAATTGCGAAAGCCTTGGATCTCGCAGAAGCTGCTGCTTTTGATGCTCATGCTAAGGAAGCTTTGGTTCAAAAATGGATCACTTCTATGGTTGCTGGCATGCAAACAATGGTGCCCCCACATTGGAAGGTGTCCCATTCTTTGTATCGATCCCTTATGATCAGTGGGATTGTAACCCCTGAGATCGCTGCTTTGAACCCAAGAGAACAGCGAGCAGCGTTGGCCCCTCTGGTGACAAAGACCCGTGCTTTGGCCACTCGGGCGGCAGCACGGTTTGGCATCGGCCTTCAAATCAAGCTTGGGAAAGCATACTTCTCTCGGAATATCCTGCATATTGAATTGCAAATCGCCCTCCCAAATGGGCAATCCATTTAACAAGAGGTCTTAGTTATGAGTGACACTCAACTGCGTTCTCATTTGATCCGGTTGGCGCATGCTAACCCGGAACTGCGCCCTCAACTATTGCCGTTGCTCCGTACTGCAATGGACTTTGACTCCCCAGAGGCTTTGAAGAAGTACCTTCAGGAGCACCCTGGTGCGGATAAGTCCCTACACCATGTCAAGCAGGATGCTAAGAGCACGGGAGCAAAGACGCCCCGAAAGCGTTTGGACTCGTTGCTGAGTGGTCCTGAAATGGGTGAACTGGGACATGCTATCGGAGGGTTCCCTCTGGGTATGCATGGGGCGGAATTGCACCGTGCACTTGAGTCGGGGAAGCCTGTGGCAGAAGAGACCGCACGGGATGTTCTACAGAGCCTAAAGACTCTCGTGACGAATCCACCCAAAGGATTTGAACCGACCCCAAGCCAGAAGAAATCCTTGGGCCGTGGTATTACACTACTGGATAAGGTGCTTGCGGGATCTAGTAAGAATACTACCAAGACAGATACACCCACAAAGCAGGTATCCCTCTCGAAAGGGGACTACACGGCTGTTTCGGATGCTTTGCAGGGGTTTGATGAGGGCGGTGCGTGGTCGCATGTCATTTCGTATGCTGTCTCTGGGAAACCAATGGAGTCTATGCATGTCCGAAAAGTGACAGAGGATATTGATCGTTACCTAAAGACTTGGGATGCCCCCCAAGGGGATGCTCAGCGCGGGAAGTGGACTGCTGAGGATAAGGAGAATCTCACGAAGGCTAAGAAGATTTTGGATAAATCCTTGGCTTCTCGGCATGCCTCTGTCAACCAGACCCGCACGGCACATGGTCCGATCGGATTTACTCGCCCCGATGTCATGCTTTTCAAGATTGACAAAGAGAAGAATAACAGTAAGTTCTACGAGATGCAGTTGATGCGTCGCGGAGAAGGTTGGGTTGTTCACTGCAAGTGGGGACGCTTGACCGATAAGCCGGGTGGTCGTGTGGATGAGATGATTCGGCCTTTTGCTTCAGAGTCGCTCGCTCGTGCTGGGATGGGCAAGATCAAGTCGGAGAAGATGAGCACTGGCTACAAAGAAGCCCCTAACCAAGAATACCCAATTGGGCTTGGCGGTGCTGGTTTCGGTTGGGGTGGTCAGAAGGCTTGCACCTATGTCCCCGAACTGCGTAAGCTGCTTCTCTCAGCCAAGGCGTCCTTCAGCCAGCTAGAAGAATTGCGTCATGCGGTAGAAGATTTGGAGCGCAAGTCCTCTGCTATTGCGCCCAAGCTCAGCAAGATGTATAGTGACTCCCTGGAGGGCTTGAATGCCCTCTGCGAATACCTTGACGGGCAACTGGGACACTGCTAAAACGATGTTGGATTGGCTCAAACGTCTATTCAGGAAACTGACTCGAAAGACTACGAGCCAACCGGATTTCCCTACGGAACGTATCCAATTGGAGCAGGCTATTGAAGCCTGCATCAAGGATTCCTACCGTATCTGGGAGCCCACCACACGAATCTTTGTCGCCCAGACTGTAGCCCTCGGATCCCGCCTGGGCCTCTACGAGGTTTCCTCTAAAGGAGAGATTCTCGCCTATGCTTGGCATGTGCTGTCCGAAAGCCGTGCGACCTGGCCAAGCCTGTCCAAAGGCAAATATGGGGCACTTCACTTGGCAGTTTCTGCGTGTGTCCGAGTACGCACCGTGCCGAACTATTGGGCGGCTGCCGTGCTCCCCTCGCAAGAGATGGAACCAAAGATTGACCAATTGATTCTTGAGTTGGCTGATTGGTGCTATGATGTCTGGCTGCCTCTCTTGTGGAAGCAATGGAATGCCATTACAGAACGCTATGGGGCTCGTTTGGAAAGTGCCGAGTTCCCAGACTCTGCAATCCTCCGCAAGCTGCTTTTGCAAGAGGGTGTTTGCATGACGTTGAATGAAGCCTGGTTTGCGCATATGCACAATGCGTCCCTGCTATTGGAGCAGATGATTACGCTGTGGTCGTATCGCAACACGGGCAAATGGGGCTGTTGAGATTGTCTTGGATTGAGTCCAGAGAGTAGGGTATGGTGGCGGGGTGCGTCCCGCAACAAACTACCCTTTCTGAGCCACAATGGACCCTCAACTAATTCCCGTTTATGAACGTCTCAAACAGATCCGCGCTTTAGAGAAGATCGAGCCAAAGCCCTCCAAACATTTGAAGGAGACCTTCACGGGCTTCGATGGCGTGGAACGCCCTTTGACTTTGCGTACCTATCAGGTCAAAGGGGTTGCCCATTTGATGGCAATGCCCCGTTTCTTACTTGGGGATGACTGTGGTTTAGGAAAATGCAAACCTTTGAATTCTCTTGTTTTGACGGACAGGGGTTTGCTTCGGTTAGGTAGTTTGGGTCCAACAGGAAATTTTCCCGAAGAGTCCTTTCACGCACCTGTATTACCTACCAAGGTTTGGACAGGGTTTGCTTCGGGCTGGCAACCCATTCAGCAGTACTACTATGGGGGTACTAAGCCCATCATTCGAGTGACTACAAGACGTGGTTATCAAACAGAAGGCACCCTGGTACACCCCCTGTGGGTGCGTACCCCACAAGGGGTTGAAAAGTTTGTGGAGATGCAGAATCTTTCTGTTGGGGATGTCCTGGTCTTGGATCGTAGTGCTACTGCCTTCCCGAATCAGGAGCCCGCTTTACCCATTCCCTCTAAAGATGGCTTTTATGCTCATGCTAGAGAGTATGCTGTTCCTTCCACATTGAGCCCGGATTTGGCTTGTTTGCTTGGGTATATCGTGGCTGAAGCCTGGTGTAACTCAAAGCAGTCAATTATTATCACACAGCATTTAGAGTACAATCCAGAGATTTATCAGCACATTGTAGAGTTGTGCTCTCGTATTCTGCATCGTCAGCTTGGTTCCGCAAAAGATATTGATACCACTATCGCAATAAACAGCGTTTTCATTAGGGACTATCTTTTGAAGTTGGGTATTGAGGCAGTCTTGTCTGCGGACAAGACGGTTCCGTGGCCTATCTTCCAAGGAACCCGCGAATCGGTGATTGGGTTCCTGAGGGGTTACTTTGATGGGGAATGCTCTGTGTCAGCAGAAGTGCTTGAGGTGTCTAGTGCCTCTAAAGTCTTACTGCAAGAGGTGCAGCAACTTTTGCTTCGATTGGGGATCCTCTCCTCTTTGCGCCCTAAGGAAGCTAAAGGGCGTATTTATTGGAGACTGGCCCTTTGTGGTGAAGATGCCGTACATTTCCATACTCAGATTGGTCTACGGACGCCTAGAAAACAGGCGGCTTTAGCTGAGTTGGTTTCACAGAATCGGAACCCCAACCTGGATGTTGTTCCGTATGTTCGTGGTGTCGTAGATCGGGTGCGCGGCTTCCTATTGAAGCAAACTTCCACGAAGGGGGCAAATGCTGAGAGGCTCGGGACAGGACTTAAGCAGTTTGGTCAGAAATTCATCAGTCAACTCGGAAATATCCGTAACAATGGTGTATCTCCCTCATTTGCTTGTCTTTCAGATATTTTGCAGGTTTGTGACATTGTGGGGATTCCTAAAGAAGGACCATATTTGGAACTCCGTTGTCTGTTGGAACAGCACTCTTTTTACGACCCTATTGTAAACATTGAGTATTTAGCGCCCGCCCCCGTTGCCGATATTGAGGTTGCACATGCCGACCACAGCTTCGTTGCTGATGGTTTTATCAACCACAACACCCTCAGTAGTATTGCAGCCTTAGCATACTTGTGGGATAAGAACCCAGAACAGAAAGCAATCGTGTTCACCAACAAGTCTGCTATCGGACAGTGGCATGATGAGTTTCGTAAGTTTGCCGTGCCTACTATCAACTTGGTGGTTGCACTCGGCACCCCGAAGCAACGTCAGAAAGCGTATGCGCAGTTTGAGGCCCACACGGGGCCTACTGTCCTGATTATGGGCTACCGCACAGCGGTCCAAGACTTTAGCCTGATGCAGAATTGGTTGCACTACATCCTGTTGCTGGATGAGGCTACTGCATTCAAGACTCCCGGCACTCAAGTTTCTCAAGTCGTTGGTAACTTCTCAAAGCGTGCAAGTCGGGCGTGGGGCTTCAGTGCAACGCTACTCAAGAATCACTTGATGGAAGGCTATGGCATCTATCAGGTTCTTGTGCCTGGGTTGTTCCCTACCAATAAGAATAACTTCATGATGGAATACTGCATCATCAAGCTGCAAAGCATTCGGGGGTCCAACCGTCAGATCCCCATCATCATGGGGTATCGCAATGAGGATATCCAGAAGTTCAAGGATATGATTGATCCTTTCTACCTGGGTAGGCCAAAGCATGAGGTAGCCACCGAGTTACCTGTCTTGACAGTCAAGAATTTGGAAGTTGCCCTTACGATGCAACAGAATGCCAAGTACGCAGAAGCACTCAGCGGGTTGTTGACCCTTGGTGAGGGGGTCAAAACAGAAGAGCGTGAGACCACTGAACTGACTCAGCTTATCTATTGCCAGCAGATCGTGGATGACTTGGATCTGATTGGAATCTCGGGCGCAGATTCCCCCAAGTTGGATGCGTTGGTGGACCTTTTGACCGAGGGCGAGTTTGCTGAGGATAAGGTGATTGTCTATTCTCGGTTCAAAAAGATGGTCAATCTAGCGGAAGGCTATCTACGTTCCAAGGGTATTGAGAGCGTGCGTATTACCGGGGATGAGGATACGCAGCAGCGCAGAGAAGCTGCCAAGCGTTTCCAAGACCCCAACGACAAGGTAAGAGTCTGTTTCATTACCAATGCAGGTGCAGAGGCGGTGAATCTACAGGCAGCCCGCGCTTTGATCTTCTACGATTCACCTTGGTCAGCCGGCGATATGCTGCAGATTCTTGGGCGTATGATCCGTATCGGTTCTACACACGAGTCGGTGTATGCCATCCACTTGGTAGCGAGTGGTACGATTGATGAGCATGTCTTGAAGATCCTCAAGAAGAAGATGGTCTTGATTGAAAGCGTCCTTGGTAAACGCCTCAAGACGACAGATGAGGTATCCCCCCAAGAGGCCGTGAAGGAGCCTGCAATGGTATCGGTTACTTCAGACACCAAAGAGTTGTACTACTCGATGCTGGATAGTGCTCGGGAGCAAGCTAAGAAATGATTATCACCGTAGCCAGAAAACCTTTGGTTGGGAGTATTGTGTCCAATGCTTTGACAGAGCAAGGTGGGTGCTTGAACATTGATGCTTGTCGGATCGGTGCAGGTACTGTCAAACAAGCTACAGCGGGGAATCGGACGATTCAGTGGGGTATTGGAGAAGGTGGTTGCTCTTACCAGAAAGGGGTCGGTGCGGTGTTCTCTACAGAGGGCAGGTGGCCTGCGAATCTGATGCACGACGGTAGTGCCTATATCTTGTTGGGTTTCCCTCAAACAGGTTCCTCTAAGCCTAGGGTGGAGCGAAATTCTGGACGCCAGGATGAGTCCGAATATCGGATCAAACCTGTCCCTGGAGTGCTAAAGGACTTTGGAGACAAAGGATCCGCAGCACGATTCTTCAAGCAAGTGAATACTCAACCCACAACAACCTCGGAATTAGGGTAAACGGCGGACCATGCCAGAACCAATCATTGATATTGACCTTGGGGACGAACACCTTTCGCTGACGGGCTCCAATCCGTTGGGTAACGGCGACCCAGATTGCCCAAAATGCAA
>Ga0172373_10003537_pt1 | contig 22786 bp, 26 predicted proteins | sample Lak10m_2_FD_114546 | JGI IMG/M metagenome (GOLD analysis project Ga0172373, IMG submission 114546) | Freshwater microbial communities from Kabuno Bay, South-Kivu, Congo - kab_092012_10m | ecosystem: Environmental > Aquatic > Freshwater > Lake | place: Democratic Republic of the Congo...
AAGAATGTTGAGATTCTGAGCGATCGTCGAGAACAAGTCGGCGTAGAAGCTCATCGCCTCGTTGCGGCTCATCCGGTCGATGGTCCTGATGAACCGATGGCGGACGAGTCCCTGAGACACTCCGAGCCGCTTCGCAGCCTCACTCTGGCAGGTCGTTTCGTACAGATAGACCATGATGTCGATGTCCATCGGGTCCGAGAGAAACCTCCCGAGATCCCGCTTCATATCGTGGCGGTCCACGTGGGGAAGCTGGAGGAGGAACTTGATGCGGTTGATGGCGCGCTGGAGCCGGTAGCAGACCGTGGGCTGACTCACCCCGAAAATGGAAGCGATGTCGGTCTGCTTGAGGTGCCGAAAGAAGTAGAGGTCTACGAAGTCATATTCGATCGGCGGAAGCGACTCCATGATCTCCTTCACCTTGGAGATCATCTTCGCGTCGTCCGCGTCCGGAGAGCTGAAGATCGAGCTGAACAACCAGGTGTTCGACTCGTTGGAGAGCGTCTGCTCTAGCGTCTGGGAGTCGGATAGCCGATTCTGATTCACAGATCCTCCTCCTCGTACAGATCCGCCTCGTCCAGCGGAACAGAATCCGGGAAATCCCGATCTTCGGACGCTTCCTCTTCCGAGTCTAGATTAGAGTCAAGGGCGACGAAAGGTATCCAAGCAATCACGTCGATAGACCGCAGGGTGATGCGAACCGCCGCTCGGTCCGAGTTGAGGTCTATTATGTCCCCCTCTAGGCGAGCGTAGTTCCCCCCGACGACCCGGACCCGGACCCCGACCTCTAGGCTGGAGGAGGTAGAGGCGCGGAGCTGCTGTCGCAGCGTCTCGATGCGGGAGTCGGGAACGCAATGTATGACCCGGATCCCGTGGACCCCGCGAGACGAGATAACCTGAGCTACCAGGTTCCCCTTCTCCAGAGCGAAGTACCGCGTCTCCGGCAACCCGGAAGCGACGAAGGCGTACCCCTCGATTAGACGAACGGATACGCGCCGACCCCCCTTTTCGTAGGAGGTGTACGGAACGAACAGGGGGTAGGAAGCCTCTACCCCCAGCTCGGTTCGCAACGCTTTCGCGAGCGTACCCTCGACCGCCTTGTCCTCACCCACTTTGGTGAGTTCCAGGGTCGCCCACGTCATCGCGTCTCTGTCGTCCGCTTGATTCACTTGATCCCGTAAGCTCCGAGGCTCGCATCTTTACGAGCCGGAAGAACTCCAGAGGTCGAAGCTCAAGGGGAGAAGGAACAGAGGGCGCGGGGGCGGGGGTAGTTGCATCGTCCTTCCTCACAGCGCGAGGATGGACGTAAACGTCGTCCACCATCTTCGGCTTGTCGTTAGGGGATGCGTCTACCTTACCTGACTTCGGGGGAGGAGCAGGAACGGAGGGTTCCGAGGCGCGGAGTTGAGGCCGGTTTAGGTCGCGATGCAGCGAGGCTACGTCGCAAAGCAGCATCGAAGCCGTCGGTCGCCCCGGCCTAGACGAAAACCTATCGGCAAAGAAAAGAAAATCGTCGGCCTGTCCCGAGTCCAGCGCGACCTGACCCATGTAGCCGGGGAAGTTAGTTATCCCGAGCGATACCTTGTAGGAGGTCATCGACAGGTCCGAGAGCTTCTCGTACAGGATCGAGGGCGAGCTTCGCTTCGTTAGATCGTCGGCCTGCTTCAGCGCCACAGAGAGGTCCGAACGGATCGATCTCAAAAGGCTCAGACACTCGGCGTTCAAGTCGAGGTGGAGGTACTTGGCGACGTTCTCGCGGGAGACGGGGCCGAGCATCGACACGCCCTCGACCGCCTTGAGAGCATCCCGAATGTGGCACTCGGTTAGCTCGCCGATGAGCGTGAGGGCGTCCCGCTCGTAGGCGATGCCTTCGGCGTCGCAAATCTGTGCGAGGCGGGAGCCGACCTGTTCCGGGAGGACGGGCTTGATGACGAACGCTGGGGCGCACCGGGAGAGGATAGTCGCCCGCATCTTCTCGGGCTCCGTCGTGCAGAAGATGCACACGAGGGACTTATCCTCGCCGCCGGGGACCGTGTCCTCCATCGGCTTGAGGAGCGCATCGAGAGCGTCGAGCGTGAGCCGGTGGGACTCGTCGAACAAGTAGAGCCGCCGCTTGCCGGAGAAGGTGCTGTACTGAATCTCCTCAATGATCTTGCGAACGGAGTCCTTGCCGCTGTTGGTGGCGGCGTCGATCTCAAAGAAGTTCTCGGAGGAACCCCCCTCTAGGATCGACCGGCACGATGGACACGCATCGCACGGCCCCCCGTCTACCGGGGTGGCGCACAAGAGCGACCTCGCGAGGATGCGTCCGAGCGTCGTCTTGCCGGAGCCCCACGGACCCGCGAACAGGTAGCTCTGGTAGAACCCTGCGCCCGACCGGACGTATTGGCGGAGGATCTGAACGGTGCCGTCTTGGCCGAGCACGTCAGCGTAGGCGCGGGGGCGATACTTCGTGTCGAGGCTCACGACTACCTTTACCCCTTCAATAGCGAAGGGGCGACGGGTTTCCCGCGTCGCCCCTTCTTTCTAGCTGAGAAGGTGCTCAGCCCTTCTTCTGGACGAACTCATACAAGCTCTCCGCAGCGGCCTTGATGTCATCAATCGACGGGGCCGGGAGGTGCTTCGGAGGGCGGTTCTCCAGCGAAGCCGTTTGCATCTCGCTGTCGCGAGCGGCGTGCCACTGCTCATAGAGCATATCCTTGGCCTCAGACAGCAGCGCGTGGCGGATTTCGTAACCGGACGTACCCATGACGTACCTCGTGTGTGAATGGAACCCGTGTGTGAACGCCCCGTGGTTCCGTGCCGGGGCTAGAGGACTATACCGTCAATCCTCGTCCTTCGCCTTGCCCTTGATCATCTCCTCCACGTCCATCGACGCGCCGGACTCCTGCTGGGGGCGGGGTCGCCAATCGCCGTGGCGGTTCAACTCGTCCCAATAGAACGCGATGTCCGGGGCGGCAATCGAGCACTTGATCTCGCCCGATACAGCGTCCTCTTCGACTTTGCATCCGCACAAGAGGTGATCGAGCAGCGCCGACTGCTGCGGGTTGGAAAGCAGCTTCCACTCGTCAGCGGCGATCTCCAAGATGAACTTGTAGTTGCTCTTCGTGAACGCATTGAGGAGCGGCGGGGCCTTCTTGCTCGTGCCGAGCGTCACCTGACCACCGCGCTTCGACGCCTTGCCCCGGAAGATGATGGCGATCTCATCATCCACGATGGCGAGGGTCGGGTGGTGGTTGGCGATCAACCGAAGCATCTCGTCGCGAACGTCTTTTCCGGCCTCCCACAGATCGGTGCTCATCAGTCTTCTCCTAGAAAAACTCGCCTCAGCTTCTTCGACCCGCCAGAGGACCAGACCTCACCGGGATCTTTGCCGACGTAGCGATAGTCCGCAGACCTTACGCCCCGGCGCTTCAATAGGTCGAGCGCCCCTCGGCGGTACTTGCCGGTGTTGGGGTCCTGCCATCCGAGCGTCGCCCGCCGTCCGGCCTCATCGTTGTCGTAGACCATATAGACGACGTTCTCGCATAGGCGGGCGAGGAAGTCCGCGTTGCGAACCGACAACCCTGCCCGGAGCGTAGCGACCACGGCGTCAGTCGGAGGCGCGACCATCTCTAGGGCGAACAAGTCGAACACACCCTCAGCAACCCAAACGGAGCCGCCCGCCCATAGCTTCTCGGCGGCATAAGGAGCGCCGATGAGCACGGGGCACCAATCAGCCTCCGGGGTACGGAACTCCGTGACCCTCTTCTCAAAGCGCGAGCGGGCCTCAAACCCAACGAGCAACCCCGACGGCGACCGCAACGGGATGAAAAGCATCCCGGCGAGCGCCTCCCCTCGGGGTCCGTACCGAGCGTTGAACGCAGAGTTGGGCGACGGGTCAGGGGCGGGTTCCCACTCTCGGATACCAAGCCGCTCGATCCCCTCGGGCGTACCGGCTCGCCCTAGTAGGTAGCCCTCGGCGTCTTCCGAGAGCGTGAGCCGGGGTAGGTGCGCCTCTAGCCAGCGGACGATAGAGGAGGGTTCCACGGTCCGAGAACCGCTACCGTCCTGCTGGGATTGTGCAGCACCACGCTCCATTTGCTCCCTAGCTTCGCTAGTACGCCTAGATACGCCTTGTCCTTCGGAATGAGCACGGCGCACCCCTCGGGTATCCAATCCCGCACCTCGCCCGGAACCGGCAAGGACTCCCCGACGAGCAACTCGGCGTCCTTCACGTCGAAGTAAGCGAGGTACTCACGGGCCTTCTCGACGCCCTCGGGCGTGCAAGGGAACCCGTTGCCCCACTTGCGGAGGTCGCCCTCGCGAGCCACCTCGCGCACGAGGTCGATATTGATAGGGGGCACTTCCCCGTCACGGATCGCCGCCCGGATGAACCCGCCGCGAGCCGAGTCGATCCAGATCCACTTCTTCATCCCCAACACGAGGTACGGGCTCGACTCCGATGAGACGGGCACCTCGATCATCAGCCCCGGCTTCCGGGAGCCGAAGTCTACCTCGACCCACAGGTCAGCCACGACGCATCACCTCTAGCATCGCCTCGACCCGCCTCTGAACGTAGAGGAGCGCCGACACAAGGAGGAGCTTCCAAGTCGGCGGTCGGAACGGAGCCAAGCTCCGCGCTAGCTCTTCCTCATCGTCCTCGGAGTCGTCCTCGGGATCCTCTACGCCGGACTCCTCGGGGGGTGGGGCGGGAGGCTCAGGAGCCGGATCGGGAGGCGGGGGATCCTCGGGAGCCGGGGGTTCGACCGGAGGCGGGGGAGGCTCCTCGGAGGGCTCCTCGTCAGTGAGCGGGGCGGGCGGGGGGACCTCCTCGTTCAAGACCCACATGAGAGCCGCCATGTCCGGGTACCTATCTGCGATCTCAGGGAGGCTCGCCCCGTCGAGAAAGCCGTCGAACCCCTCGCGCAGCATCTCCTTCGTCCGGGCGCAAGCGAAGAGCGGGCACTTGGCGGCACGGGCGTCGCCCCCGTACCGCTCATCGCACGGGGAACCCTCCCACGTCCCCGGCGAATCAGCCCCCTTCATGCAAACGTGTAGAGCGCCCGCTGGACCTCGGACGGTCCCGTTGTGAACGCAGTTCTGCGGGCGACGGGACAACCCGCCACGGATTTCTCGCTTCAAGTGGCGGAAGCGCACCTGAACGAGCTTGTGGCGGACTTGTCCCTCGGGCTTCATTCCATTAGCTCTTCGTAAGAGAACGAAGACCCTAGCGCGTCCCGGACTCCGACGGAATCCTCCGACCAACCGATGATACGGTTGGTCAACACATGGACGTGAGACGGTACGCGAAGCCCCGCGAGTACGAAGTCGATCCCCTTCTGGGTCGGTCTCCACAAGCCGGAGTTCTTCTTGTTAGAGTCCTCGTTGCCCTTCGTCTCAGCTAGTCCCCAAAAGGCGACGCAGGGGTAGTCCCGACCGTCGAACTCACAGTCCTTGAAGTTGATCCAGGAATGCCGACCCCTCGACAGGTGAATCCGGACGAGCGAGCACAGGAACCGGACCATGTTCGCGTTGAGCTTGCGCTTGTAAACCTTGACGAGCTGGTCGCAGCAGGGACAGACGACGCCCTTGTCGGCGTTTGCCGATACGAACGCCCGGACCTTCCCGACCGAATCGAAATCCGGAGCCGGGGCTCCGGCCTCGGAGGGTAGGAGCTTCGCGGGCTTCGGCTCCTCGGGGGGTTCTGCGTTCTCGGGATCAGCGAAAAACCAATCGTCCATCGTCCAATCTCGGCTCATCGTATCCTCTGGAATGTCGAAAAGCCCCGGTCGCGCTTGATCCGGTACGCCCGATCCGCAGCGTCAACGAGGGCGGGATTATGTGTAACCAACAGAATATCAACGCCCATCTTCCGGCACAGCGTCTTGAGGAACGCCGACATGTTGAGGACGTACCGTTCGTCGAAAGCGGGCAGGCTCTCGTCGAGAAACAAGACGGGGCGCAACCCCCGTCGAACAATCAAAGCGAGTCGGAGCAGGACCGATTGCACGGTGCTGACGGCCCCGCCGAACCCCTCTAGGCTGACCCCCTCGATGACAGTCCCGTCCTCCTTGGTCTGGGAGGTGACGAGCGTCACGTTCACTTTTCCGCGAGACACCTCTACGTCGGCGCGGACGTTGATGTCCTGGTCATCGAAGACCGCCCGGACGCCCTCGCTCTGGAGCGTCTCGATGGCCTTGACGCCCTCGGTGATCTCCTGGTCGATTAGCTTCCGGAAAAGCGCCGCGACGAGATCCAGAAGGTCGATGCGTTCCTGCAACGCCTCGACGGAGGCGCGAGATTCCTCTAGCGCCGACAGCGCGGCGTCCCGTCTCCCGAGAGAGCGAGACGCCGCTTCCGTCAGGGACTTCAGGCGACCTTCATCCATGCGACCGTCGTGAGGTAGGTATCCGACCCGCGCACGTCGCGGAAACGGACCCAACCGCCCTTACCCTTCTTGGAGACCGAGAAGCGGACGGTGTCGCTGGAGTGACCCTCCAGAACCTTGGAGATGTAGACGTGGGAGATCGGGAAGCCGCCGTCCGGGAGGTCCGGAACGTCGTCAGACTTCTTCCCTTCGCCGAGCGTCTTGAGGCTGAGGGAGATCGGCTTCCCCTGAGCGGAAGCCATCGAGAGGAACACCTCTCCAGCCTTCGTCGATCCCATACGGAGGAGAGTGTCATCCCATCGAGCCCCTGCCGCCAGGAACCGAATCGAAGCGAGAACGTCGCTCTTCGGGAGGTCCCACCAGTAGTCGTCCTCGACCGTCCAATCGACGGCGATGTCCGGAAAACGGCTCCCGAACTTCGACTCCCCGTACACGGCTCCGTCTGACCCCTTGAAGAACAGGGCGCGATCCGACTCCAGAACCTCGACCTCGGTTTCCTTACACGAGGCGAGGAACGAGGAGGCGGAACCGAGATCCTTGCCAAACACCCGGATAGACGATCCCTCCATCCCGGCGATCTTGCTGAGAGCGACGGCCATCTGATCCGTCGAGTAGAGGCACCCGCCCCGGAACTCTGCCACGCACAGGTGGGGAGCCTTCTGCTCCTGATCGTAGACGAATGACTTGGCGTGATTCAGCGCGTCGTGGAGCCGGTTCGCCGGAATGGTCGCGGTCTTGGTCGCCCCTGCGAGAACCTCGTCCCAGTACGGGAACAGGTCGGGGTCGAGACTGGCAAAGACGTTCTTGCCGCGACCCGTCGAGACGAGGATCTCATTCGACTCGCCCGACGTAATCGTCAGGGTCGAATCGTCCGAGAGCGCCTCCATCAGATAGGCGATGCGCTTGGCCTCCACGGTGAACGACTTGCCCGCCTCTTCAACAGTCGCCACGACCGGACACGAAGAGAACGTGCGCCCCGAATAGGACAGAACCTCTACCTTCCCGTCCTTCGGTCGGAAGAGGTAGTGGGTCGAAATGTCCCCGCCTCCGGGGGCGACGGTGTTGGATACGATCTTGAGAGTAGCGTCCAGGTCGCGCTTGGCCAGCAGAATCTTCATGTTACCTCACGTCAGAGATACGGTTTCAAAGCCTTTTCGGCAGAGTCGAGCTTGGTCTCGAACTGACGAAGAGAAGTCTCAATGGTGGATTCCAGCTTGGAAATCGTGTCGTCCAGCGTATCCGGGTCGAGATTCTTCGCTCGACACTCCTCGCGAACGGACTCCAGAGCCCTCTCCGATTCCTCTAGGCGACCTAGTAGGCGCTGGTGACGGGTTGCTAGCTCGTCCCGACGCTTCGCCGCCGCGTCGATGCGCGTCTTGAAGTCGCTCATGGATCTCCTTTACGCCTTCGGCTTACCGAAACCGTCCCCTAGACCGAACTCGACCATTCCGCCGGAGGACTCGATGACCGACTCGGCTTCGGACTTCGGGCGCTTCGTGCGAACCTGTACCGTCGATTTACGGGCGTCGCACACGTTCTGGTAGTCGCAGAACCGGCACGCCTTCGACGAGGGGGTCGCGTCGAAGTGCTCCTTCACGATGGCCTTGTACGTCTCTTGGGCGCGGTGGGCGACGACCTTGAGGTCGTCCTTCTGGAACGGGATGTCCACCAGCCCCGTCCACTCAGACGGGTCGCCCTCGTGTTCCTTCGGAGGGGAGCCTTCGGGATACCGGAAGTAGATGAACGCGAGCTTCGACGGGAGCGTGTGGTAGGCGAGGTAGAAACAGAGCGCGTACCACCGGAGTTGGTCGGGGTTCGTGTACTTGCCGGGGTTGAGCGAGTTCTTGCCGTCGTAGATGGAGAGCCCCGCGTCGTCCCGCCGGATGATGAGATCCGGTCGCCCCGCGATGGGTACGTTCCCGTCGAGCATCGTAGACAGATCCACCTCGGCCTTCGCGTAAGGGCCGAGCAGACGGTTGCGCTTCATCGTCTTGAGGTAGCCGAGCACCCCGTCGATACACACCTGAAGCATCGCCTCCCGCGAGGGGGCCTCGTTCCAAAGGGGGTCTTTTCCCTCGGCGGCGTGCTTGAGGAACCTACGGGGAGACTCTAGGGCGAACTCCTTATGAACGATCTGGGTGAGGTTGTCCGCCAAGCTCGCAGGCTCGCGCCAAAGCTCGTCGTTGTAGAGCCGCTCCATCGTCGCGGCGATAACCGTCCCCATGAGCGCGTGATGCTCGCTGGATTGCTCCTCGACGGGAACCGGCTTGGAGCGACCGGGACCGCCTCCTACGTCGATGGTGCCGTAGCCTCTCGACCAGAGGAACTTCTGCGGGCACTCCTCGTAGGACTCGATGTTGCTCCAATAGAGCTTGAAGGGGCGGGCCATCCCAAGACTTTACCGTCCGCCCGCCTTTTCGACGTAGAGAACCGCCTGTTCTTTCACCTCGTCAGGTACGCCGGGGAGGTTGCGAATCGCGTCCCGAAGCGAGGTCTGAGACGAGGGGGAGAGCACCGCTTGGAGGTGGTCCACGAACTCCTCCGTCATCGACGCCCGGAGGTCGGTTTGGTCCTTCGCCACGAGGTCGAACACCTCGGAAGCGGGGGCGTGGCGGAGCGGAATCTTCGTCGCCTCGACTCCCTCGGGGGAGAAGTCGATCCGAGCGACTGACGGGATACGGGTGAGGTCGTCTTGAGAGAGCGACCCCCGCGTGAGGCTCCCGATGTTGACGACGGTCTTGCCGCCGGGAGTCTCAACGATGCCTTGGTCCTTGTGCCAATGACCGAAGCAGAACACGTCCCCGTCGAACCCGTCGAGGTCGGCGTACTTGATCACGTCCTCGGACTCAAAGAGCATCCCGCCGTCCTTCGACGCGAGAACGTGGGCGATCACGACGAGGTAGTTCTCGTCGCCCTTCTTGATGCGCCGGAACCGCTCTAAGTCGTAGCTCGTCCCGTGATACGGCACGCCGACGACCCGGACCTTGGTCGCCCCGTCCGTAAAGACGGCTTCGTGCTCATCGTAGCACCGCCGGAACGCCCCCGACTCGTACATCACGCCGAGCGGTTGTTGCGGAAGGAACGTGTAGTCGCCGTACACGCAATCGTGATTGCCGACGTTCGCGTAGACGGGGCACGGGTAGGCGCGATGGACCTCGATGGCCTGACGAACGAGCGCGTGCGAGTTACGGGAGGGGCTCTTCAGGTCGAAGAAGTCCCCGCCGTCGAGTACCGCCGTCGCCTTGAGGTCGCGGGCTAGATCCCCCACGTTGGCGAGCTTCCGAAGCACCGTCTCGGTCCAGTTGTCCGTGCGGGACCGGGGGGTGTGATCCGACAAGTGAACGTCGGTGCGCCAGAGGAGGGTGATAGCCACGGAGAGGTTACGCCCTCTTTAGCTCGGGGTGGTTCGTCTCTAGCCAAGAGATCGCCTCACGCCCCGCCTTCGACATCACGATCCCGTTCTTGATCGAGACGTAGTGCGACTTGAGCATCTTCTCGGCGAGGCTCGCATCCTCGGCGCGGAGGTGGTAGCTCGACACGAGCGCGTCCACGACCCACTCGATCTTGTTGTCGTCAGTGTGGCCGGTGAGCCACCGCTCGACGGCGAGCCCCGCCGCGTAAGCGTCTGCCTCGTACTTGACGCGGGCCTCAGCCTCCGCGAGGTAGAGCCACGCGAACTTCAGCCCGGACTCCTGAAACTGTAGGACGTGTTGGCACTCGTGGGTCAGGATCTCAATGAACAGCAACGGGTCATCCCGGTGCGGCTTCGGCATATAGATGCGGGAGCCGACCGTCGTGGTGAAGCGGGACTTGAAATCGTCCCCCTTGGCGACGCCCGTCGCCCCAAAGAACCGGGCGAGGTCGAACCCTGTCGCGATGGCGTCCATCTCGGGGGCGCTCTCCTTCGCGACGACCGCGCAGTCGAACCGCTCCTCCATGTACGCGCCGAACACCTTGGCGACTGCCTTGAGGTCGGTCATCGGTCACTCCCCCGTGCAAGCGGCTTGAGGGACACACGCATGGACCCCGTCAGAGGTCATACAGCACACACCCCCCACCTCAGTGCATGAAACGTCCCCGACCGGGGTCCACCGCCCCGTGCCCGAACAAACGTAAGGACGGTCGTTCATGCACGTCGTCGTGTTGGGACGGCAACCGTCTTGCGGGGGCAAACAGCTCCCCGCCGCGAACAGAAACACGCTAACCGTGAGTAGCTTCATCATGGGTCTCCATCCCGCACGTCGGGCACACGCCCGCCTCAGATAGAAGCGTCGATAGGCTCTCGCGGGACTCTCTTACTTCGACTGCGGACTTTTCGGACTCTTGCCGGAGGCTCGACAAAGACTGAACCCTCAATCGCAGTACGTCCCGTAACGCCGCCGCCGCAGTCAGGAGAGCTACCGACCCGCCTACGTCTAGCGAGGGGAGGTCTATCCCCTTCGCGGCGTCGAGAGCTGAACGGGAGTCGAGTACGGCTTGGTTGGCAGATACCAGCCTAGCGAGAGCCGACCGGACCCACTCTAGCGCGGCGGAACCCTTCGACGCTTTCGATAGCGACGAGTCCTCCAGGTCTAGGAGCGTCCTCAGCGGCGCGAGGCGGTCTGCCTCTTTCTGCGCGAGGGAGAGACGATCCCGAAGCGCCCGAGCCTCGGATAGCTTCAATCGAAGGGAGACAATCTCGACTTGAAGAGACTGGGTTTCTCGGACCTGAGCGAGAGCGCCCTCTAGCCCGTCGAACTTCTTGACGGAGGACTCGTGCTTGGAGGCATCTTCCTGACGGAGCTTGAGATCGCTCGCCGCCGTGCGCCGGTCAGACTGAGCGTTGCGGAGCGCCTCGTTCAAGACGCCCACACGGGTCACGTCCGAGACGGCCTCGGCGAGCACCGACCCCGGTTCGTCGATCAAGAACACCTGACCGACGAACTGATGGGCGAACTGCGGCCAAAGCTCGCGACCCGCCGCCTCAACGGGCTGCACCCCCAGAGAGGTCATCTCCGGGGGTGCGCCTTGGCCGACCTTGTTGAGCGTCTGACCGTCGAGGACGTAGCGATTTACCTTCTCGCCCTTCTCCCACACGAGCGAGCGCCCGTCCGCGAAGTCGAGCGAGACCTCGCACGACGCCTTGCCGTGGCGGACGTACTTGGTCCCGCGAGCGTTCGTGAACGCCCCGTAGACGGCCCGGATCATCGCCGTCTTGCCGGAGTTGTTAGGTCCGGTGACGACGGTGAGCCCGTCCACGTCTAGCGAAGCGTCCTCGATGCTCTGGAAGTTCTTTACCCGAAGACGGAAGGGCACGGCAGACTTTACGCCCGCCTCACGAGAAGTCGGGTTCGTCCTCGGCGCTCGCTGCCTTCTGGGCGTCGGTCTTCGGAACGAAATCCGAGAACAGATCGTCCTCTACCGGCTCCGCGTCGTCGCCCAGATCCGTCGGGGCGGCGGTAGCGCCGAGCTTCGGAGCGACCTGAGCGAAGAGGGCGGGGAGGTTCCCCTTGTCCTCGCCGATCTGCTTGATGAGGGAGTCCATCCCTTGGGCGCGGATCGGACCCTTGGGCGCGGTCGGCCAATCGTACCAGGCCCCGCCCTTGTTGACGATCTTGTAGGCGATGGCGAGGTCCACGACGCTGCGGGTGTTGTCGATGCCGGTGCCCGACTTCAGGTAGAACTTCTGCTCGTGGTGAACGGAGTCGCTGACCTTGCACTTGTCGAGCTTGGCGAGAACGAGGGTGCCCGTCACCATGTCCTCAGGCTTTCCGGTGATGGCATTGAACTGCTTGGTCTTCTCCTTCATAAAGACCCGCAGCATCATCCGGACCGCTGAGTAGAATTTCCACGCCTCGCCGCCCTGCGCCTCGCTATCGGGACCGTGGCCGGTGGTGGCGATCTTCTTGCGGAGCTGGGAAATACCGATGACCGCCGTGTTGGTCTTGGAGATCAGCGACTTGAACTTCGGGAGGAACTGCGACCACTTCTGAGCGACGAGGCCGATACGGCTCTGAGCGCCCTCTTCCTTGATGTCGCGGTGGTAGAGATCCTCGGGGACCGCCGCGCCGACCGAGTCGATGACGATAAGGTCCACGCCCTCGCTCGCCATCTGGACCATGATCTTCAGCCCCTCCTCCAGCGTCTCAGGCTGCATGAGAAGGAAGCGGGACTCGTCGCTGACGGGAACCCCGAGCGCGGCAGCGTAGCGGGGTTCGACCTCGTTCTCCCAGTCGATGTAGACGCAAGTGCCCCCGGCGTTACACACGGAAGCAGCGGTCGAGAGAGCGAGCGTCGTCTTGCCTGCGCCTGCGTTGCCGTAGAGGTTGAGGATACGCCCACGGGGAATACCGGGGCACGGAGCGACGCCGTACTGATTGGGACGACCTCCGATGAGGAAGTCCACGATGATCGACCCCGTGGGGATATGGGGCATCGACTGCCGGAGTGCGTTGTCCGTCAGAGGAACTACGTGATCTTCCTTGATGACGCCCTTGAGAGCCGCGCGAGCCCTCTGGAGGGGGCTGAGGTTCTTTGCCGGGACGGGAGTTGCTACCATCGTTTCCTTCTTCTTCGCTGCCATTGTGTAGTCGCCTCGTTGGGTGTGGGTCAGGAGCTTGTCTTCAAGACAGACTCGGAGCGGATTTCGTCCCACGCAGCGCGAGCGTTGCGGAGCGCGTCCTCGGCGGTCTTACTCTTACCGCCGACGCCGTTGATGAAGCAAAAGACGCCCTCGGGTTCGCCGTCATCGTTCCGGTAGAACTTCACGCAGTCGTTCGTGTCGGGCGTGCTGGCGTACTTGAGGACCGTCTCGGTAAGCGAGCTTAGGGGCGGATCGCTGGTCGGAACCGGGGTGCCGGTAGCTTCTGCCAATCCCAACTCATCGCGTCGAGCGAACAGCCAATCACGGAAGATGAGCCAATCGCGAGTATCGAAATCCGCGCCGATCTTCCCGAATCGACCGTGGTACTCGTCGATTTCTCGACCTAGCTGGTCGCAATCCTGCGCGCTGAGAACATCGCGGTGCCGCTTCATCAAGTCTTGGATGAGCCCCGGCATATATGTCTGTCGCCCGAGCGAGTACCGCATCGAACAGAACAAAAGCGTCCGTAGGTCGCGCCCCTCGACGGGTTGCTCCCGGTCAATCGGAGGAATCGGGCGCTTGGGACCAGCGGAAGTAGCGGTCTTCTTCGCGGAAGAGGAGGCCCTTTTTGATTGTCTTTCCGGCATTCTTTCCTCGGATGAACGTGTGTACGTCTAGGAACTGCTTACGCTCGACGGGGCTGAGTTCTGACTCGGGTATTACCCCCTCCGCGAAAAGCCAAAACCGACCGGCCAACCTCCCAATCAAGTAGGCGTCCGCTTCGTTGTGGTTCCAACGACCCCCGCCCCCGGTGTCTGCCTTCGCGGCATCGACCATGTCGCCCTTGAGCATCTTCCATCCGGCGGGGCGTTGGATGGATTCTCGGGCGTGGGCTTTCCCTTGGCCGGGAGAGAAGAACACCACGTCTCGGCGCTCCAGCTTGAGGGCCTCGTTGGAGTACAAGAACAACCCGTACATCCCTTCCGAGAATAGGTCATTGAAGATGGGAGACTCGATACCGACCCGATCTGGCTTGGTGCGCTGAATCAGAGCGCGGAGAGATTCCCGCAAGAAGATGTACCGATCCACGAAGGTCACGTCGGCTTTCGTAGCGAACCGTCCACGGTCTACGCAACGGGCAGAGCCAGTGGCGTCGGTGTCATGTACCGCCCAACCGAAGTTGGTGAGGCTAGGATCGAGGCCAAGTACAATCACGGCGCTCCTAGTAGAACGCCGGTCGGCCCGCGAGGAGCCGACCGGCGTCGGGATTGGTTGGTGCGTGGAAAAGCCCGGCGTGAACCGGGGATTCCTTTTCTCCTTGCGCCTCGCACCCTGCGCGACGGTGACCCGGAAGGACGTTGCGGGTCGGAGACGTAGTGGCGACGCTCGCTAGCAGGAGGGTACCGCGAGCTTCACCGGGGTCGCAGGGCGATGCGAAATCCCCGATCCGGCGTCGCCGCCGCCGGTTGGTCTAGGTCATCCGAGGATGTCGTCGAGCATATTGTCGAAGTCGGCGCTGTTCGACGGGGTGACACCGCCGCCCGCGACCGGACCGCCCCCGCCCGCACGACCGAGACGCTCGCGGATCTGGTCGATGGTGAGATCCTGAGCCAACTCGGTGTTGATGGAGCTGAGGTGGTTCTTGACCGCCTCGATGATCGGACCCGCCTTGTCCTTCTCCGCGAGCTTGCGGAAGAGAGACTCGCGGCACGGCGAGAGGGTCATCTTCTGGTACTGCGTGTCGGTGCAGGCGATGGTGAGGTCGTGCTGACCGAGCGGGAACTCGCGGTGGTTCTGCTCGATGTTCCGGTACTTGTCCGTGGAGAAGATCCACGGCATCACCGAGAACTCGCCGTTCTGGAACCGCGCCTTGTCGAGGTTGCCCGCCGTGTCCGTCGGCCACTTGCAGATCAGCGTGGCGACCTGCATCTTCGACGGGGTGCCTCCGGCGATCTTGACGTACTCGGGACCCTTGTCGATGAAGTAGCCGACGCCCTGGAGGTAGAGGCGCTTGCACCCGATGAACTTCGGGGTGGGGGCCTCCAGATTGGGCTTGCCGTCCTCGGCTCCGGGCCACCACACGAAGGAGACACGATACTTCTCGCCCTCCTTGGCCTTGAACCGCTTGGTCTTGCCGGAGAGGTTGTCGTCACCGGAACCGAAACCGAACTCTGAGTATCCGCTCATGTTGCTTCTCTCTTCTCGTTGGGGGTGTGTAGGGCGACGGGTCAGTTAGTTGAAGGACGCCCCACGGAATCTATTACGCTCTGAGGAGCCTGATTCGGGTCAGAAAAGATCGATCAGGCTGTCGATTTGATCCGCCGTCTCGGACGGCGTGGGTAGCTCCCGCTTCTCCGGGAGCGATCCGACTACTTCGTCTACTACGGCGTCAGCGGCGGCGTCCGTTACGGACTCGTCGCCTTGGAGGTCGGGAACGTCCGCCGGAGGGGTCGAGGGGTGCTTGTCGATGTTGGAGAGAACCGAGTCGAGGAGCGCGTCTACCCCGTCGGCGGCGCGGTCTGGGATTGCCGCCGTAGAGCCGGGAGCCCGGATGCCCCAGCGACCGCCGAGCGAGATTTCCTCCTGGCAGATTTTGAGCTGGTCCCGGAGGCGAGACGAGATGTCCTTGAGGTCTGCCCGCTTGGTACGGACGACGACCAGCACAGCCTCTAGGTCTTCGACGGCGAAGCCGAGCTTGTCGATCTCTTCTTTGGAGGACCGGAGCTTCGTCGCGGCGATGGCCTCGCGGTCAGCGACGTTGCGCCCCGCCCGGACTTCAGGGTCGTTCGTGAGGAGCCCCTGCACCTCTAGCTTGAAGTCGGCCTGAGCGCGACGGTGCTCCCGCTTGTACCAATGGAGGTCCTGCGAGACATCGAGGAAGATCCGCTCGCACCGGGATAGCATCCCCCGACACTCGGCGATCTTCTGGTTGAGACGCTTCGGGCCGAGCGCGAGCGGGTCGGCATCGAGTTCGACCTGCATCCCGGACAGGTCCACGTAGAGCGCGTCGAACCGAGCCGGAGAAGTATCGGGAGCGTTGCTCATTCCTTGGCCGGGGCAGGAGGCTGACTTCCGTTCCCGTTCGCGTGATCGAGCACGGAGACGAGAACCTGGGCGTAGTTCTGTTTGATGCCGCGAATCGCCGCCTCGCACGACGACGGAGAGATATTACCCCCGGCCATCGCGTTACGGTGGGCCGCGATGTCGGCTTCGCGGGCGAGGAGACACGAGGCGACGAGCGCCTCCTGGAGAGTCATGGCGGTCATCGTCGTCGAGGTGTCCGACTCGTCGCCCGTCGCGAGGAGATCCTGACCCCCGTCCTCTTGGACGGTGTTCCACGCGGCGGAGAAGCCGACGTAAGTATCGCCGAACTTGCCCTTCACGCTACGGGTGGCGACTACCTTGGTGACGCGGAGGTTCGCCTTGACTCGCTTGACTAGATCGCGGATTTCGTCGTTGCTCATGTTGTCCAGCCTCTTTGGTGGGCGGTGGTAACTTCCTTACGCCTTTCGCTAGGAAATCGAGGCTAGAAGTCTCTGCTTGAGAAGGGTGTTACGGGCGCTTTCCCGCTCATTGGCGACGGCCCGGACGACCGCCGAGCGGGTACCCACGAGGACGACTTTCTTACGGGCGCGGGTAATCGCCGTGTAGAAGAGGTTGCGCTGTAGCTGGTGCGAGAACGAGTTGACGACCGGCATCACAATGCAGTCGTACTCTAGGCCCTGGCACTTATGGACCGTGACTGCGTAGGCGAGCCGTAGAACGGTCGGCACCTTGGCGAACGGCACCTTGACGTGGAGCACCGGGGGGCCGTGGATCTTGATCTCGACCTCTTTGTTCTTGCGGTCGATAGAAACGAGCTTCCCTACGTCGCCGTTGAACACCCCGAGCTTGTAATCGTTCTTGACGACCATGATGCGGTCGTCCTCGCGGAGAACGTCCGAGCCGAGCTTCATCTCCCGCAACGTGGGCTGCTTGGGATTGAGTAGTTCCCGGAGCCGGGAGTTGAGCGTAGTAACCCCCACGGCCCCGGCGTGACGAGGCGAGAGCACCTGAAAGTTCCGGCGCTGCTCATATAGCTTTGAAGCGATATTGCACACGAGGTCGGCGACCTTGTCCTCGTCGCTGACCTCTAGCAAAGCGAAGTCGCTCCCGACCGGAGCCTCCGGCACCTCGCCCCGGTACACGTCATGGGCGGCGTGGATGATCGGGCTGGTGTCGGCCTGACGGAAAATCTCCGTGAGCGCGACCGTTGGGAAGATGCCCGAGGCAATCAAGTCACGCAGCACGTTGCCGGGACCGACCGACGGTAGCTGAGCAGCGTCCCCGACGAACACGAGCCTCGCGTCCTTCCGGGTACACACGAGAATCCGGTAGAGGAGGTGCTGGTCGATCATCGAGGACTCGTCCACGACGACCACTTGGGCGGGGTGGGGGTTGCCGGGGCCGAATCCCCAATCCTCTCCCTGACCGTCCGAGGTAGCGGCGTTACCGTCCCCGTCGCCGACGACGCCCGCGTAGGTAGACTCCCGAGACTCGTCCGAACCGCCGGATGCCTTGAACGCTCGATGGATCGTTGAGGCGGGTGCGCCCGTGACGCTGGCGATGCGCTTGGCGGCGATGCCCGTCGGCGCGAGTAGAAGGAACGGGATGCCCGCCTCTTGAAGGAGCAAGACCGCCATCCGAAGGCTAGTTGTCTTGCCGGTGCCGGGGAGCCCGGAGATGACCGACACGGGTTCCGTGAGGGCGTGGACGACGCCTTGTACTTGGAGACCGGAGAGCGAAACTCCCCCGACTGAGCCGAGCCGAGCGAGCGCCGCTTGTACCGCGCCCCGAAGAGTCAAAGCCCCCGTTGCGTCATCGACGGCGAGCGCCTTGACGCACGCGGCCTCTTGGTCCGAGGGAATCACCGCGTTCCGAGCGCGGTCCATTAGCATTTGGGCCGACTCCGACTCCATGCGGTACGACCACGGATCATAGATGGCCGTCGTTCCGGGCTGAGTCGTCCGGTCGAGGACGAGCAATCCCGCGTTGGCAGCGGCCTTGACGGTCTGGGCGATGTCGGCGTCAGCGAAGCCGGGGTCCATGCCCCGTACCGCCCCGAGTAGCTCGCCGCTGATCGCGAACAAGTGCCCGAATCCCTTGCCCGACCGAGCCGCGTAGAGCACCGCCCCGAAAAGCCGCTTCGGGTTCGCCGCCGAACAGTCAAGATGAAGTCGAGTCGCTACCGAGTCGGCCTCGTGGAACGAAAACCCGTCAATTTGGACGAGGCTCCACGGGTCCGTCGAGAGTACCTCTTGCGCCTTGTCTCCGAAGTGCGACCAAACTTGACGGATGCGACCCTGCGGCAATCCGAGGTCGTTCAAGAAGTCGAGCGCGAGGAAATGCGAGCGGGCTGCTTGCCACCGCGAGTGGACATGGAGCGCCGTGAACTTGGTGAGGCCGGGGGCCTCGCGGATTTTCTCCGGATCAAGGAGCGCCTTGTTTAGCTCGTTGCCGAAGTGCGTCTTCAGGCTAGCAGCGACCGAGGGGCCGATGCCGTGAGAAACAAGCACCTTCTCGCAGGTATCCGCGTCCCAATCGCTCTTGATGATGGGGGCGCGGGTGACGCGAATCTGCCGCCCGTATTGAGGGTGGTCGTCCCACACGCCTTCCCACCCGAACCAAGTACCGACGCCGACCTTCAAGCCGGGGATGTCGCCCCGGATAGTGATTTGCCCCGACAAGGCAACGGCTTCGGGATTCTCGGTTACTGATTCAGAGTCGAGCACCATGCGGAGGACGTAGAACGCCTTGGCGGCGTTCTCAAAGACGACGCTGTGGACCCGACCGCTGAAATACGACGGCTTCATCGAACCTTGAGTTGATCGAGCGCGACCCGGAGTTGTTCCAGACCCTCTAGATTTACGCCTTCAGGCGTGATCGGGTTCCACCTAACGGGAACCGCCGCCACGATACAACGATGCCCCGGAAGGTAGGAGAGAGGAAACGGCACCTCGCCCACCTTCCAGGAATCTCCGGATCGGGTTAGGACCCCCGTCTCTCGGAAGGTGAGCATACGGTGAGGATAGAGGTGGTGCCCGAACGGGCAATCCTCTCTCCAGTAGCAGGAACCCAGACCGCGCTGGTCCGCCGGACGGTGAGAGGGGGCGAGGTGGAACGCGAGAACCTGGATCTCTACGCCGTCGAACGGCGAAAGATCCAGGGACCCAGAAGCGTCGTCGCCCTCAAAACGAAGAATCGGCCCGTCCTCATAGAACAGGCCGACCCCTACTAGCACGGGAGGGTATTTCGGGGAGTCCAAGCCCCGACTTTACCTGATCAGATCTCGCAGACCCCGCCCACGCACGCGGCCTCTTGCGAACCGTGACCCTCGTCCATCTGCTCGTAGAGCGATAGGTCGCCGAAATTGATCCGGGGCATCTCACTCTCGGACTTGAGGTACTCCTCTTCCGTGATCTCGATGTACGGGGCGAGACGGTACACGCCGCCGTCATACGGCAGGAAGCTCAGGCCGGTTACCTCATCGAAGTTCTCGTAGAGCCAATCCCCGACCGCCTTCCACTCGTCGTCGCGGACGTAGATCGTGGCGGATTGGTTGTGGCCCTTCTCGTTGCACCACGTCCGCATGATCTTGAGGTAGCGGTTGAGTTGGTCGAGCGCCTTCTCGTCGTTCCGGGTCATCGCCGTCTCCGGCGCTTTCACCGGGAACCGGGCGACCCACACGTCCACCTTGTCGTCATCGAGGTTCTCTTGCCCGTTCTCCTTGAAGACGGGCACCCCGGCGTCCTTGATGAGGCGGAAGAGAGGATCCTTCGACGAGATACGAACGTGCCGGTGGTAGAACTTCGCGTACCGAGGGTGAAAGCCGCTAGCGCAATCCACGAACTGCGACGAGTTGCCTGAAGGCTTGCCACAGGTGATCGCCGCAGCGCGGTTGATGCCGATGGCGTCCGCTGCAATGATCGCGGTGCTACGGGCGATGGCGTTCAAGTACTCCATCGCATCGTCGTCCGTCGATAGCGCGGGGTTGTCGCATTGGCCGGTGATGTCCACGCCGAGGAGCCGGTCCTCGTTGCATAGCTCCGACCACGCCGGACGGAGATACGGGAAGTGCGTGTAGCTGGATTGGACCGCGCCGATCCACGTCGCCGCCCGGACCTTCGTCGCCATCGTCTCAACGGTGTCATGCGCCCTCATGACCGCCGCCGTGAGATTGCAAAACTGCCCGCCGCCGCCCTCGCCGGTCCACGGGTCGAGCGCCCGCTTGAACCGGAGAAGAATCTCGCCGCAGGGATTACTACGGAATTCGCCGCCGCGCTTCGCGACCTTGTCGGCGGAGACGATGTAGAAGCCGCGCTCGCCCGAACCCGACTCCGCGAGCGCCTTCCACTCCACGTCGAACGTGGAGCGGTCCGGGCGCTCCGTCCAGACGGCGGAGTTGTTCGCCATGTAGCGGATCGACGGGAACGAACCCCGCTTCCAATCCTTCGCGTGGCGCATCTCCTCGTCGCCCGGATCGCTGAAAGAGATCAACGAGGCTCGGCGGAACCCGCCGACCATCACGATCTCAGCGATCATGCACATCATGTCGTGCGCCTCGATGGGCTTGAGGCGGCGACCGGCAGCGCCCGAGATCGTCTCTGAGGCGAAGTCGAGAACCCGCTTGAGCGGCTCCGGCCCGGAGGCACGACCGCCCTTGGTCTTGAGGCGAGCGCCCTTCTCGCGGATCTTGGAGTAGTCGAACGCGACCTTGTTGCCACGGTGAAGCTCAGTCACCGCGAAGAACACCGCGTCGGCCCACCCCTCCGTCGAGTCGTCAATCGCGTAGCCGATCTCCTTGCCGGTCGGCTCAGCGACGACCGGGAGATTGTCCACGAACGTGCGCTCAACTGAGAAGCCTACCCCCGTGCCCTGCATGAGGATGTAGAGCGCCTCGCTGAACGCCTTGAGGTTGTCTACGGGGAGGAACGAGCAGTTGTACCCACAGGTATTGTCGCGGGCCATCGCGTCGCCCGCACACCACAACGCGCGCATCGACGGCAACACGTCGAAGTTGAGGATGAGCGTGCGGGCCTTCTCCGACAGATCTGCTGGGACGTTCTTTCCCGTGAAGATGAAATCGACGTAGCGGTCTACCGTCTCGGGCCACGATTCGCGGCGCTTTTCGGACTCCAACCACCGCGCATAGGTGCGCGTGTAAACGAACTCACTCAGCAGATTCGGGAAAGAGAACGCCCTGTCGAGCATAGAGGCCCTCGCTCTAGTAGAAATAGCGACGCAGTTTGAGTCCTAGACCCGTCTAGGAGAAGACCCGTCGCCACGGCCTTCCCGCCTTCGTCCGGATCCGCCTACCTTCGGCTAGTAGGTCAACCTATCGGTCAAACACCGCGACCCGTAGCGGACCCCTTATCAAAGAAGGCTATCCCTAGTATCGACCTAGAAAAGCGCGAACCAGACCGGCCTCTAACAGGTTCCACGGCGAGACGCTACCCCGGAAGGTCGCCTCCTGGGAGACGGAGATTACCTGGAGAAGGTTCGCGCACCCGGATACCTTCCAACGGAGCGCAGCGGGCAAAACTTTCTTCTCCCAGAACCAAGGATTCGCTCCGACACTTCCCGCTGCCGCTGAGGGGGACAATCCCGAAGCGTGTAGGTGCGCGGCTTGGAGCCATCTCATCACAGTCGGAGACAGTACCCGACCGCACAGCTCAATCGTCGGGTCAGACCCCTTCGCCTTCCGAAAGCGATCCATCTCCAAGAGGAGCGTCCGGGAGTTCTGGGCCGCGAGCGCCTCTGCGATAGCTGAACCGTCGGTTTCTACGAGGGCGGCGACCGTGGCCCGGAGGTGATCCGGGAGAACCTTCTCGGCGTCTCCCGCGTAGAGGACGGCTTTCTGGATCTCAAACGCGAGTATCCCGAGGTCCGTACCGACCTTCCGAACGAGCGCCGTCGCCAAAGACGGGTCGAGAACCTTCCCGCGAGACTTCGCCTCCTCGACGCAGAACGCCGAGGCGTGTTCCTCCATCTTGTAGAACGCCGGGAGGCTGAACGTCTTGACGAGCGCCTTGGGCACCGAGTCGAGCGGGGGCGCGAGCTTGTCGGCGTCAGTTACGAGCAACAGCACGACGCTCGGGTCCGGGTCGTCCAACTGAGACCGGAGCAACGACGCGGCGAGCTTCTCGGCCCGCGACACCACGAGGAGTGTGTTCGCCCCGAACAGGCTCGTAGACGCGAGGCTCTCCTCTACGTCGCCGGAGACCCCCGCGTCCACGGGAAGGACGTTCCACCCTTCGCGAGCGCGAGTAGAGGTGACCTTGCGGACGAGACGCCGCCGTTGGAACTCATCGGTCCCGGCGACCACGAGGACGGGCGGGTTCTTCACGCGACCCTCACGAGGAACGGGGCGAGAACCCGCGCCGGGGTGAGGGGGGCGTCCTTGAGGGCGCGGAGCCGCCGGAGTCCCGCCCACAAGTCGAGTAGGTCGTCTTGCACCGAGGGGTCACTGAGGCGGGACGCGAGCACCCCCACGACGGCCTCAACGAGAAGATCCGTCTCACCCTTCGCTTCGCGGAACTCCTCAATCAACACAGTCCAGTTGCCCTGAATGTAGGCGGAGACGAGCTTGGTCGCCCTGTCCGTGTAGAAGTCGAGCCGGGGGTCCCCACCGGGGGCAAACTTCAAGACGCACCTCGACCGGATCGTCGGAAGCACCTCCCCGAGATCCCTCGCCCACAAGTAGAGCCGGGGTCCGTGGACGAACGGCTCCTCGACCGTCTTGAGGAGGACATCCCCGGTCGCGAGGGCCACCTCGTCTACGGGGCCGACGACCACCGAGAAGGGCTTGTCACCGACCG
>Ga0172373_10003539_pt1 | contig 22776 bp, 20 predicted proteins | sample Lak10m_2_FD_114546 | JGI IMG/M metagenome (GOLD analysis project Ga0172373, IMG submission 114546) | Freshwater microbial communities from Kabuno Bay, South-Kivu, Congo - kab_092012_10m | ecosystem: Environmental > Aquatic > Freshwater > Lake | place: Democratic Republic of the Congo...
CAAGGATCGGCGTGACTTGAGCCTCTTTCAAATTGGCTTGCGCTTCATTGACCGTTGCTTACTTCTCTCGTTATCGTTTTCACTGCCTTTATCCAGTCAGTGAGTAAACTGTCAGGTGACTAGCTCTTTTTTTGTTATTGGGTTGAATTTGGGATACGCACTGAAATTACCTGATTTACAACAGGCGGTTTGCAGCCCCTGTCGTTGCACGCCATGAATGTGACACTGACTTCATCTTCCACCCAATTGCTGTCTGCTGGCAAGGTCACAGGCAGGGTGAGCGTCACCACGCCGACGGGATATACCAACAGATCCTTCGGCTCAAAGTCAGGGACTTGAGCAGAGGCACTTTCGATCAACTCTCCCACTGCTTTCATCTGGCTGGCCTGTGTCAGTTCAAGAAGAGTCGGTCTGCCAAGTCCATCCACACCGTTGCGTGGAATATCTTTGCCGTACAAATGATATCCTTCAGGCGGCGTAAAGGATGCCACCAGCGCATCGTTTCCATCCCGTGTCTTGCCCAGATAGATTGAAACAGTCACGCTATTTTTTGTGAACGTTCCAAGCGGCAGCAGGCCTGCTTTTGTCTCTGCACAGGATGAAAGAATTAAAGTTACAAGGAAAATTAGGAAAACAAACCGAATCTTATTTTTGAAGATCATATCCGTGATTATACGCCAACAAAAAATAGTCCCCATAGGTTCTTTACCCATAGGGACTACCTCTTTGGCTAATAGCTGAAATCTACAAAACTACGCTGTTTCCAAATACTTGGTGATCTCGTAATCGGTCACGCGCAGGCGGAATTCATCCCATTCTTCCAGTTTAGCGCGCATGTAGGCTTCAAACAAATAGGAGCCGAGGGATGCCTTCAACACTTCATCCTTTTCCAGCTCGCTCAGCGATTCAGCCAATGAGCCCGGGAGTTCGGTCACGCCCAGTTTGGTGCGTTCTGCTTTGTCGAGGTGATATAAGTTTATGTTGTTCAACGGCTTGGGTGCAGTGAGATTGCGGTCAATGCCATCGAGGGCGGCGGCCAGCATGACGGTGAACGCCATGTATGGGTTGCAGGATGGGTCTGGAAAGCGCAATTCAGCGCGGACAGCCTTGTCGCGGCCTTCGGTATAGCGCGGAATGCGGATCAATGCCGAGCGGTTCTGCTGAGCCCAGCCGATATACACGGGTGCTTCGTAGCCGGGAACCAAACGCTTGTAGGAGTTCACAGTGGGAGCAACCACGCCAGCGAGAGCGCGGGCATGTTCCAGCTGACCAGCGATGAACGAATACGCCAGAGGAGAAAGGTGGGCGGCGTCTGATTTATTGAAGAAAAGATTCTCTCCCGTCTTGATATCGAAGAGGGATTGGTGACAGTGCATGCCAGAGCCATTAATGCCGTACACAGGCTTGGGCATGAAAGAAGCGGTCAATCCGTGCTGGGCGGCAATCGCTTTTACAGTGTACTTCAAGGTCAGCACATTATCGGCAGCCTTGAGCGCATCGGCGAAACGGAAATCAATTTCGTGCTGGCCCAATGCAACTTCGTGGTGACCCACTTCCACATCGAGTCCCATTGCATCGAGAGCTTCCATCAATGCGGTGCGGACAACCACAGCTTCATCGAAGGAAGAGAAATCGAAGTAACCGCCTGTATCGTGGGGGACGGGGTGAACGCCATTTCCTTCGGAAGACTTGAACAGGAAGAACTCAGGCTCAGGCCCGATATTGAGCTTCCAGCCTCGGTCGGCGATCTTCTTGAGGATGCGCTTCAACGCGCCGCGAGGGTCGCCTTCAAATGGCTCACCGCCCGGGGTGTAAATATCGCAGAAGATGCGCGCGCGTTTTGAGTCGTCGGTGGACCAGGGCAGCACGGCGTAGGTATCGGGGTCAATGATCAGGCGCATGTCACTTTCCTGAATGCGTGCAAAACCCTCCACCGATGAACCGTCGAACCATGCGCCGTCTTTTGCCACATCTTCGAGATGGCGTACGGGCATGTCCACGCTTTTCACTGCGCCCATCACATCTGTAAATTGCAGAGAGATGAACTTGACATTGTCTTCCTTGACCTTCTTGATCAAATCTTTCGCGTCCATTATTTTTTTTCTCCTTTTTTGATTTTTGGATAATGACTGATGACCTTCCAACATTTTCTACTTACGATCTATTTTCAATAACTCTCTCCGCTTCATACTTAATCTTTGGTCTGGTGCTGTTTATAAAAATTACCGACCCGATAATGACCGCTGTCGCGATCCAAATACGCGGCTCTAGAACTTCATCGGCAAATAAAACTCCAAGTAAAACTGCAACGATCGGGTTGACATAAGCATATGTGGAAACAAGCGAGATCGGCGCATTTTGCAATAACCAACCATAGGATACAAACCCGACCAGCGAACCCACAAAGATAAGATAGGAGAGTCCGTATAGCGAGCGTGCTGAGACGGTGGTGATATCCCAGCCATGTAATTCGCCCGAGAGGAGAGAAATGACGAACATGCTGATACTTCCCATTAGCATTTGCGCGCCAGTACTCATCAAGGAAGATTTTGGCAGGTCGGCTGTTTTGCTGTAGATGGAGCCAGATGCCCAGAATAAACAGGCCGAGAGCAATGCCGCCACACCAAGAGGGTTTAACTTTGAAGTGCTGCCTGATAATTCAGACGGACCAACCAGAATAAATATACCAACAAATCCAGCCAGCAATCCAACGATACCCTGCCAGTTTGGCTTTACGCCATTTGGACGGACCGCTTCAAATATAACTAGAAACATTGGAACGGATGCGATGATGAGCGCCGCGATCCCAGATGGGATGGTTTGCTCTGCCCAGGCAACCAGTCCATTACCACCGAGCAGGAGTAAAGTGCCGATGATCGCCGCGGAAATCCATTGTTTGCGCGTAGGCAGTGGATGGCCAGCCGCTCGCTGCCAAACAACCAGGATAATACCCGAGATAAGAAATCGGATCGACCCATGGAAGAAGGGAGGAATGGTTTCGATCGCAACTTTTATGCCAAGGTACGTGGAACCCCACACAATATATAACGCTAAAAGAGCCAGCCAGATTTTAGATTTCATTTTTTCCTTTTGTGCAAATAATGCTAAATGTTGTTTGTGCTATATTCTCTCGCCAGTATCACTTTCTTGCGGGCCGAACCATATAGGTAGTTGCCGAAATCACCGCTTTTGCGGATGACACGATGGCATGGGATCAAGTAGGCAATTGGGTTGTGTCCAACTGCTGTGCCGACGGCGCGTACTGCCTTCGGATTGCCGACCTGTGTTGCTATATGTTCGTACGTGGTCAGTGCGCCCGATGGAATGCTGAGCAGCGCTTCCCAAACTTTGATCTGGAAATTCGTTCCGCGTAGGTGAAGGCTGAGGCGTGGATTTTTTTCCTGGTAAGCCGAATCAGGTTGCGGTGCAGAAAAGATGCGCGTGACCAGCGGGGCAGTGGTTTTGTAATCCTCGACCATCTCTGCCTGTTGCCAATCCGCGATCAGGTTATCGATCGCTTTGCCTTCGCTTGCATCCACAAAACTCAAATTGCAAATGCCGCGTTCTGTTGTTGCGATAAGGCATTTTCCAAATGGCGATGGATGGATCCCGTAGCGGATGGTAAGACCTGCGCCGCTTGTTTTGTACTCGCCCGGCGTGACGGCTTCGGTGTTGATGAAAAGGTCATGCAGCCGGCCCAGGCTGGACAGTCCGACTTTGTGCGTAGTATCCAATAAATTCTCAGACTGGCTGAGCAATTGCTTTGCATGTTCCTTAGTGAGGAATTGCATGAAGCGCTTGGGGCTGATACCCGTCCATGTGGTGAATAGCCGCTGGAAGTGATATTCGCTCAATCCAATGGATGAGGCGATCTCCTCCAGCTCCGGCTGGCGCTGCACGTTGGCTTCGATGTATTGAATGGCCTGTTCGATTATTTGATAATGCTGTGAAAGTTCGATAGTATGATCCATGTCAATCTCCTTTGTGATGCTTGAGATTGTATTTGGAAGCGTGAAGGTAGACGACCCGTTTCTTGCGCATTTTTTACTACCTAAAATATCCTTAAACAGAACAGGCATGCCGTGGGGGCATGCCTGTTTCAATACGCACTGGTATTAAAAAAGAAACGCCCTTCCAATCATTCCAAGCCTCAGTTAAACCAATAACCAATAAACTTGTTCATTGCGTCCGCCTTGGCTCACACGTTGCCGTGTGGGTTTGGCGGGAGCAACAGAGTTTTTTTAAACTCCTTTGCTCATTTCCGCATTCTTTGGAAGGGAGAAGTAAGCTGGTGAACTGGCGGGAGACCGCTTCACATTGTAGCTCGCAGTGACATTAAAAACCAAGCCGCTTTATCTCCGTTATTCAGTTGTTCCCGATCAACGGCGGAGATTTTAATTGCCGCCACGAGGTTCTGTCAATATAAAAGGTACAGACAACAAAAGGCCCCGCTTTTGCCGTGTACCACCAGGTTTTGAACCTGCTAGTGCAGGTGGGTCCCTACCTAGAAACGCCGCCTTGGCTCAGGCCTATCGCGTTATTTCTAATTAAGTTAAGGACCCTTTTAATAGGTATTGGCTCAAAACGTGAGGGCGATATCACAAACAAAGAAGGGCTGTGATTCTTATACCATAATCAGGGGTGCAAGCATAGTTAAAAATTAAACCCTCCATTTCGCGGGCTTACAAATCCAGTTGATTTATTGCTAATTTTATGCTACGCTAAATTAGTTAGTTCAAACCAACTTTATTGGAGGTACATATGGCAACGGTTCCCGGTATTGATGTTTCCCATTGGGATGCAGGCATTGATTGGCCCAAGGTACGTGCTACAGGACAACGGTTTGTGTTCGCCAAAGCCACGGAAGGGATCAATTACAAGGATGATACCTTCAAGGATAATTGGACCGGCGCAAAAGCCGCGGGACTGCTGCGCGGCGCGTATCATTTCTTCCGCTGCAATGTGGATGCGAAGAAGCAGGCTGATTATTTCATCGATTTTGTGAAAGCCGCCAAGGACGATGGCGAACTTCCACCCGTGCTTGACCTTGAGACTAACGACGGCATGACCAAGGAAAAGATCGTGGTTGCCGCCAAGGTCTGGCTGGACCGTGTGGAAGCCGCTTTTGGGAAAAAGCCGATCATTTATTCAGGCCAGTATTTTTTACAGGATTATCTGGTGCAGCCTGGCGGCGGACCTCCGCCCTGGGCAAAGGATTATCCGCTTTGGCTGGCACAGTACCCGAACCAATTTGTTGAAGGTGCAAAGCCTTTCCTCCCGCGAGGCTGGTTTAATTGGTCCATTTGGCAGTATAGTGATAAGGGCCGCATCAACGGCATCAACGCCGCAGTGGACATGAACTTCTTTAATGGAACCCTTGAGGAACTGTATAAGTTTGCAGGCGCGACGATCCCAGACCAAACGCCCAAAGTTCACAAAATCGCTTCAGGTGACAGCTTTGAATCGATTGCTAATCAATATGGCGTGACGGTGCGCGAACTGGTTTCGGCAAACCTGCAATTGCTAAAGGTTGGCGAGAAATTAACCATCCCAGTGGCGATTGCCATTCCACAGGAAGCCGTTGTAAATATCGCTACCGGCACAAAAACCTACACGGTGCAGAATGGCGACAACCTTTCCATGATCGCGGTGAAGTTCAGTACGACCATCGCAGCGATCGCAAGCGCAAATGACCTGAAGAATATCAACAACATCAAGGTGGGGCAGGTGTTGGTGATACCGTAAAGAAAGATAAAAAAACTCGGAGGTCTTCAAGACCTCCGAGTTTTGCTTTAAGGATAAATTCTCTTGATCGTGCGTGGGAATGGAATGGCCTCGCGGATGTGTTCGATGCCGCACATCCAGGCGGTGACGCGTTCGGTACCCATGCCAAAGCCAGAGTGAGGGACGGAACCGTACTTGCGAAGTTCCAAATACCATTTGAAGGCATCCTCGGGCAACCCTTCTTTTTGGATGCGTGCCAGCAATTTGTCGGGGTCGCTCATACGCTCGGAGCCGCCGCAAATTTCGCCGTAGCCTTCGGGCGCGAGCAAGTCCACCGATTTGCAGACTTCGGGACGATCAGGCCAGGGTTCCATGTAGAATGCCTTGACCGCGGACGGATAGCCATAGACGAACACTGGCTTGTCGTACAGCTTGGTGATCTCGGTCTCGTGCGGAGCGCCGAAGTCCATGCCCCATTCGAACTTGAGCAATTCCTTCTTTTCGGGGTCTGTCTCTTTTTCGTAGAGGTCGATCAAATACTTTGCCGCATCGTCATAGGACATGCGCGGGAACGGGCCAACGACACTTTCCAGTTTGCTCAAGTCGCGCCCGAGGAATTTCAACTCGGCGGAGCAATCTTTCAACACGGACTGGGCTATGTGGGTGATGAGGCCTTCTTCGATGTCCATGAGCTGGTCGAGGTCGCAGAAAGCGATCTCGGGTTCAAGCATCCAGAACTCGGTCAGATGGCGACGCGTTTTTGATTTCTCCGCGCGGAAGGTGGGGCCGTAGCAATAGACTTTCCCGAACGCAAAGATATTCGCTTCGTTATACAGTTGGCCTGTTTGCGCCAAATAAGCAAATCCCTCATCGAAGTAGGGAGTCTCAAAGAGCGTGGTGGTGCCTTCAGCAGCAGCGGGGGTGAGGATGGGGGTGTCGAGGTTGAAGAAGCCCTGACCATCCAAATACTCGCGCACCGCAGACATGACCCGCACGCGAATGCGCAAAATCGCCCACTGGCTTTGCATACGGATCCACAGGTGACGGTTGTCGAGCGCAAAATCCACCCCGTGGTCTTTGAGCGCCATCGGATAGTCAATATCCGCGGCTTGGACGACTTGCAGATCCTTGATGCCGACTTCAAATCCGCCAGGGATGCCGGGCGCGCGCTTGTCTTCGCGGACAGCACCTGTGATAATCACGGATGATTCCTGAGGCAGTTTGGAAACCGTCTCGAAGAGTTCGGGCGTCAGGTCACCTTTGAAGGCAACGCATTGCACAAAGCCCGAGCCGTCGCGCACGAGCAAAAAGACCAGCTTGCCCTTATCGGTGCGGTTGTAGACCCAGCCCTTGAGGATGACGTCTTGTCCTACGTAGTTTGAAATTTTTGAAACGCTGATATGGTCAGCCATGAAAACCTCGTTTTATGATGGATGGCAATCTTTGAATTGCTGCTTATTATATTATGGTTAGTGGGGAATTGGCGGTCTTGGGGATAAGCCGACTTTAGTCGGCTTCGTAAAAATAGCACGGCGGTTCATCGCCGTGCGAGTGTCGTCAACATGTCCGCCGTGGGATAAACCCCACGGCTATTTTACAAAGCCCGCTAAAGCGGACTGTATCCAAATCATTCGAAAAAGTTGAAGTGACAGTCACTTCGAAAGTGACTGTCACCTGATATTTCCCTACTTCAAATACTTATCCATCCACCTCAAAATATGATTGAGCCGTGCAATGCGGCGGTCAGTTCTCCCAACGCGCGAGAGACCGTGGGGCTCTTCAGGGAAGCGTACGAACTCGGTTTCCACGCCAGCGCGTTTGAGCGCCACAAAGGCCTGCTCTCCCTGTTCAATTGGACAGCGATGGTCATGCTCGTTGTGGATGATGAGTGTGGGAGTCTCCGCATCACCCAGATATTTGACAGGCGACATATTCCACAACCTGTCCATGCCTTCCTGCGGCGCCCCTGACTTTGCCCAGAACTGGAAGATCCAGTTGAAATCGCTCGAGCCCCACATGCTGACCCAGTTGGTCACACTGCGCTGCGCCACAGCAGATTTGAAACGGTTGGTGTGCCCGACGATCCACAGGGTCATAAACCCGCCGTAGGAGCCGCCCGTCACGCCCATGCGCTTGGTGTCAATGTATGGTTTCTTCGCCACTAAATCTGCGAACTTCATCAGGTCGTCATAATCAGGCCCGCCGAAATCGCCCCAGATGGCTTTCGAATGTTTCTCGCCGTAGCCCCTTCCGCCGCGTGGATTGGTGAAGTACACCACGTATCCATTCGAAGCAAAGTAATTGAACTCGTGCATGAAGAACTTGCCATACTGAGTCCACGGGCCGCCGTGAATTTCGAAGATGGACGGATACTTTTTATTTGCATCGAAATTGGGCGGGAACATGATCCAACCCTGCAAGTCGGTGCCGTCCGCGCCTTTGTACCAGACCTCTTCCACCTTGGGTAATTTGATGGAAGCAAATAGATCATGGTTGACATGCGTCAGGTAGCGGATGGTAGTGCCGTCCATCTCGCGCAAGTGGACTTGAGGCGTGTCCTGCATCCCGCCATAGAAATAAGCGACATGCTTCTGTGCCTTGTCGAAGGAGAATGTGCCAAGTGCTCCGCCTTCGCCGATGATCTCGGTCATTTCTTTTCCGTCTATACTGATGCGCTTCAAAACTGTTGAACCGTGAATCGCGGCTTGGAAGTAAATGTATTTACTGTCGTTTGACCACACAGGTGGGACAGTTTCCGCTGCGCCAAAATCGGTGATGACGTCTGCTTGAGTGTGCAGGTCATATTTCTCCGTCAGATTCTTTGCAGGTTGTGAACCTTCCACAGACAGGATCCACAGACAGGTATTCTTGTAATGTAAATTCTCGCCGTCGCTGCTGAGATATGCCAGCCACTTGCCATCAGGTGAGAACAAAAGCATGGATTTTCCACCGATTGGCGTTTCGAGCTTGCGCGGCGTGCCACCATCGGCAGACATGATGAAAATATCATCATAGTCTGGGTAGGCGTCTGGTTCATCGGTGCGGTTGGATACGAATGCGATCATCCTGCCATCGGGTGAGAAAGTGGGGAAGGTCTCATCGTGAATGGCGCCTTCGGTCAGTTGTTTGCCTTTGCCTGTGCGCGCATCCACAAGCCAGATGTGAGTCCGTTCGTGCGGCAGATAGCCGTATCCATCCAGCTTGTAGAAGAGACGGTCATAATGCCGCACAACCACGCCGAGCTTCTTTTTTTGCTCGTCCTTCTCTCGTTCCAACTCTTCCGCATCCGTTTTGCGGATGTTGCACAAAAGTTTGCGCCCATCCGGTGACCAGCCCATCAGATCAATCTCTCCATCAATGGAGGTTAATTTGCGAGCCTCGCCGCCATCAAATGGGATGAGGTGAATTTGTGAGGGCTTGCCGTTATTGGCACGATTGGAGAGAAACGCGATGGAAGTTCCATCTGGTGACCATCGTGGCGATGAATCGGATTGGTCGCCTGATGTGAATTGACGCGGCTCGCCACCTCCGCTTGGGACGATCCACAGGTTTCCATATTTCTTCTCGGTCTTTTTATCCACCCGTTGCAGACGATAGACAATGTGCTCGCCGTCAGGCGAAATACGCACATCGGATAGTTGTTGCAGGGTGTATAGATCTTCAGCAGTGATCAAACGTTTCTTTGGGGCTGGCATGGAATACTCCTTTTGAGCAGGATTTCAAATAACTTTATTTGATTGTATAACAATTTGTCTTGGCGGGGCAAAACAAAAAAAATAGACGGACATCTCAAAGATGCCCGTCTATTAAATTTACTTCTTCCGTTCTGCAAGCCCCTTCACCATCAAATCCTTTGCCACATTCGGGTCGGCTTTGCCCTTCGTTGCGCGAGCCACCTGCCCCATGAACCATTGGAACAACGTCTCTTTGCCTGCGTTGTACTCGTCCACTTCTTTGGGGTTGTCGTTGAGGATCTTTGATACGATTTCTTGGACGAAACCTTCATCGGAGACTTGTGCCAGATTTTTCGCTTTGACAATTTCCTGCGGGTCGCCTCCGTTCTTAAGGATGTCTGCCAGCACAACTTTGGCATTATTCCCGCTGACAGTTTTTTCCGTGACCATGTCAATCAGCTTGGCAAAAGATTCGGGCGGCAGTTTCACATCTTCGATGCTCAAGCCCGAGTCATTCAAATAGCGCATGAATTCACCCGCGATCCATGAATGCACGGTCTTGGCAGGGCTTTTTGATTTTTTTACGACGCTCTCGAAGTAGTTCGCAAGAGACTGCTCGGAAGTGAGAAAACGCGCATCGGACGGAGTCAGCTCAAAGTCCGTGATGAAGCGTTTGGTCTTGGCTTCGGGCAGCTCGGGCAGTTGAGTCCGAATCGATTCGATCCACGTGTTGCTGAGTTGCAGTGGAGGCAGGTCAGGTTCGGGGAAGTAGCGATAGTCGTGCGCGTCTTCCTTGCCACGCTGCGAGACGGTCACGCCGCGCACATCGTCCCAGCCGAGGGTTTCCTGCACAATGCTTCCGCCGCTTTCATAGACTTTGATCTGGCGTTCGATTTCATACGCAGATGCACGGGTGAGTGCGCGGAAACTGTTGAGGTTCTTGATCTCGGTTCTTGTTCGGAACTCGGAGCTGCCCACGGGACGAACAGAGATGTTTGCCTCGAAGCGCAGCACGCCTTTTTCCATGTCGCCTGAGTTGACGCCGAGGTAGCGCAAGATGGCGCGGATTTTGGTGGCGTAGGAAAGCGCGGCTTCGACGGTGCGCATGTCTGGCTCGGAGACGATCTCAAGCAGCGGCACGCCTGCGCGGTTGAAATCGACGAGGGCGTAATTTTTTTCGTGCGCGAGTTTGGCGGTGTCTTCTTCAATATGTACGCGGCGGACGGTGATGCGTTGCTGCGCGTCAGTATCGTCCAGAACATCAAGGTAGCCTTTGGATGCGATGGGCAATTCGTATTGCGAGATCTGATAGCCCTTGGGGAGATCGGGATAATAATAATTTTTGCGCGCGAAGGTGTTGTGCGGGTTGATGGAACAGTTCAACGCCAGCCCAACGAGCGCGGCGAGTTCCACTGCTTTTTTGTTGACCACGGGCATGGCACCTGGCAGCCCCGTGCAAACGGGACAAATATTTGTATTCGGCTCAGGTGCAGAGCCATAGTCGGCGGAGCAGCTGCAGAACATTTTGGAGTTCGTGAGCAGCTCGCCGTGAATTTCAAGTCCGATGACGGGTTCGTATTTCATAGTTGGTTAGTCTCGTGGTTCTTGGTTGCAAGTTGCAGGTTACAAGTTACTGGTTTTCAACACGCTTTTTCAGCGATTGTGCTTCTGTCTGGATATAGTCCGCGGACATTTTTCCGTAGATTGTGCCGATAAGTTTGCCGAGCCAGCCGTTGAAAGCAAACGTCAATGTGAGATCGGTTTGGCTTGCGCTTTTTGAAGTGAGGATGTGTTCCGCCAATAAATGCACACCTAGCGTTTTCGATTCCCAAGTGAAGTTGGAAGTGGTGAGTTCAGTCACAGTCCACTCTGCAGGTTGGAGCTTTGGCTGAACTACCTTATAGCGGTTGTTGAGATTCAATTCAGGGGTATCAACAACCTCAACTTTGGTAACTGTTGGCGTCCATTCGCTCCAGCGGGAAACATCCGATAGGACTTTCCAGACGGCATCTTGATTTGCATTGATGGTGATGGATGTTGAGTATTGCGTCATTATATTTTCCTAATAACTGATTGCGCAGGAACAGAACATTTCTCAATGGAGAGCATGGAACCTATAGATTTGGTAATTGCTTGTGCCAGTTGGTTTCCTGCTGGTAAGCATGACCGACCTGGAAAAGAGTCTGCTCATCCAAGTGCTTGCCGATAAGCTGCATTCCGACGGGCATGTTATTGGAGAATCCACAGGGGAGAGCTAGAGCAGGGACGCCTGCGGGATTTGTGGCAACGACGTAAATATCGGAGAGATACATTTCGAGCGGGTCGCTGGTCTTCTCGCCGAGTTTGAAGGCGGTGGTGGGACAGGTCGGGGCGAGGAGAATGTCTACGGATGACAGAGCCAGCTCAAAGTCCTGACGAAGAAGCGTGCGTACTTTTTGAGCTTTCAAGTAATACGCGTCATAATATCCAGCGGACAAAGCGTACGCGCCAAGCATAATCCTGCGCTTGACTTCATCATCGAAGCCTTCGTGACGAGTCTGCAAGTAGATGTCGATCACGTCTTTTGCATTTTCTGAAACGGAGAGACCGAAGCGTGTGCCGTCGAAACGCGCGAGGTTGGAACTGGCTTCGGCAAAGAGCAAAAGATAATAAACGGGGAGCGCGTATTTGGTGTTGGGCAGCGAGACCTCGTGAATTTCCATGCCGAGTTTTTCGTAGGTGCGGATGGCTTCCTGAATGGAGGACTCGACGCCTGCTTCCATGCCTGCCACGAAATATTCTTTTGGAATGCCGAGCTTCATACTTTTGACAGATTTGTTGATGTCTTTTGTGTAATTGGGAACTGGTAATTGGTACGTGGTGCTGTCTTGCGGGTCGTGACCTGCAATTTGTTCGAGGACGGTTGCACAATCATAGACATCTCGAGTCATCGGGCCGATGCAGTCGAAAGAAGAAGCGAGCGAGATCAATCCATAACGTGAGACGCGTCCATAAGTTGGTTTGATGCCCGTGACGTTGCAGAAGCCCGCAGGCATACGCACCGAGCCGCCCGTGTCTTCGCCGATGGTGAAGGTAGCCTGACTTGCAGACATGGCCGCCGCAGAGCCGCCGCTTGAACCGCCAGGGACGCGATTCAAATCCCACGGGTTGTGGGTGGGGAAGAGGCCAGAGTTCTCACAAGAGGAACCCATGCCGAACTCGTCCATGTTGGTTTTGCCAACGAGGACTGCGCCAGAGTCCGCGAGTTTGTTGGTGACGGTGGCATTGTATTGTGGAATATAGTTTTCCAAAATTTTCGATGAGCAGGTGGTGCGGACTCCGCATGTGGAGATGCAGTCTTTCATTGCGAAGGGAATGCCCGTCAGCGGGGTGACGTTCTCGCCTTTGGCGATTCGTTCATCGGCTTGTTTTGCTTGTTCCAGCGCAACGTCATCGGTGATGGTGACGTAGGATTTGATCTTGTCATCCACATCGTGTGCGCGTTGAAGGACGGCCTGCGTGAGTTCCACGCTGCTGATCTTTTTGGATGTGAGAAGCTCTGAGGCTTCGCGAATGGTGAGGTTGTGTAGTTGCATAAGTTATTGTTTCGATATTCGATACTTGATATTCGGAGTCTTTCTAATATCGAATATCAAGTATCGCTAATCTATTCTTCACCCAATACCGTCGGCACTTTCACATAGCCGCGTTCGGAGTTCGGCGCGTTCTTGAGAAACTCTTCGTGGCTCATGGATGGTTTGACCACATCTTCACGCAGGACATTTTCCGCATTGGCGATGTCTGAGGCAGGAGTGACATTTTCCGTGTCCACTTCGTTGAGCATTTTGAAATAATCAATGATGGACGAGAATTGTCCGCTGAAAGTTTGCGCTTCCTCTTCGGAAATTCCGAGGCGCACGAGGGTGGCGATGTGTTTGACGGTTTTGGTGTCGATTGTTTGGGTCATTAGTTACTCCGTTGGTCGAGTAGGGCAGGTGTTCGTCCTGCCCGTACCGAGACCAACAATTAATAGTAAACAGAAAATAAACCTAATAGCGGTGGTCTCGATACGCCCCTCAAAGAGCATTCGGGGCTACTCGACCACCATCGTCTGTTCTACTCGAACTTAATATGCAGTTCTTTCAACTGCTTCGGTTCCACTTCCGACGGAGCATCGGCCATCACATCGCGGCCAGTTTGATTCTTGGGGAAGGCGATCACTTCGCGGATGTTGGGTTCGTCCGCGAGCAGCATGACGAGGCGGTCAATACCAGGAGCCATGCCGCCATGCGGGGGAGCGCCGTACTCGAACGCTTCGAGCATGTGTCCAAACTTCGCCTGAATATCTTCCTCGCTCAAACCGAGCATCTGGAACATCTTCATTTGAATGTCGCGGCGATGAATACGGATCGAACCCGATGCTGTCTCGTAGCCGTTGCACACCATATCATATGCATCCGAAAGCACCGCGCCGGGGTCGGTGTCGAACTTCGGCAGGTCTTCCATCTTCGGCATCGTGAACGGATGATGCTCCGACTCCCACGCCTGCGTCTCTTCGTTGAACGCAAAGAATGGGAAGTCCACGACCCATGCGAACGCCATCATGTCTTTATCAGCCAGATCCAACTTATCGCGGAACCACAAGCGCAGCCCGCCCAGAACTTTGTTGGCAACTGCACGAGCATCAGAAGCGAAGACGATAAGATCGCCGACTCCTGCTCCCGTTTTGGATTTCAACGCCTCAGCCTCTTCCGCCGTCACAAACTTTGCCGCGCTTCCTTTCACGCCTTCAGCTGATATGGCTATCGTCGGCATTCCCTTCGCTCCAAGCGACTTCGCCACTTCCGTGAGCGCATCCACTTCCTTGCGAGACATGTCCGCGGACTTGGGCGCAACAATGCACTTGATGACGCCGCCAGCCGCCAATGCAGACTGGAACACTTTGAATTCGCTCTTCGCAAACACATCGCTGACGTCAACCAATTCCATACCGAAACGCAGGTCGGGTTTGTCCGAACCGAAGCGTTCGAGCACTTCGCGGTAGGAGAATTTGGGCCACGGAGAAGAGAGCAATTTCTTGTGCGGAGTTACCGCAGGAATCATTTCAGTAAATAAGCCTTCGACCAACGCAAGCACATCATCGCGGTGAACGTATGACATTTCAAGGTCGAGCTGAGTGAACTCAGGCTGGCGGTCGCCGCGCAGGTCTTCATCACGGAAACAGCGCGCGATCTGGAAATACTTGTCCATGCCTGCGACCATGAGCAATTGCTTCAATTGCTGAGGAGATTGAGGCAGGGCGTAGAACTGTCCAGGGTACACACGAGAGGGGACAAGGTAGTCACGTGCGCCTTCTGGAGTCGCTTTGAACATGATCGGCGTTTCAATTTCAATGAAGCCCTGCTTATCGAGATAATCGCGCATGAACTTGATGACCTTGTGACGCAGAACGATATTCTTGGTCAGGCGTTCGCGGCGCAGGTCAAGGTAGCGATATTTGAGGCGCATATTTTCATCGGGCAGGTCTGCATCCGTGCTGACCATGAAGGGCAGAGTCTTGGCAGGGTTGAGGACTGTCACATTTTTGGCAATGATCTCGATCTCGCCAGTTTCCATTTTTGGGTTGGCCATGCCATCGGGGCGTTTTTGAACAAGTCCCTCAATTTGCAAGACCCACTCAAAGCGGACATTGGCAACCTGATCCAACACTTCTTTGGGCAGGTCTGGGTTGATGGTGATCTGAACGGTGCCCGAGCGGTCGCGCAGGTCAAAGAATGCCACCCCGCCATGGTCACGCCGACGATTGACCCAGCCAGAGAGCGTGACGGTCTGTCCCGCGTGGCTGGCTCTTAATTCTCCACAAGTATGAGTTCTATACATGATGCGCCTCCGAAAAGTTTTGTCCTAGACCTGACAGGTTTTCAAAACCTGTCAGGTCTCATGAGATTTATACAAAAAATCGCCCTTCGCGTTTGCGTCGGGCGATCTGTTTTGACTTGATTTATTTGTCAACCAGCAAAGCTTCGCCCAACGATACAGGGATCGTCATTATCATTATTATCATGATTGGAAAATTGGATGTGGTTGACCATCGTGCGCGGATTATAGCACAAAGTTCTGCGGGATTTTCCATTTCTTGTATAATGAAATTTAACCGCGGGAGGCGGTGTTTTTATGAAAATTCAGGTAAGTGAGCTTGAGCATGGTCTGCGTCTCATTTCATTAAGTGGATTGTTGGATGGTACCGGGGTGTACGCTGTGGAAGTGGATTTCATCCGCAATTGTGTGGAGGGAAACCATCATGTGCTGGTGGATCTCTCGAAAGTCAGTTACATTTCATCCATTGGAATTCCGATGTTGATCCGTACTGCAAAAATGGTCAGGGAACGCGGTGGGAAACTGGCGTTGCTCAACCCCCAGCGCAACGTAACGGATGTGCTGGACCTGGTCGGTGTCACGCATGTGATCCCGATTTTTTATGATCTTAAAGCGGCGCGAGAGGGTATGTCTGACGGGTGAGTGGGGATAATCCATTCACAGAGTGGAAAAATAAAATTTATGCAATGGCAGGCTCAAGGTCCAGTTTGAGCGAGGGCGGATTTTGTTGATCCAATAATCCAATTCAAAACCATAACCTGTTGTTAACAATAATTCCTGTCCTCCTTAATATAATTGAATCACTCTCGAAACACAGGTGATAAACATGGAAATTGATTACAACGAATTGGGTCATGGTATTGGTTTGATCAAACTCAGCGGCGAACTGGATATTGTGGGTGTAGGGGAGATCGAAATCAAATTCACGGGATATTGCTCTGGGGATAATGTGCGCGTGGTTATCGATCTTTCCAAAGTGGTTTTTCTAGCGTCCATCGGCATTCGACTGCTGGTGACGACAGCCAAATCCATTGCGGCCCGCGGTGGGAAGATGGTATTGCTGAACCCGATCCCTGAAGTTTTGGAAATTCTTGAGGTGACAGGCATTCCGTCGATCATCCCGATCTATTCCCGACTGGAGTCTGCGGAGACTGTTTTACTGGCTTCGTAAAAAAATCGATGTATAAACAGAAAAGGTCACGCAGATCTCGTATCCGCGTGACCTTTTCTGTTTTGTGAATGTTATTTTGCGGCCGTTTTGTTTTTCGATTCGTACTCCGACCATAGCTTGGCGATTTCTTCGCGTGCTTTCTGGCGGGTGTATCCGTACTTGACTTGAAGCATGGTGGCGAATTTGTCGAACTTCACTTCTGCCTTATCTACTTTGACCAGGTCGTACTCCACCATCAGGCTCCACTTGGCATTGATCTGCCCGCGGATCACAGTCCATTTTTCCTCGAATATCGCTTTATTCATCATGTCGTTCTCCTTGGGTAATGCCCTGCAGGTGCATGGACCTGTGGTGTTTTTGCAGTTGACTATTTCCCCAAAGATAGGCAAAACAAAATTTATTAAATTCATTGTACTACGGAATGTTGGGTGAACCCTTTTTTCATAGTGTTTGGAAGATTTTTCGCCCAAAAAGATCGTGGATTTATTTTTCATGGTGATATACTTGCGCAAATCTTAAACAGGCATGCCCCCTTGAGCCAGCCCTCAAGATGCCGGAACCAGCAATTCCACAACATGGCAACTGGCTGGAGTGCTAATTTCATACTCAGTGAGGAGGAACGGACGATGTCAAATATCGCACCTCAGGCTGTATCCACACGTAAAGAGCGCGTGGCCTGGTATCTGTATGATTTTGGGAATTCTGCTTATGCTTCGGTAGTGTTGCTCGCGGTCTACTCGGCATATTTTCAAAAGCAGGTGGTTGGCGGGGCGGAGGGGTCAAGACTGTGGGGGATGACCATTTCCATCGCGATGATTCTCGTTGCCATTGCCGCGCCGATCATGGGGGCGATAGCCGATTACTCCGGTGCAAAGAAACGTTTTCTGTTTTTCTTTACAACACTTTCCGTCCTGTTCACTGCATTGCTCTTTTTCACGCAAAAAGGGACGATTGCGCTGGCGATCATCTTCTTCCTGCTTGCTGAAATTGGCTATCGTGCGGCGCAGATCTTTTATGATGCCCTGCTGCCGGAGATCGCCGAGCCGCATGAAATGGGACGCGTCGCTGGAACAGGCTGGGCTATTGGCTCCGCAGGCGGCATAGTTATCCTTCTGCTTATTCTTCCCCCAATTTTGATCACCAAAAGCAGCCTCATGGTGGTGCGCGGTTCGCTTGTTGCCACCGCCATCTTCTTTGCGCTGGCTTCGATTCCGATCTTTTTGAATCTCAACGAGCGCGCAAAGCCGCAAAAACTTCCGCCGGGCGAAAATGTTTTCAGCATTGCCTTCAAGCAATTGAGCGAGACCATCAAAGCCGCACGTGGCTTCAATGAATTTTTGAAGTTCATGCTGGCCTACCTGATCTATAACGAAGGCGTGATCATCGCGTTGGACTTTGCCGCGATTCTTGGTGCGGTCCTGTTCGGCTTACAGCAAACGGGCTTGATCATCTTCTTCATCCTTGTGCAGGCAACCAATGTGATCGGTGCGCTTCTCTTTGGAAACTTGCAGGACCGCTTTGGCGGAAAACGCTCGCTCACGCTTTCAATTCTGTTGATGGTAGCTTGCATTGTCGCTTTGTACTTTGCGCAGAACCAGACCCACTTTTTTATCATCGGCGGGTTTGTCGGCATTGCGATGGCTGGCGTTCAATCGGTTAGCCGTGCGATGGTTGCCACCTTTGCCCCGCAAGGCAAGAGCGGCGAGTTCTTCGGTTTCTTCGCACTCACGGGGCGTACCTCCTCATTCATCGGGCCAGCTGTGTTTGGGTACCTCGCCGCTGAGTTGACCCTTTGGTATCAGTCAAAAGGCCAGAGCATTGATCTCGCCGAGCAATCAGGACACCGTCTTGCGATCCTTTCCATCGCCGCGTTTTTGGTCATTGGCTGGGCGTTGATGTCTTTGGTCAATGAGAAGAAGGCGCGTGAAGCCGCAAGTATGAACTCACAATAAAAGAAGAATGACATTCAAAACAGCGATCATTACCGGCGCTGCGAGCGGGATCGGCAAACATTGGGCGACCACCCTGCTAAAACAGGGTGGCTATCACCTTGTGCTTGCTGACATCAACGAGCAGGGATTGCGCGAAGCGTTCACGCCCAGCGAGTCCCTGCGTCTGCACACGTTGGACATTCGTTCCAGTGAGCAATGGCAGCGCGTTGTCGATGATACGCTTCAACACTTCGGGCGCATTGATTATCTATTCAATATCGCTGGCGGCGGACGTCAGGCTTTTTTTCTGCAGCAGCCCATTGAGAACATTGATTGGGTCATCGACATCAACTTGAAAGGTCCGCTCGTTGGCATGAGGGTCGTCGGGGATGTGATGACGAAACAGCGAAGCGGCCACATCATCAATGTTGCCTCCCTTGCGGGACTATCTCCAACGCCGGGGAATTCTCTTTACTCAGCGGCTAAAAGCGGATTAAGAAACGCCTCCATCGCCGCCGCAATTGAGTGGCGGACGATGGGCATTTCCGTCACTGTGATATCTCCCGACCTCGTTGACACGCCGCTCATGCAAAAACATCTTGAAAGCGGCAAAGAAGAAGTCGCATTGACTTACACGGGCGTCACGCTGACAGTGCATGATCTGGAGCAAGCCTTTTGGAAAGCCATGCGCGACAAGCCGCTTGAGATTAACCTTCCACGCTGGCGCGGTTGGCTGACCAAGTTGAATCATCTCAACCCGTCGATCATGCTTTGGTTGTATGAACCCATGAAGCGGCGCGGCATGAAGCGTCTTGAAAAAATCCGCAGACAAAGATCGGGGCAGGGAAATGGATCAGACTCGCTATCGTAAAGTGTTCATCACAGGCGCGTTGGGTTTTGTGGGACGAGCTCTTTCAGCACAGTATCGTGCCTTGGGCGCAGAGACTTGCGGCCTTGATGTCCGTGCAGATGCTTCAGTCAATGTCGTGGCAGGTGATGTCTCCCGCCCCGAAGAATGGCAGCATCATCTAAATGGTTGTGACCTTGTCATTCACACCGCCGCCATCGTGACCAATAATGTCTCACGCGAAGAAGCGTGGCGGGTGAATGTGCTCGGCACGCGTCGTGTGTTGGATGCGGCCATCAAGGCTGGTGTAAAACGATTTGTGCATATCTCTTCGCTGGCAGCCATGCGTTTTATCTTGGAAGATCAAGCCGATGAATCCGCGCCAGTGATGCCGACGGGCAACCCCTACGTTGATACAAAAATTGCAAGCGAGCAGGTTGTCCTTGCGGCACATGCGGCTGGCGAGATGATCTGCACTATCATTCGCCCCGCCGATATTTACGGCCCCAACTCCCGCCCGTGGACATTGATTCCCGTGCAGATGATCCAAAAAGGTTTATTCCTTTTGCCTGCCCAAGGTCAAGGCGTGTTTCGCGCCATCTACATTGATGACCTCGTGAATGGTGTGATGCTTGCCGCAGAGAAAGATGAAGGACACGGACATATCTTCATCTTCGGCGGAGAAGTGGCGACCACCTGTGAAAAATTCTTCGGGCATTATTATCGCATGTTGGGCAAGAACGGCCCGCGCATGTTGAGCACATCCACGGCGGTTGCGATCGCGGAAGCAGGGCGCATGATCTTCAAATTGCTCGGCAAACCTACCGAGTTGGGACGCGGCGCGATGGAAATGCTTTCGAAGAAGAATACGGTCTCGAATAAAAAAGCACACGACCTGCTGGGCTGGTATCCGCAGGTCGATTTGGAGGAGGGGATGAGAAGAACGGAAGTTTGGTTGAGAGAACAAGGACTGTTGAAATAAAACCTGGTGGTCGAGTAGCTCTGAGCGGCAGCGAAGAGCGTATCGAGACCACCAAAGACAGAAAAATTTTCAATCACAGGTGGTCTCGATATGGCGGACGAACGCCGCCTACTCGACCACCGGGCTGTATAAAATCTTTTGGAGGAGGAACTCATGACTGAAATAACGGTTGGTGAATTGTTGGCGAGGTGTTTGCAGGCCGAAGGCATTGAAATGATGTTCGGCATCATTGATGGCGCGCATATCCCATTCACGGTATATGCGCCGAAGTATGGCATTCGGCATGTCAACTGCCGGCATGAAGAAGGCGCTGTCCATTTAGCAGAAGGATATTCACGCACGAACGGCAAGCCGAGCGTGGTCATCGCGAGCCCGGGACCGGGTGGGGCGAATATGTTGGCGGGCTTATCCAGCGCACATGCGGAAGGACACCCGATCATTGCAATCGCATGTACCCGCCGCCGCCTCACCACCGACCCAGAACGGGGCGGCGCATGGCAGGCAACCAATCTCGTGGACATGGCAAAACCCATCACGAAATACAGCGGGCTCGTCCGTCAGCCGGAGCGATTGCCTGAGATGATGCGAGCAGCTTTCCGCGCAGCATTGACCGGACGTCCCGGCCCTGCCTTCATCGCCATTCCAGATGAAATGCTTGGCATGAAAATTGACGATGAGAAAATCCCCGTCTATCCGTCTTCGCAGTATCGCATGACGAATATGGGTGCGGGCGACCCTGCATGGATCGAAGAAGCAGCGGAATTGCTGGCGAATGCGAAGCGTCCATTTTTACATGCAGGCAAGGGCGTGTTGTGGGCGGATGCTTCAGCAGAGTTTATTGAGTTAAGCGATTATCTCGCGGCGGGCATGAGCACATCCATGGGCGCGCGCGGTGCAGTGCCTGAAGATCATCCGCGATATTTCTTCGTGTTCGATATGCAGGCTTCATCGCTGGCGAAGAATGAAGCGGATGTGATTTTGGTGGTTGGCTCGCGCCTCGGTGAATATGATGGTTGGGGTTCTCATCCAGCGTGGGGAAAGCCTTCGGAGCAGAAGACAATTCAAATCGATGTTGATGCGAATTCCATCGGGTTGAATCGGCCTGTTGATGTGGGCATTCTCGCAGACGCGAAATCTGCACTTAAGGCGATCTTATCCAAAGTAAAAGAGAAGCGGCAGGCACGAACCGAAATGGAAGACCTGCCGCGTTACCGCGAGTTGACCCAGCAAACGCAGATGCAGGGATTTCAATTTTTGACGGCCGAGCCAACGCATGGAATCAACCCCGGGCAGATGGTTTTCAACGCGCGCACATTTTTCCCGCGCAATGCAGTGACGGTGCTGGATGGCGGCAACACAACGTTATGGGGCGTGGCCTTCAACCAGATTTTTGAGCCGCGCAGTTTTCTGTATTCGGTGAAGATGGGTTATCTCGGAACAGGCGTGCCGTTTGCGATCGGCGCGAAACTTGCCGCGCCCGAGCGCGTGGTCTATTGCATCACGGGTGATGGCGCGGTCGGTTTCAACATCATGGAAATGGAAACTGCGTTGCGAGAGAACGCGCAGATCATTGTCCTCGTTGCGGTGGATGATGGCTGGGGCATGGAACGCAGCGCGCATAATTTTGGCGGCGTGCCTGCCGAGCAGCAGCAGGGCGTGAATATTTCCGGTGAGTTGCGCTACGATTTGATCGCGCAGGGGATGGGATGCTACGGCGAAAAAGTGGACTCGGTGGGCGAACTGCCCGCCGCTCTCCAGCGGGCAGTTGATTCCGGTAAACCGGCATTGCTGCACGTGACGATTGATTCCGTCCTCAACACAGACCCGCCCGGGTATAAGCAATTCCGTTATGTAAGGACGTTGTAAAAGTAAAACGGCCTCGGAATTTTCCGAGGCCGTTTTTGATGAATTGAACCAATGTACCATATGCCGATATGTTTGATGGCCATAGAATGTAAACTGCTGCATCAAAGAGGAGAGCAATGGATAACCAAAAGCTAAAAGAGTATTTCAATTTTGATGAAGGTGACTTGATTGCCAATCGTAATGGATCTCTTACGGAAAAGCAAAGGACAAGGCTGACCGCAGAGCTAAAGTCTATGCGGGCGAAGAAAACACGATGGGCCTATTTCATATTCTTTTTGGCGGCGATCGGATTGGTCGTTGGGGTAGGGGTTTGGTTCGTCCCTGAAACAGGATTGGGATTACGCATCGGTTTTACGGTCGGGTTTGGAATCGTGTGGACGATCATTTATGGAGTGATTGGAATGATTTTTCTGCCACCTGCCGCCTATACAGATCTGGAACTTGCGAACGAAACAGGGCGGGTTAACATTGTCAGAGTGGAATCGCACAATAGCAAAACTCACACAACCAGTTCCCGTTATGACCTTTATATCGGTAACCGCAGGTTTGTAGCGGATTCGAGGATCGGCAATATTCTCATTCAGGGGGATGAATACACCGTATATTATTCAGAGTAACGAAAATAGCCTTACAATAGTGGGATGACATGGAAGCCATCCTACCTAACGCGAGAACAAATGGAAGAAAGACGGCAAGAAGGCGGACGATTGCTGAAAGCCGGTAAA
>Ga0172373_10003540_pt1 | contig 22773 bp, 20 predicted proteins | sample Lak10m_2_FD_114546 | JGI IMG/M metagenome (GOLD analysis project Ga0172373, IMG submission 114546) | Freshwater microbial communities from Kabuno Bay, South-Kivu, Congo - kab_092012_10m | ecosystem: Environmental > Aquatic > Freshwater > Lake | place: Democratic Republic of the Congo...
ACACCGATTCTGGAAATTCCAAAAAAGTGTTCAGCTTGAAACCAGAATCAGTGTTCAAATTAAATCAGAATCGGTGTTCAGGTTGGATCAGAATGGGTGTTCAAGTTGAGCCAGAATATGCATAAATCGCTTGACGGAACACAACCCTATCTCAATTGAAAGTTAAATTCGGAGGCTTTAATGAATAAATTAAACACACTAATGACAGGCATATTGCTTGTTCTTGCCAGTTTTGCCATCAATGCCAATGCAGGATTTATTACCGACGCTGACCGTGTCGATATTGCCTACGATACGACCCAGCAAGTGCTTTATATCAGCGGTAACGATACTGTCAGGCGGTACGATATGGTCAATAAAAAATTTTTAACGCCTATCTCGCTGGGCGGTCACACATTAGGCATGGACATTTCTGCTGACGGCAAATTATTGGCAGTGGCCAACAGCTCCACAGGAACTGATTACAGCATTATAGATATTATTGACTTGCGGGATTTGAGTTCAAAACGTGTCCGTTTTGACTTAGTTGCGGGCGAAGGCGGAACATTTGCCGTTGCCTTCGATATGCAGGGGGGGATTCTTGTTTCCAATCAGGCTGGAGGCTCAACCGGTGGTTGGACATCACTTAAAAAATACAATTCCTTCACCAAAAAAACGACAACATTCGGCCTGACTAGCTATAACAGCATGCTTACCCCTTCAATCGACAGAAAAATCGTTGCCGTAGCAGGCCCCAGCTCTGGCCCCGCCTCCAATTTGGGGATTTACAAGGCAGGTGATGAAAGCTATGTGGCAGATAAATCCAGTACCTATCACAACTTTGAAGTGGGAGTCTCTTACTCCGGCAAACAAATCACCGCGCTCACCCTTAGCGGAGCAGTAATCATCGACGCTAAAAAATCATTCCCTATCATTGGCGACCCGGCAAGCATTTTGCCTATGGGCGTTGCCTATTCACCTGTTGGCAACCGCGTCTACTTTGCAATGGCAAATTCTGATTATATTGCCGTTTATAATACAAAAACGATGACAGAGATTGCCCAATACAAAGTACCGGGCCATTTTGATGAAGCAGGTATAAGCTTTTCAGAAGGCCGTACAAAAATTGCTACCGATAACTCATTCCTTTTTTCAACCTTAGACAACGGCATCTACTATTTTCCTTTGCGTAAACCAGCCCAGTAAATCTCCTCCGAAAGTAATTTTGCACAGCCGATGCTATTTCAGTGCTATCGGCTGTGTACATATTATATAAGCTTATCGTTCCCCGGCTCTGCGTCACTGCCATTAAGTTAAGCCTTTCAGCATGGTCTGCTCGGAGTACAAACCTAGGTTTGTACTCCTGATTTCCGCTTCTAAAATGACGATTTTGCCTTAACTTAAGGCAGTGCGGCTCTGCGTGGGAACGATAGCCAAATCAATTACGCATACGTCGGCTTAAACGCCTGCTCGGGATTCGCAACTGGGCCGTTGCCGTCCCAATACGGCGACAATTTACGCAAAGTCGCAACAACGCCGGGCATCACTTTCAACACTTCATCGACTTCCGCCATCGTGTTATAGCGCGAAAACGAAAAGCGTATCGTGCCATGCGCCGCCGTGTAAGGGATGTCCATCGCGCGCATGACGTGCGATGGCTCCAAGGACCCGGAGGTACATGCCGAACCGCTGGAAGCGGCGATGCCGGCTTTGTTGAGCAACATTAAAATCGCTTCGCCTTCGATATATTCAAAAGCAATATCGGTCGTGTTCGGCAAGCGGTTGTTCATGTCGCCGGTCACGAAACAATGCGGAATCTCCTCGGTAATGCCGCGCTCCAGACGGTCACGCATCGCTTTAACTTTGGTGTTTTCATATTCGATATGCTCCAACGCCAATTCACAGGCCTTGCCTAAACCGACGATAGACGCAGTGTTTTCGGTGCCCGCACGCCGTCCGCGCTCCTGGTGGCCGCCGCGCAGCAGGGGGCGATAGCGTGTGCCGCGGCGCAAGTACAACACGCCTATGCCTTTCGGCGCATGCAGTTTGTGGCCGGACACCGACAGCATGTCTATTTTGGTATCCTGCAACATCATCGGGATTTTGCCGACCGCCTGCACGGCATCGGTATGGAACATCACACCGGCCGCATTCGCCATTTCCGCCATTTCGACAACCGGGAAAATCGTGCCGGTTTCGTTATTCGCCCACATCACCGAAACGATAGCCACCTGGTCGGACAACAGTTTTTTGTAGGCCTCAAGGTTCAAGCGCCCGGCACGGTCCACCGGCATCCGGTGTATCGTATAGCCTTCTTTCTCCAACGCATCGCACAGGCTTAAAATCGCCGGATGCTCAACCATCGTCGTAATAATTTCCTTTTTATTCGGCTGCGCCTTGATGGCTGACAAAATGGCCGTGGAATTCGATTCCGTACCGCAGGAGGTAAAAATAACCTCTGAATCATGCTCGCAACCGATCAGGTTCTGGACCTGTTGACGCGCCTGCTTGATGCCTTTGGCAACGCCGTCGGCAAATTTATGGATCGATGACGGATTGCCGTATTGTTCGAGGAAATACGGGATCATCACATCGACGACCGCCCTGTCCACCTTCGTAGTGGCATTGTTATCCAGATAAATATCGGTCATAACTAAGCCCCTATGTTCACGAGTTTTGACATTTCCGAGGCGGGTACGACCTTGATAAACTCACCCATCACTTCCATCAGCCGTTGCTGGATGCCGGCAATCGTCATCGCCGCCATCTGGCAGCCGTTGCACGCGCCGGTCATATTGACGTAAGCCGTATTACCGATCACTTCGACCAGTTCGACATCGCCGCCGTCGGCCATCAGTGACGGCCTTAACGATTCCAGGACTTGCTCGATTTTTTTGATGCGTTGCAGGTTGGTCAACGGCGCTTTGACTTCGGCAACAACGGGCTTGGCAACAGACGCGGCTTCAGGGTCGAATTTCTCGCCTTTTTCCGCCAACACTTTTTCCAGGATGGCTTCGATGTCTTCGTGACAAGAGGCACAGCCGCCGCCGGCTTTGGTGAAATTGGTCACATCTTCAACGGTGCGCAATTTATTGGCCCAAACCATTTCTTCAATCATCACGGCGTCAATCGCGAAACATTTGCAGATCAATGCGCCTTCTTCGTGATCATCTTTCCATTCTTCGCCGCGATAATTGGCAATCGCCGCTTGCAGGGCCTCGCGCCCCATCACCGAGCAATGCATTTTTTCAGGCGGCAGGCCTTCCAGATGGTCGGCAATATCCTGGTTGGTGACTTTTAACGCATCGTCTATAGTCATGCCCTTGATGATTTCCGTCAGCACTGACGATGACGCAATCGCCGAACCGCAGCCGAAAGTCTGGAAACCGGCATCGAGGATAATTTCGCTCGCATCATCGACTTTTAAAGTCAGGCGCAAGGCATCGCCGCAACTGATGGAACCGACTTCGCCTATCGCATTCGCGTCGACGACCGCACCGGCATTTTTAGGGTTGAAAAAATGTTCTTTTACTTTGTCTGAATAGTCCCACATGGCTTTTTATCCTCGGGTTGGCGGGTTTCTTATGAACAGGTCTTGGTTCCGGTGCCGCTGGCACTGGGATTAAACGAAGAACCGCAAGCGCAACTTTTAGCCGCATTAGGGTTGGTAAATTTAAATCCCGAACCATCGATACTGTCGAGAAAATCGATAGACATACCGTCCAGCATCGGCATGCTGACAGGATCGACAAAGACCCTGACGGCGCCGCAATCAATTACGGTGTCTTCCGGCGTGTTCTCGGCTTCGAGCTTCAAGCCGTATTGATAACCTGAACAACCGCCGTCGGTCACTTCGATGCGAAGACCGGCTGACGGCGTTTCCGAACTGGCGATAAATCGACCGACAGCGTTAATAGCTTTTTCTGTTAATGTAATCACTTAAGTCTCCTGAAGGGTTTGGCATCGTTCTTGTAGATATATAAAGCAACCTATATGCCATTAGCTAATTTTATTTTAATGTATTGATTTAGCTAAAATAAATAACAGCAAGAGCGATGTCGGCAAGGTTACAAGCACACAATCAAGCGTATTTTGTAAGCTTTGCTACAAAATCATCAACACTTTAAAAAGAGGATATAGAATGAATGTAAGAGACTTGGATATAGGCGATACTGTTTATGCCGCAATCACCATCACCGATGACGGCTCGATACCGGGAGGCCAGGAAGGCGAAATACTCGCCGAAGCCGGAACACGCGGCGTTATCACGATGATAGGCCATGTCGAAGAACAACCCGAACGCAGCGTTTTTCTGGTACGCTTTGAAGACAAGGATATGAACCTTGGCAACCCGGTGGGTTGCTGGGTTGAGGATTTGATGGTCGAGCCCAGGCTGGTGAATTAGCGGCTTTACCTATTGCGGGCAAGGCCAATCCAGTCTGGTAAAGTTGCTCACTGCAGATACCGGCTTAAAACACAAAAAACATCGTTATCAAGACACTTTCCTCAATTCGCCCAAACCATTCGGTTTTTTAACCACTTGCAACTGCGCCTTAATGCGTTTTTGTACCGCATCAACATGAGATATAACACCCACGGTTTTCCCGTGGGTTTGCAGGCTTTCCAGCGTGCTGATAACGGTGTAAAGCGAGTCGGCGTCGAGATTGCCGAAGCCTTCATCAAGAAATAACGAATCGACCGACTTGCCGTTATTCGCCAATTCCGATAATCCCAACGCCAACGCCAGGCTAACGACAAAACTCTCGCCGCCGGATAAGGTCTTGGGCAATCGGCGCACATTGCCTTGATAGGTATCTTCAACCTCCAGCGCCAATCCCTGCTCGCTCGGCGTTTGCCGTAAATAATAACGACCGCTGATTTTTTCCAGGATAGCATTGGTCTGCGACAATAACCGGCCAGCGAGCCGGGCCTGGACCCGACGCCGAAAATCCATGCCGTTCCCGGCTGTGACCATAGCCAATTCAGCAATATAAGGCTCGGCACGCTCTTGCTGATGCTGTATAGACGCTAACAGCGCATCATAATGTTGTTGTGTGTGTTGCTGTTCCTGCAACAGTCTTTCCAGGCGCTGATATTCCAGTTTTGCCAATTCCATTTTCTCGGCAACCGCCTTTAACTGCAGCCCAATATCTTCTGTACTGATGATGCCTTGCAGCGGTATCAATTCAGCTTCCAGTAAAGCACTGTATTTTTCGAGTTCAGTTCTTATTAACGCAATGTCCCGCACCAGCGCTTCTTTATGCCGCTCAATTTCCGGCCTATTTTCCAGCAGTTTCAATGCAGCCTTCAATTTGTCCAGGCCGGTAAACTGCGTGGATTGAATTTTCTGCTCTAATGCCTGGCGTAACTGCGCCAACCCGGCTTCATGCTGCGCCAGCGATTGTTCGCTATCGATGATTAATTTCTGCTTTTCAATCAGCGCCAGATGCAGGCCTACGACTTCTTCCGCTTGTAACCGGCCAATATCGGCATCAAGTCGTCCGTCATACCGGCTGATCTCTGCCTGGCAAGCCTGCTGTTTGGCTTCCAACACAGACAATTCCTCGATTAGATTTTTGCGCCGGAAAACATAGCCGTGATAATCCTGTCGCCGCGCATTAAGCCTGTCAAAAAACACGTCTTCCTTGCCTTTGCCCGGCATTTTTTCGCCTAGCACTGTCAATTGCTTCATGACCTTCACGGCCAGCGCTTGCTCTTCCCGGCGAGATACGTCCAACGCCGCTTCATTGTCTTCCTGCTCCTGGTAGCGCCCGCCGCTATCGGCATCCAATTGCTGAACCTTGGCCTGCAATTGCTCAACCGTCAGCCGGTTTTTTTCAATCACGTCTTTTAATTTTGCGATAGCGGCTTTTTTACTGCGGTACCTAGAAGCCAGTACGACGATGTTTTTCAATTCGTCGGTCTCCTTTTCCAACAACCGATGCATCTGTTTCAGGTTATTGATGTCCAGGTCGCTGCTTACGGTATTAAGCCGGTTGCATAAACCCAGCCAACGTGACCTAGTCTGCTGCAACTGGTTTTGCTTGAGTACATTTTTTTCGGCATTTTTTTGTGCGGTAATGATGCCCTGCCTGAGCCGTTCGGCTCTTGCTGACAGGGCCTTCAATTTTACCTGCTGGTCCAGGAATGCCTGTTGGGAATCGGTGATCGCCGGCGGACGTTGCACAAAAGGATGTTGCAAAGCACCGCAGAGAGGACACGGCTTGTCGTCGACTAGATGGACTCTGTCGGCAGCCATCCTTTTCAACAGCGCTTCGCGGGCAATAGCTTCATCGAGTGCGCGCTTGATATTTTCTTCGCGGCTGATTTCCCTGGTTAATTCCTCCAGTTCCAGGATTAAGGTGTCGGCATCATATTCCGGCTCCTCCTTACGCTTAAACACCGCCAACAGGCCAAAACCGCTTTTGGTCAGGTTTCGATGCACTAAGGCCAAATCGTATAATTCCTGGAACGCTTTTACTCTTTCCTGCTGCTCTGCTTGCAGTTCGTCAATTTTTTCAGGGTCATAGCCTTGAAGCAAGTGCTCGAGTTCTTTTTCATCCTCTTCCAATTGCTTGATGGTACCGACGTTTTTTGCGTTAGCCTTATCCAGCGAAGCTGTTGCCATTTTTAAAGCCGACGTCGTGTCTTTTAGCCATTTATTGAATGTTTTTTGTCGCCCGCTTAATTCAGCTAACTCGGCCCTGAGCTTTTTTAGCTTTGCTGTCTCTGGGAAATCAGCCAACAGGGATTCATCCGCAGCATGATCCTTAAGCCATGCGTTTACTGTATCGAGCACAGTTGTCTTTTCGGCATGCTGCACGGACAGGGACTGAAGTAAGACCGCTTCCGACTGCCTGCCCGACCTGAGCCGGCTAAGCTCTGTCCTGATTCCATCCATAAGCTGCTTTTGTTCGCCAAACGCCTTGTTTGCAAGGCCATCAGGCACTGCGGCATTGTCGCCCAACTGATTTCTTAGCTGCAATAACTCGGCCTGCAAAGCCGCCAATCCGGATTTACGTTGCTGGACAAGCGCGTTTTTATCGTCAATCGCAAGCATATCATCGCTAAGCGGCAAGGCGCTTTGTGCAGCATCTATCTGGTCGAGCGAGTCTTGCGTGTTTTTCATCTGCGCTTGTATAGCGCTTAATCGTTTTTCCTGTTCGGCAACACGATCTTCCAGGACGGTTACATTTTCCAGCGCAGCTTGCTGTTGTTCTAAGGCTTTTTGTTCCTGCTGCAATTCTGTGTAATGTTCTCGATAATCCGACAAATCATGCCGGCAAGCTTCGAGTTTTCCAGGTTCGATCAAGACAATAGCAGAAAGCTCCTGCTTTAACCGCTCAACGGCGGCAGTCGCAGCATCAGCCTGTTCAATGACTTCTTGCTTATAATCGGCATAAATATCGGTGCCAATAATTTTTTCCAGGATATCCATGCGTTCGCTGTCCAACGCATTCAGGAAAGCGGCAAAGTCACCTTGGGCCAACATTATTGAGCGCGTAAAATTGCGGAAATTCATGCCGGTAAGCTCGGTAATCCTGGCACAAACCTGTTGCGTCGTGCTTGCCACTACTTCACCATCCGACAGCCGTACCAACTGCATCCGCGCCGCCTGCAATTCGCCGTCCGGGTTATCTTCCGCGCGTTGAGCACGCCAGCTCGATTGATAATGATCGCTGCCCAACGCAAACCCAACCTCGGAAAAACATTCGGCGGTATGCTGGGTCATAACAAATCCGGCAGGCCTGTTAAAACGGAAGGTCTCGCCATATAAACCCAGCGTGATGGCATCCAGAATACTTGATTTTCCTGAACCATTAGGCCCTGTAATCGCAAAAACACCGGCATCGGAAAAAGGGGGGTGCTCAAAATTGATGCGATACTCACCTTCTAATGAGTTGATATTCTTGAAATGAATATTGAGTATTCTCATAATTGTTTGATTTTAATATTATTTATTATCTATGAACACTTAGGTGGTGCCCGTAGTGGTGCCCAAAAATAACGCGCTGGGGTAGCTTAGGCGATTTCCGGCGAAGAATATACTCAACTCGCTGGTCTTTTTATCCATTTTCTGCGTTGAAAATGAACAAAAATCCTGCGCGATTTGGGTACATTCATTCTTGGAAATCGCCTTATCCATTAAAACACCATAATACATCATGGTGTCTTATGGAACAAAAGGCAAAAAAGCCGCAATAAATGCGTGTTGGCGCCGATTGAAAACTGACCATCTGGAGAGGTTTGTACCGATCGAATATTGACCAGGCAATTCACGTATTCTGCTTAAGTTTTTAGGCAGGAGCAAAACGAGAGTGCAAGTGAAATTCAGCGTCGGACGCCGGCACGTCTATTGTGCAGTGGGCGTAACGGGCTGGGATTTTCGAGGCACGCAACAAGGCGATGGTCAGGCCGGCTATATCCATGGCGTTACCGGGCAGGCTGGACAACATTAAATCGGCGGATTGGATGCCGCCCCAGGTGGGTTGCCATTCGACTTGATTCCTGGCCCAGTGATAGATTTTCACGGGATCGCAGTCAAGGCTTGGGCTTTGTCTTTAATTGCTGGGGTCAGTGTGATTTCGTCGGTTTCGGCAAGGTAGACGGGAAGACGGGACGCAAACTAAAAATCTATAGAATATTAGTAATTAATAACATACAAAAACAGTTGACTCGCTAGGCTTACATGAGTCAAATTGCACCGGCAATCGTCTATATTAATGGTTTCATAAGTGCTTGCACTAGAAATGGCCAGTCTTCGTTAAATGAGTTCGGCAAGCACTTATGAAACCATTAATAACTGATTGTAATATAGCGTTGCAAATTATCTATACTGACTGTTATGAAGCAAACGAAAGAGAATCCACCAAGCGAATCGACGCTTGAAGAGTTAATTGACGAACAAGCTGTCGCCTGGTTTGCCCGGCTGCGTGCGGACAATGTTAGCCGCGAAGAAAAAGCAGCGTTTGCCGATTGGTTGCAGCAAAGCCCCAGCTATCAAAACGCGTTTGATGAAATCTGCTTGCTTTGGGGCGATACCCAGTTGAAGCAGGCGCTTGGCGAGATCGGGGAAAAATCGCTCAACAACAGCCGCAACGCGCCGCGTCGCGGTTTCCAACTGCCGCTGCTCATGGCGGCTTGTTTAGCCTTGGCATTGGTTTTTCGTGCGGAGCTATTGCTTGTCGTGCAGGCCGATTATTCGACGGGTATTGGCAAACAGCAAACGGTACGCCTTGAAGACGGTTCGCATGTGATGCTGAATACCAACAGCGCCATCACGGTTACGATGAAGGATAAGCAAAGGACGATTGAGCTTCTGCAGGGGGAAGCTTTTTTCGATGTCGAACCTGATGCCGACCGTCCTTTTGTGGTTTATGGCGAGCATTCCACCACCCGCGTCTTGGGTACACGGTTTTTCGTTTACAGGAAAAATAACAGCGACGAAGTCAACGTGCTGTCCGGTAAAGTGCAGGTGATAAACAATAATCACCCCAAGGAATCGGTGCTGTTGCATGATCATGACAGCGTATCGGTTAATCGGGACGGACTCAATAAAACCCATATAGCGAATACGAAGCCGGCAAGCTCCTGGGTCGACGGCTACCTGGTATTCCAGGATGTGGCCTTGGCCGATGTGATTGAACAGGTACAGCGTTATAGGAACGGCGTGGTTATTTTCAAGGACGACAGCCTGCGCCAATTCAGGATCAACGGCCGTATCAACTTGCGCGACCCTCAGCACATCCTGTCCACTTTGGAAAAGACATTACCCGTTAAAGTCACGCACCTGACCGACTGGCTGGTTATTATAGGCTGACGGGACAGGGCGCTTGTATCGAAATACGGGGTATGTGCATCCCTTAGCTCAACGCTCATCATCTCAAGCGGCGTGCTTCTGTCGCAAATAGTTAAAAAGCTGATCTACGGCCAATGCTAAATTAAGCCACTCGCATAAAAAATGGCGTCCAGGCTTTGCCTGGATTTGTGTTTTTCGTGGAAAAATAAAGAGATCAATTTTTCGTAACTATTCAGCTCATGGCCAAGCCATCTGAAGCGTAGGGCGCGCCGCGCGCGCCATCAACGGCCTGGCATGTTACCCACGCACCGGAAAAGGCGCGCGCGGCGGTATCTACAATAGGCAGCTTTAGCTTTAGCTTAAGGTTGAATAGTTACAATTTTTCTAAATGGCAGTGTGGTTTTTACCGACTTGGACGTCTTATTCAATGTAGGTAAGAAAATTCTTTCGCTGAATATACACACAGATTATTTACCCGGTTAAATTGCGGACAACTAGGAATATAACGTCATGACAGTTAATGAACATCGGCCTCAAAAAAGACAAAGTATGTTGGATAGAGAAATCAGCAAACCCCTGTTTCCGTCGGCGCGGTACTTCCAGATCCACTTCCAGCATATGCAGGCCCAGCTTGATAGTACGCAACGTGGTGTTGAAACCTTGCAACAGCAGATCGCCGAATTACAGGCGCGTTTGGGTCCTGCTCATAGCGGGTTTGATATGACCGATGCAGAGAAATGAAGGTCTTTTTTGTTAAACCGGCACAGCCTGACCCTACCCGATTGCCTTTTGAAAATATAGCAATGACGCTGAACTGGCGACGCCCGTTTGCTGTCGCCGTAACAGCTGCGTTAACCGCACTGCTGCATGGCGTGTTGCTGATTTGGTACCTGAATCGTCCGGTGCCGGCGGCGCTTACTGAAGCCATAGCTTTGCCTATGATCGATATTGCTCTCGCCACGCCTAATACCGATATGCCTGCCAAGACAGAGCCGCCTAAACCCGAAATGAAGCCGCCGGAACAAAAGCCCAAGCCTAAGTTAAAACCCAAGCCGGTCAAAAAACCGAAAGTTAAAAGCGAAATCAAGAAGCCGCAGATAAAACCTGAAACCAGGCCGGTGGAGACGGCGCAAGCCGCGGTATCGCCGCTGAGTCGGCCGGCTCCTGTTACTCCCGCGGTCACTTCCCAGGCCGACAACCATCCGCAACGCAACGCGGTTGCGAATGACATGCCGGCGCATGCCGATGCGAATTACCTGAATAACCCTAAACCCGCCTATCCGCGCATAGCCCGGCAGCGGCATTGGGAAGGCAGGGTTGTGTTACGGGTATATGTCACGGCGGATGGTCGTTGCGGCGATCTATCGGTGTATCGCGGCAGCGGCCATGAAGCCCTTGATGAATCTGCATTGGCCGCCGTCAGGCAATGGCGGTTTATGCCGGGTAAGCATGGCGACGCGGCAATCGCCAGTTGGGTTAATGTGCCGATAGAGTTTACCTTGGAATAATGCCTAAGCATCCACAGAACTCCCGGTTCGGGTGGACAGGATACGCAACTACATAACAACTATAATTTTAAGGAGAGTCCTTTGGATATGACAGAAACCAGTATTGTCAGCGGCACACTTTGTTTACTCGGATGTTTTTCCCTGTTGACCTGGAGTGTGATATTGCTTAAAGCAGGGGAGGCGGCCTGGAATGCTTTGCGCAACCACCGCTTTATCAAACAGTTCGGCAAGCGGCCGAATAGTGAACCGGCGGATTTACAGCTTAACTCCCAAGCCGCAAGGATTTACCAGGCCGGTGTCAGCACCTTGAAGCGCCTGCCTGAAGAGCCTTTATTGCCGGTCGGGCATTACCAGGCCTGGCACGAACTGCTTGAACGCACGATGCGCCAACAGCTGCACAAAGAAAAAGCCAAAATGGAATCCGGTTTAGGCTGGCTGGCCAGTTTCGGCAGCACGTCGCCGTTTGTCGGCTTGTTCGGCACGGTCTGGGGCATCATGCACGCGCTCAAGGACATCGGCGCTAAAGGTTCGGCCAGCCTGGACGTCGTCGCGGGTCCTATTGGCGAAGCGTTGATAGCGACGGCATTAGGTATTGCCGTGGCGATTCCGGCAGTGCTTGCGTACAATTTTTTCCTACGCCTGAACCGGGGAACACTGGCAGAGTTGGAGCATTTCGCCAGTGATTTCCTGCACAGCACGATGGAAAACCATCTGCTTCAACATGCGGTAAGCGAAGATGTCCATGCACAGTCCTAACGATGATGTTGACGGCGAGCTGAGCGAGATTAACGTTACGCCGTTGGTTGACGTGATGCTGGTCTTGTTGGTCGTGTTCATCGTGACGGCGCCGCTGCTGACCCAGGCGGTACGGGTAAGATTGCCTAAAACCGAGCAGACAGAACCCGCGCCCGACCAGCATATCGCCGTATTGAGCGTCGCCGCTAACGGCGAGCCTTTGCTGGATGACCGTCCTGTGCCGCTGGCGGCGCTGGAAATGGAATTAAAAGCCTTGCAGGAAAAGGATCCCGAAATCAGCCTGCAATTACAGGCTGACCGTGCAGCGGTGTTTGATGCCGTGGCAAAGGTCATGGCCAGTGCGCAACGTTCCGGTATCGGTAAATTATCGTTTGTGACGGTGCAGCAATAAGGTGATAACGCTGTCCTGTTATTTCCCAGGAATACGCTATGGCTTGATCGCACTATGCTTAGCCGCCTGCCAAAGCTTGCCGGAGCGCGACCTTAAGCAAGCCGCTGTCAGTACGCCTGCCGGCTGGCAAGCCGGCAGCCATGCCGGAGAGGCCGCCGTCGAGCACTGGGTGGCGGCTTTTGCCGATCCTGTGCTGAGCCGCTTGGTGCATAGCGCCTTGCAGGATAATTACGACCTGCGGGCGGCGGCGGCGAGAGTCAATGCGGCCCGCGAATCGGCAGTTATTGCCGGGGCCGTGCGCCTGCCTCAGTTGTCGTTTGCACCGGCTTACCAGGGCGCGCAGGTGCGTGACAGCGGCTTTGCATCGACCCGGACGGATGCCTTTGAAGCCTTGTTCAATCTCAGTTGGGAAATTGACCTGTGGGGACGCCTGTATTCCGTACAGCAGGCCGCGCAACGGGAAGCCGATGCGGTGGCCGCCGATTTTTACGGGGCCAGGCTGTCGTTGGCCGCGCGTACCGCGCAAAGCTATTTCGAATCAAATGAAGCCAATCTTCAGGTCCAGGTTGCAGAACAGTCTGTCAAGGACCGCCGCGCTATCGTTGAACTGGTGCGCGGGCGCTTTAGCCGCGGCTTAACGCGCGGCCTGGATTTGCGCCTGGTGCTGACCGATCTCGCGAATGCCGAAGCGCGGCTTGCCGACGCGCGTAACCAGGCGCAAGCCGTTGCGCGCAGCTTGGAGGTGTTGCTGGGTCGCTATCCGGGCGCTGCCATACCAAAATCCGCGCAATTACCGGTTCCGCCGGCGCATTTGACGGCCGGCTTGCCGTCGCAGCTGTTGGCGCGGCGGCCTGACCTGGTCGCGGCTTACGCCCGCCTGCGTTCGACGGATGCCCGCCTGGTCGGCGCGCAGCGGGCGCTGTTGCCGCGTATCGCATTAACGGCAAGCGGCGGCACGAGCAGCTCCGCATTGGCCGATATTGTCGACCCGCGCGCCGCCGTCTGGAACCTGGCGGTGGGCTTAGTGCAGCCGGTTTTTACCGGCGGGCGATTACAGGGCGACATTCGCTTGAATAAAGCGCTGGTCGAAGAGGCGCTGAATACTTACCGAAGCACCGCGCTCAATGCTTTCCGCGAAGTCGAACAGGCGCTGGCGGCGGAACAGTGGCTGCGCATCCGGGAGCAGGCGCTTAGCGAAGCCGTCGCGCAAACCGAAGCCAGCCGTAAACTCGCCGTATATTCCTATCGCCAGGGCCTTATTGAAATCCTAACCTTGCTGGACAGTTACCGCAGCACGCTGGATGCGCAGAGCGCCCATCTCTCCGTGCGCAGGCAACTGCTGAATAACCGGATTAATCTTTACCTGGCTTTGGGAGGCAGTGCCTATGATGCCGACTAAGCGGCTGAAAATCGTCCTGCCGCTGGCTGTTGTTCTTGCCGGCATTACCGCGGCCTGGGGACTCATTGCCTACAAGCCTGCGTTGCAGCAACAAACACCGGCTATCGAAGCGCCGCTGGTGAGCGTTATTAGCGTAGCGCCGCAAACGCTGCGCCTGGATGTGCATTCCCAGGGCATTGTCACGCCCAGGACGGAAATCGACCTGGTGCCGGAAGTGGCCGGTAAGATTATCCAACTGCATCCGGGGTTTTTCTCCGGCGGTTTTTTTACCAGGAACGATGTGCTGATGACGATAGATCCCCGCGATTACGATTATGCGCTTACCGAGGCCGAAGCCCGCATTGCCGAAGCCCAGCGGCAACTTATCTCGGAACAGGCGCAGGCCGAGCAAGCCCGCAACGAATGGCGAACGCTGGGTGACGGCAAGCCGACGCCGCTGGCTATGCGGGAACCGCAATTGGCCGAAGCGCGCGCAAAACTGAAGGCTGCCGAAGCGGAACTGGCCCAGGCCAGGCTTAAACGCAGCCGTTGTGAATTACGCGCGCCTTTTAGCGGCAGGGTGCATGAGAAAAATATGGGGCTGGGCCAATATGTCCAGCCGGGTGAAAAACTGGCGCGGATTTATTCCACCGATGCCGCCGAAATCCGTTTGCCGCTGGCTACCGATCAACTGGGTTTCCTGGATTTGCCGCTAGGGCTGATCGACAGCGGAGCCGGGGGGCCAAAGGTCACGTTAACGGCTGAGCTTGCCGGTAAGCCTGCAAGCTGGGCTGCGCGTATCGTGCGCACGGAAGGCGTCATGGATGACGCCAGCGGGCAATTGTATGCGGTCGCCGAAGTGCTCGATCCTTACGCCCAGCAACCCGGCCAGCCGCCGCTGCTGGCCGGGTTGTTTGTCAATGCCGTCGTACACGGCAAAGAGCAGCGGGATTTATTTGTATTACCGCAAACTGCCGTCAATGTTTCCCACGACGCCCTGCTGATAGATGCGGAGCAACGCTTGCATATCACGAAACTGGAAGTATTGCGCGATGAACAGGGAAGCGTGCTCGTGAACGGCGGTTTAAGGGCAGGGGACAGGCTGGTTACTGCCGGCATCCAGGTACCGGTGGAGGGTATGAAGGTCAGGATCGATGAATATCTCCAGGCATCCCAAGGCGACCAACAATGATGGGAGCGCCAGCCAATCGCCCGGATATACTGGCCTGGTTCGCCGCCAATCCGGTCGCCGCCAACCTGTTAATGCTGTTGATCCTGGCCGGCGGCTTGTCCAGTTATACCTTCATAGACACTGAAGTGTTCCCGCGCTTTAGTCCACACGTCATTGAAGTTAATGCCTTTTATCCCGGTGCGGGTCCATTGGAAATCGAGGAATCGGTGTGTGTGCGCATTGAAGAAGCCATTTTCGATGTACCCGGCGTCAAGCGCTTGAACACCGAAATCTTCCAGGCCGAATGCCTGGTCAAGGCAGCCGTGCTGCCCGATTACGACAAGGAACAAGTCATGAATGCGGTGCGTGGCCGGGTTCAGGCCATTCAGCGGTTGCCGAAAGGCCTGGAGAAAATCGACGTGCGCCAGGCCGTCCGCGACGGCGACGACGGCGTCATCTGGATCGCATTGCACGGCCCGACCGACCCGTTGACGCTAAAACGCTACGGCGAGCATATCCAGCAGCAATTGGCCGCAATACCGGGGGTGAGCAGCGCGCGTAATTACGGCGATATTCCCTATGAAATCGCTATCGAAGTGTCATTCGCCAAATTGCGGCAGTATCGCTTATCGTTGCATGAGGTTGCCGAAGCCATGCGCCGCGCCTCCATCGATTTACCGGCCGGACTGGTCAAAAGCCCGGCCGGTGAACTATTGTTGAAGGTCAACGGCAAAGCGAGCGATACGTCCGCGATCCGCGCCTTGGTGTTGCGCACCCATGCTGACGGCACCCGTGTACTGCTGGGCGATGTCGCCGTCATTAAGGACGGCATCGAAGAGCGGATGTCTGAATGGCATCATAACGGCGAGACGGCGCAAGGTTGGGAAATTCATGCCGACCATAATGCCGTCGAAGTGGCGGGCCGGGTCAACGATTATGTCAGGGACATGCAGCGGCACATGCCGGAAGGCTTGGCGTTGATAAGCTGGTGGGATGATTCACAAGCTTATGAAGAACGAGTGCGCACCTTGGTCGAGGACGGCCTGGGCGGTTTCGTGCTGGTCTGCTTGGTGCTGACGCTGTTTTTACGCCTTAAGGTCGCCGTCTGGGCGGGAGCCGGCATCTTAACGTCGATTTTCGGCGCGTTGTGGCTGATGCCGGCGCTGGATGTTTCGCTCAATATGTTGTCGCTGTTCGGCTTCCTGCTGGCGATGGGCATCTTGGTGGATGACGCCATCATCATCGGCGAAAGCATCCACAGCTATCAGGCCAAGGGCGATGTTCCGAGCCTTACTGCCGCCATTCGCGGCGTGCAGGAAGTGGCGTTGCCGGTGACGCTTGCCGTCCTGGTGGCTTTGGTGGCTTTCCTGCCCGGCCTGTTCCTGTCTGGCTGGGTGGGACAAATGATGCGGCCTGTCTGCCTGGTCATGATTTTGACATTGGTGTTTTCACTCGTCGAAGCGATGCTGATCCTGCCCGCCCACCTGGCGACCGCTTCGGTGGAGCCGGCGACGCCATCCCGATTGGACCGCTTACGGACCCGACTCAACCGGGGGCTGGACGGTTTCGTCACGCGTTGTTACCGGCCTTTCCTGGAGGCGGCGCTGGCGTGGCGCTATCTTACCGTCGCCTGCTTTATGCTGCTGCTCCTGGTCAGCGGGGCGCTGGTTGCCAGCGACCGCGTTCGCCAGTCGCTGGAGCCCGATGTCACCAAAGACAGTTTCTGGGTTAATTTGTCCGTGCCCGAAAGCGCGCCGTACAGCGAAATCAGCAATTTCGCCAAAAAAGTGGAGCGCGCTTTTTTTGAATTGCGCGATGAACTGGATGCAGCGCAGCCGGAAAATAAAGCAGGCTGGTTTGACGCGCAAACTGAAAACAGCAGCGTCATCGTCGGGCTGGAAACAATGGTTTGGGGGCATCAGGCCGGTTTTTGGACCGAATTTTCAGCGGAAGGGCGGCAGCGTATCGTGGTCGAGGATTTTATCCGCGAATGGCGCCGTCGCATCGGCGACATCGGTCGCGGCAAAATTGATTTTTTGTATAAAGAAGGCGATGTGCCTTACGACCTGGAGTTCGATTTCGGCTCGCCAGACCCCGAGGTCTTGACGGCGGCTACCGCGCTGTTCAAACAAAAAATGGCCGTTTTCCCAGGTGTTTACGATGTCATCGATTCCGCCGAGCCGGGTAAGCCGGAAGTAAGGTTGAGCCTTAAACCGGAAGCCGAACGTTTAGGGCTGCGCCTGGAAGACCTGGCCGAACAGGTGCGTTATGCTTATTACGGCGAAGAAGTGCACAGGCTGCAGCGGGGGCCCAGCGAAGTCAAGGTGATGGTGCGCCTCCCCAGTGCGGAACGGCGCACGCTCGATGATTTGAAAAACCTGCCGGTACGGCTTGCCGATGGCGTTTTTGCGCCGCTAGGGACATTGGCCAAAGTCAGGCAGGTGCCGGGTTTTTCCAGGCTGGTCCGCCAGGACCGCCATCGCGTCTTGAAAGTACAGGCGCGGGTTGATCCCAAGCTTGCCGATGTTAACGCGCTATATGCCGAGCTTAAGGCCAATGCCGTAATAAACTTGCAGCAGCGTTTTCCGGGCCTCACGGTAGAGCTGGGGCAGGGTCGCCAGGAGCAGGAAGCGACGACCGCGACGCTGGGCCGGAATACGCTGATTTCGTTGCTTGTCATCTATGCCTTGATCGCGGTGCCGTTTCGCTCTTACCTGAAACCGCTGATTTTCCTGTTGGCCGCCCCCGTGGCCTGGAGTGGCGCGGTGCTGGCGCATTGGCTGCTCGGCTTGCCGCTGTCGATGGAGTCGCTGGTCGGCATGATTGCCGCGAGCGGCGTCGTCGTCAATGACAGCCTGGTGTTGCTCGACGCCATCAGGGAACGGGGCGACAGCGATACGCCGGTCGCTGAATTGATCACCGAAGCGTGCAGCACGCGTTTTCGGCCCATCCTGCTGGCGTTCCTGACCAATTTTGCCGGTTTCCTGCCGACCTTGCTGGAAACCAGTCCGCAGGCGCAATTCCTGATCCCGATGACCTTGTCGCTGTCGGCAGGTTTGTTACTGGGCATGGCGGCGAGCTTGATCCTGACGCCTGCCTGCTATGCGATTATGGGTAAGGCCTGAATTAAGGCGATTGCCCCCCTCGACTTATGTGTGCGACCAAAATTTGCGCTTTTTCCAGTCATTCCGCCCTGCTTTTTCATGATAGACTCCAGCTTAACCCAGTGCCTGGACTCCCGGCGCGCCACACCTATATTGCTTAGCCGTAAAAATTGACAATAAGGTCGTTAAAATAACCTATGCAACATAGGGAATTTTTGTTGCTGCCGGAAAAACTGATAGCATTGCCGCTTGTTTAACATCTAACGACAGGTTTACCGATGAATACTGATGATATAGCCAAAGTTAAAAACTATTTGCTTGATTTGCAAGACCGGATCTGTGCCGAGCTGGAAGGCGAAGAACCTGAAGCGCGGTTTACTGAAGATTTGTGGGAGCGGGCCGAAGGCGGCGGCGGGCGGACCCGCGTATTGGCTAACGGCCAAGTGTTTGAACAGGGCGGCGTTAATTTTTCCTCGGTGTCGGGTATCAGCCTGCCGCCCTCGGCTACCGCTAAACGGCCGGAAATCGCCAACCGCCAATTTCATGCGATGGGGGTATCGCTGGTTATTCATTCCAGGAATCCCTATGTGCCGACGTCTCATGCTAATGTCCGTTTTTTAATCGCCGAAAAAGTCGGTGAGCCGACGATCTGGTGGTTTGGCGGCGGTTTTGACCTGACGCCGTTTTATCCTTTCCACGACGATGTTATTGAGTGGCACCAAACGGCGCGGGCGGCCTGCGAGCCTTTCGGCGCGGACACATATCCCGCTTATAAAAAATGGTGCGACGACTATTTTTTCCTGACCCACCGCAATGAGACCCGTGGCGTCGGCGGCTTGTTTTTTGATGACCTGAATGAATGGGAATTCGATAAATGTTTTGCTTTTATGCAAAGCGTCGGCAACGCGTATACCCAGGCCTATTTGCCGATTGTGCAAAGGCGCAAAAATACGCCGTATGGCGAAAGGGAACGCGAATTCCAGCTTTATCGCCGGGGCCGTTATGTGGAATTTAACCTGATATACGATCGCGGCACGCCGTTCGGCCTGCAATCCGGCGGCAGGACGGAATCTATTTTAATGTCGATGCCGCCGATAGCGCATTGGCGGTACAACTGGCAGCCGGAGCCGGGCAGCCCTGAAGCGGTGCTGTACGAACACTACCTGAAACCGCAAAATTGGCTGGGCGTTTAATCGTCCGATGTCGACATTAGCCATTCAATTCCTGGCGGGCCTGCTGTATGCCAATGCGGGTGAATGGCTGATGCACAAATATATCCTGCATGCGCTGGGAGAAAATCCGCATAGTTTCTGGGCCTATCATTTGCATGCGCATCATGCGGCCTGTGCCGAACACGCGATGGTCGATCCCGGCTATAAAACTATCAGCCTGACGACCTGGAATACCCAAAGCAAGGAGCTGGTCGTCTTAGCCGGTATCGTGCTGCTGCATCTGCCGCTGTTTATAGTATTGCCGTCCTTGACCAGCGCGCTTTACCTGTCCTTGGCGCTTTATTACTACAAACACCGCAAGGCTCACCTGGACCCCGCCTGGGCGAAACAGCATTTACGCTGGCATTATGACCATCATCTTTGCAAGCAACCTAGTTGCAGCGGAAATTGGTGCGTTACCTGGCCCTGGTTTGATTATTTATTGGGGACGCGTGTTAAGCTTTAATCCTGGAAAAATCAATTTTCAACGAAAAGCCGGGGCGGTCGGGCAACAGTTTTATCGTTGCCCAACATCAATGTACATCGAACGTTGGGCGCGAACAGCATGTGCCTAACCTGTCTTAGGAATGAGCATGAAACCAGTTCGGCAACTGTCGTTTGAGACGGGGTTACAACCCCATGTGCGCCAACTTAGCGTCTACAATATGTTGCAAGGCCAGGGTACGCCGTCATGTCGGCAGGGATTGCCGACATCCAGAGCACATGGACGTGCTTGTAGCTCTTGCCATCCCTGGCTTCTGGATACGCTACCGCGCTCTAACGGGTCCGGCAATCCCTGCCGGAATGACGTGCTTTTTCTTAAGTTGGTGCATATGGGTTACAACCCCCGTCTCTCATGAAGGGAATTTGAGGGGGAGTTAAGCCGATAACAAAATCACTGTCCGCTACGCACTAAGCGAACATAGTTGCCATAGTACTTATCGTACTTAGTGCCCACATCGCCGTTGCCATAGTAGAAGCTGACACCCCAGGCGCCGCCACCCCAGGTGCCGTTACCATAGAAAACAAACGGTGAGGAAGACCAATATTTCCTAGAGCTAGTTGTATTGGGAAACGCCGTTAGATTGATAGCCGGATCATAACAACGATATTCAGCTAAGGATTGCAACTCTTTTATATTAGGCAAGCGCCAATCCTTTTTACCGGCAAACACCGTCCTTTTAGCAGCTACTAATGCGAGCCGCCATTGGTATCTTTGCGCAGAACCGGTACATTCGCCGTTATGCCATGTTTGTCCCAACGCGCAACGCATCCAGGTTAAAGCGGTTTTTTTATCAAGCACCGTGCCGTTCACATGCATCCTATAACGGCTGTCCGGCGCGTCGGCGATGATGTTGGGATTACAGCTTTGGGCAAGCGTTAACGATGCATGGATTAACAGGCAAAAATACAGGCATAGCTTAAGTCGTTTCATAATGAACCTCCGAAAGGCAACAAAAAATTAAAGGGTGCTGGTGATTTTAGGCATTAAGCCAATAACAAAATCACTGTCCGCTACGAACTAAACGAACATAGAAGGCGTTGCCCTTATCGCTCACAGTGCCGGTGCCGCCGTCATAACCGAAGGGGAAAAGCCAGGCGTGGCCACTATTGCCGGCAACCGGCGAGGAAGACCACCAATACGACCAATACTGCTCATTTGTGTCTGGAAAATAAGTCGTGTCTATGGCTGGATTATAGCGACTGTAATCAACAATCGAATGCAGTTCTGCTTTGCCGGGCATCCGCCAATCCTTATAACCACACCAACCCGCCGCATTCACCGCTTTGATGTATGCATCGGTATCACAGGCACTGGTACCGCCACAAGAACCGCCATTTTGATAACCTGCGAAGCCGCCGTTGTTGCTGTTGTCGGGTTCATACCAGCTATAAGTCCAATCTTTATCGTGTAAGCCGTTATCATCGGTTTTCACTTCCCAGATCAGTCCGGTCACATTATCTTTGACGCAGTTCCAATTGGCAGCATTTGCCGCTAATGCAGCACCCGTGTTACTGATTTTGGTGAAATCAAACCCGGCATGACCATTGCTGTCATCGTTTTGAGACACATCACGCCCTGATTCGGCATCCTGATTGGGATAACCCGCTACAGGGCAAGGCAGGTTATTGTTATAGCGGTCTGCACAGGTGGTAATGCCGGTGTCGTTGAGCGTGTAGGTTCTGTTAGGGATGGCGGTGATAGTCGTGCTGGTCGCCAGGGTACCGGCAGCATTCTCGGCTAAAACACGAAAGTAGTATTTTTTGCCATTGCTTAACCCGGCAATTTTAAACGTTGTTTCTGTAATATCTTGCCAGGTGCCGCCTGTATAGTTCAGGCAGTTGTTAATATCGGCAATGGTTTCAGTGGCGTAACAAACGCCGTAATTGCTTGCGCCTTCGACCGAAGCCCATTGCAAGGTGACTTGTTGATCGCCTGGGGTCGCTTTAAGCACTAACGCCGCAAAAGACGTGATCGGGTAACTCAGTGAGAAGAACAATAAAACGGCGTAGCTAACTGCGCGGACGGGATGTTTAAACATGGTGGCTGCCTCGTTATTTTGTAGTGGACACGTAGCGCTTAGACTGTACTACGTGCTGTAGGAGAGTACAAGAACCTGTTTTGGTCCCGAAAACAAAAGCTTGTTGTGGGTAAACCAGCCGGGTATCTCTTTGAATATTTTCGTGCTTTTCGTGGCTTTCGTGGACAAAACGCCGTTTTTTGTTAATACGGCACAGTGGATCCAGCTTGCGTAACTGTATTGACAGGTCGATATTGACTCACTAGACTAGCTCCCAACGACGCCTGTCCCATCTTTCAGCGCCTGTAAGCCGCGCTAAAGCAAAAAACCACATAACACCCATGACCATCACGCCTGAAATCATCGGCTATCTAGCAGCCACCTTAACCACCGCTTCATTTTTACCCCAAGCCGTTTTGACGATCAAAACAAAAGATACGGAATCCCTGTCCCTGGGCATGTACAGCCTGTTTACTTCGGGGGTGTTCTGCTGGCTCGTCTACGGCATTTATATTTCTAACAACGCTATCATTTTTGCCAATGCAATTACCTTCATACTGGCCGCCTCAATCCTGTCCTGTAAAATTTACAATACGGTCTTCAAGAAGGGATAGCGCGCATTCGCGGCTTATCCGCCAACAGTTACAGCGGGGCAAGCAACCGGGATGAGATTTTTAACCCGGTTTTGCCGCCCAAATTCGCCCAGATAATAGGTTTTATGCCGCGCGATATACGCGCACCTCCTCCGATGCTTGAACAACGTGCCAATCCTTTGGCGCGCGGCGCTCCCTACGGCGGATACCTTGGGCGGAGCGGCATAGGGAAAAAGTTATGGCTCAATATGGGTTTCAGGGACTTTTTGAAAGAAGGGGCGATTTAAGCTCTAAATGCCTTTTCATTGGAGTACAAACCTAGGTTTGTACTCCAGTATCCACAGGTTTATAACCCTAACCG
>Ga0172373_10003542_pt1 | contig 22763 bp, 18 predicted proteins | sample Lak10m_2_FD_114546 | JGI IMG/M metagenome (GOLD analysis project Ga0172373, IMG submission 114546) | Freshwater microbial communities from Kabuno Bay, South-Kivu, Congo - kab_092012_10m | ecosystem: Environmental > Aquatic > Freshwater > Lake | place: Democratic Republic of the Congo...
CTACCGCACACTGATTTAGACCTTCAATCTGTTTAATGCGTAGGTTCTAGTGCTACGGGCTGGTGAAGCACCCGTAGATAGGTCTTGAACTGCTACTACTAACGTAGCCCCGTCAGCCTTTCGGCTGATGGCTGAGTCGGGTCAACCTAGCTTGTATTCCTACAAGCCCCTAGCTTTAGCTAAGGGGTCGTTGACGATATGGATTTGATCCTTCAAAGTACAAAGGCGCGTCCGTTGTAGTGAACAGGCACGCCTTTCAAATTCGCATCTGAAATGACGCGCTAACCGACGATCTTGGTTTCCATCGCGGCCTGCAAACGTTCGCGCACCCGTTCAAAGGGGATGCGCTGGAGCAGCTCGTCAAAGAAGCCGTCAATCACCATGAGTTGCGCGGTGGATCGTTCGATACCCCGGCTCATGAGATAGAAGATGGGTTCTTCTTCGAGTGTGCCAAAGGTGGCGGCATGTGAGCAGGCCACATCGTCGGCTTCGATTTCCAGACCGGGAATGCCATCCATGCGGGCATCCTGACTGAGAATGAGGTTGCGACTGGCCTGATAGCCGTCAATCTTCTGCATTTGGGGCAGCGATTTAATCATACCTTGCCAGACGGTGCGGGCATCGTCTTTGGCAGCCCCTTTGAACAGCAGATCGGAAACGGTCAGCGGCGCATTGTGATTCTGCTGGGTGTCGTGGTCGAAAAGCTGGCCTTTGTCGGCAAAGAAGAAGCCGGACATGCGCCCGTTGCCCCCCTTGCCATCTAACTCGATTTCCATATAGGCTTTGACGAGCTTTCCGCCCATCGTGCCGGTAATCCAATCGAGATTGGCATCACGCCCCACACGGGCGCGTTGATGGCTGAACTCGTAGGTCTGGCGGTTCCAATCCTGAAGCGCGACATATTGCAGGTTGGCGGCATCGCCCACGAGCAGTTCGGTTGCGCCGACATAGGATGATTGGCGCTGCCCTTCAGCGGAGGCGTAATCCACAACCAGCGTGGCCTGTGCATTTTCTTCGAGTACCACCAGCACATGCCCCATGCTGGCTCCATCGTGGGTGTTGTACATCACGACGTGCAGCGGCAAGTTGACCACTTTGCCCTTCGGCACATACAGGAAAACGCCGTGCGTCCAGAGGGCGGCATGTAGCGCGGCAAACTTGCCTTCGCCGGGGCGAACGGCTTTGGTCATGAGGTTGGCACGCACGATATCGGCATGATCGCGGCAGGCTGTCAGCAGGTCGGTGAAGATGATGCCATCCTGAGCAAGCTGGTTAGCGCGGTCATGCGCGACGACTTTGCCATCTACGAATGCCAGCAGGCCGCTTTGTTCGCCCCCGATGAGGGGTTCGCGGTTATGTGCCGGAACAGCCTCTATGGTGGCTCCGTTGGGGATAACAATCTGACCGGCTTCTTCCCAACGGATGTGGCGGTAATCGGTTCGTCGCCATTCCTCGTCGGTAACGCTTGGCATGGGCATGTCTTCATAGAGTTCCCACGCTGCCAACCGGCTTTCGGCCAGCCATTTCGGTTCTTGATTTTTGGCACTCAGCGCAGTTACGTCTGCGCGGGTATAGCCGGGTGCGGAAGGTGCATTTGTCCGCCGCCGTTGTGTTGCAACCACCGTTAGCACTCCTCGTCATCGGGCGCAACCACGCCCAAATGTGTTCAAATTAGCAAAGTCGAGAAGGGCAGCACCACAGGGCTGCCCCAACGATCGTACATGTTAGCCGATTGTGCCTTCAAGCTGAATCTGGATGAGGCGATTCAACTCCAGCGCGTATTCCATCGGCAGTTCTTTCACCAACGGCTCGATGAAGCCGTTGACGATCATAGCGTTGGCTTCGTCTTCGTTGAGTCCGCGACTCATGAGATAAAACAGCTGATCTTCACCGATGCGGCTGACCGAGGCTTCGTGACCCATCGTGACGTTTTTCGCATCACATTCGATGTAGGGGTAGGTGTCGGAACGGCTGTGGTCATCCAGCAAGAGGGCATCGCAAACGACGTTGCTCTTGGCGTTATCTGCGCCTTCCATGATCTTGAGCAACCCGCGATAGCTGGCGCGGCCACCATCTTTGCTGATGGACTTGCTGATGATCTGGCTACTGGTGTTGGGGGCGAGATGGGTAATCTTGCCGCCTGCATCCTGATGCTGTCCGCGTCCGGCGAAGGCAATCGAGAGGACTTCGCCATGCGCGTTTTCGCCCGCCAGAATGACGGCGGGGTACTTCATGGTTAGCTTGCTGCCGAGGTTGCCATCCACCCATTCCATCGTGGCGTTTTTGTAGGCTATCGCCCGTTTGGTGACGAGGTTGAAGACGTTATTCGACCAGTTTTGGATGGTGGTGTAACGGCAGCGTCCGCCATCCTTGATGATGATTTCGACCACGGCGCTGTGGAGGCTGTCGGAACTGTAAATAGGGGCGGTGCAGCCTTCGACGTAGTGGACGTAAGCGCCTTCGTCTACGATGATGAGCGTGCGCTCGAACTGTCCCATATTTTGGGTGTTGATGCGGAAATAAGCCTGTAACGGCATTTCCACACGCACACCCTTTGGCACGTAGATGAACGAGCCGCCTGACCAGACGGCGCTGTTGAGCGCGGCGAATTTGTTGTCTGAGGACGGGATGATTGTGCCAAAGTATTCTTTGACCAGTTCGGGATACTCGCGCAGGGCAGAGTCCATGTCGAGGAAGATCACGCCTTTGGATTCGAGGTCTTTGACAATGTTGTGGTAGACCGATTCCGAGTCGTACTGGGCGCTGACGCCTTGCAAATACTTTTGTTCGGCTTCGGGGATACCGAGCCTGTCAAACGTATTTTTGATTTCCGGCGGCACTTCTTCCCAACTGCGCCCCTGTTTGTCGGTGGCACGCACATAGTAGTAAATGTCATCGAAGTTGATCTGAGCCAGATCACCGCCCCAATTAGGCGTGGGCTTGGCGATGAAGATGTCGTAGGCTTTCAACCGGAATTCGGTCATCCAGCCGGGTTCGTTCTTCATTTTGCTGATCTGAGCGACCAGTTCGCGGGTGAGACCCTTGCCACTTTTGAAGGCATATTTCACATCGTCGTCGTGAAAACCGTAGTTTTCTTCATAGGACGTGCCCACGTCCCGTAACGCTGCTTCGGCGGCGGTCAGTTGCTTTTCGCTGGGAACAAATTCCATATCAACCATGTCAACCTCCTCTGGTTGTTGCGGCGTGGGCGGGTTTAGGCAGTGCCATACTTCTCACGAACCCAATCGTAGCCATGTTCTTCAAGGTGCAGCGCGAGGTCAGGACCACCGCTTTCGGCAATCTGGCCCTCGAACATGATATGGACGAACTGCGGCTTGATGTAGTTCAGGATGCGCTGGTAATGGGTGATAACCAGCACACCGAGGTCTGGCCCCTTGAGCTTGTCCACGCCTTCAGCCACGATACGCAGCGCGTCAATATCGAGGCCGGAGTCGGTTTCGTCCAGAATGGTGATGCGCGGTTCGAGCATTGCCATCTGAAGGATTTCAGCGCGTTTCTTTTCGCCACCGCTGAAGCCTTCGTTCAGGTAGCGGCCTGCGAAGCTGTGATCCATCTTCAAGTAGTCCATTTTGGACTTGAGAAGGCGACGGAATTCAGGGATGGAGATGCCCTTGCTTTCCGGGTTGGCGGCCTTCAAACGCGAGTTGAGCGCCTGCCGCAGAAAGTTGGCGAGGGTGACACCGGGAATGACCACCGGATACTGGAAAGCGAGGAACAAACCTGCACGGCTGCGTTCGTCCGCTTCTAGTTCAAGCAGATCGTTGCCATCGAAAATGATCTGACCGGCAGTGACGTGGTAAGCGGGATGACCGAGAAGGACATTTGCCAGCGTGCTTTTGCCGGAGCCGTTTGGCCCCATCAGCGCGTGGACTTCACCCTGCTTGACGGTGAGATTCACTCCGCGCAAAATTGGCTTATCTTCTACCGAGACGTGCAAGTTCCGAATTTCGAGTGCTGCGCCCATTCCGGCGACTTCCTTCCTGCGATTTAAGGCTTGTTAAATTGACTGTGTACCTAGAGGTGCAAACTGTTGCCAGTATAGCAGTCTGTGAAAGAGCGAGTCAATAATGATGATTACAATTAGAGAAATTCTCACGAAGTCATTATGTTACGTTTGGGGAATTCAATGTTGACCGGGGTTAACATCATTCGCAGCGTGATAAATTGACGGGCGAAAAGCGATTGTGCTACCATGCGGCAATCGTGTGAGCGAAAAGAGGGACTGTTATGAGTGAACAGGTTCACGTATCTGAAGAAGGTTTGCTGGATGCTTTGCGGGAGGTGGTTGATCCAGAAATTGGGATGAATGTGGTAGAACTCGGCCTGATCCGCCATACCGAGATTTATGAGGATCGCGCACACGTCAACATGATTATGACCACGCCATTCTGCCCGTATGCGCCCCAGCTTTTGGAGCAGACGCGGCGCACGGCACAGAATTACGTGCGCCGCCCCACAACGATTGAGATGGGGATGGAGATGTGGGATCCAAGCATGATGGAAGAAGGCGCTGCGGATGATTGGGGCTTGTTCTGAGATTTGTTGTCTGCGCCATTGAATGCGGTATTTGAAAAGGACACTGCTGACGCCAGCAGTGTCCTTTTTTTGTGGCGGGAGCGCCGGTTATTTCGGGCGGTTGCGGAGAATGAACTCACGCGGGTCTGTATAGTTGGCTTGCAGGCGGGCGAGGTTGCGCCCCGGCCAATCTTCGGGGTTGGTCTCCATCAGGGTCGTGGGGCTGATGTCATAGTGCAGGTGATAGGCATAGCGTCCGAAGGCATTGCCTACATTCGCAATTTGCTGACCGCGTTTGACGCGATCCCCGACCTTCACAGTCATTTGTTCAATATGCCCGTAGCGGCTGTAGTAGACTTTGCCATTGGTCGCCAGCGGGTCGTGCCGGATGATGATGACGTTACCCCAAATGGGCAATCGGCTGGCAAAGGCGATGAGGCCGCTGGCAGTGGCGTAGACCGGCGTGTGGGCATCGGCATCTCGCGGGAGATTGAGGTCTGCGCCCGTGTGGTAGGCTTCCTGCGGGGTGCCGATGAAGTACAACTGACCAAACGGACTAGCATCTATCCACTGACCGGGCCATACCTGAGTGGAGCGCCGTTCGGCTTCGGTTCCAACCGGGCAATCGAAACCGTCAGACAAGAATGAGGTGGACGGAATGCCGCCGCCTGTGGGCGGAACGATGGCGCGGAAACGGATGGCATCAAAGACGATTTCTTTGCTGGTTTCACCGGTGAGGTCGTTTAGGAAGATTGTCCCCGCGCCGGTGGTTGCTTTGTCGAATTCATAGACGCCGAGCGTGACCCATTCGTTGCTGTAGCGGGATTGATCCACATTCACCATAATTTCGCCCACAGCGCCTTTTACACCGTTGATTTTGTAACGGGCGTTGGTGGCTGTGGAGTGGCGACCGGGAACGAATGTCGCCACTTCGTATTTGCCTGTGGTTGTGATGCGGGGTATCCAGCGTGCCCAGACTTTGCTGGTTTGCGGTTCGGTCAGCTTAAACTGGGCTGTCCAGCCCCATGTGTTCTGGAAGGTTTCAAATTCATTCTTGCCTGTGTACGAACCGCTGGCAAAGCCTGAATCGGTGGGTTTAATGACCTGATCGGAGAGGATAAGATCAGGGGGTGTGACTGTGGGGGGCGTGCTAGACATAGGGGTGTTGATGGCTGCCCAACCTGCGGGAGTCATGACGCCGAGCCGCCACCAGCTCAGGCCGCGTGCCTGATGGCGCTGGGTGGAGAGGGTAATGGCGGTATTCATGTCGGTGGGTTCGGCATCTGACTGAAGCGCCGGAATGATGGGCTTCCCGTAATTTCCCCATATCTCATAGGTTTCGCGCAGGGTGTCTTCCGGTGTGCGTCGGAAGGTCGCCCAGTAGTCCATCGGGTGAATGCTGTTGATGAAGGGGAACCACTCGCGGGGGAAGATGGTGTCGTAGTGCTGCTGACGTGGATCAACGGCCATGCCGATATGGAAGGTTCCGGGCAGGGCGCGGCGCAGGCGGGTCATGAAGGGGCGAATGCCCGCTGATCCGCCCATCCAGAAGCCGTCATAGGGTTCGACATCCAGAATAAGCGACATGACGCCGGGGCGCTGACAGGCCTGAATGAGAATATTGGTTTCGGCTTCCATGTGGGAGCCTTTGGGAACGCTCCATGCGTGGAACTCTAGCCCGTAACGGGCAAGCGCCTGCACCCAGCGGTCAATGCTCTCTGGGCCATCAATGGCGAGGCTGCGTTTAGTGTCCCAGTAACCCTGCCATTGTGCGCCAGTTCTGGACGTGGCATCGGAGATTTTCACCCACACCTGATTTACGTTCGGCGCGGTGGCTTTAATGTTGCGAGCCACATCGTCTATGGTGTTTTCGGGTAGGACATCGCCTTTCCAGTGCCAGACCGCGATTTTGCCATCGTAGGGCGTGGCCTGACCGGGTTTCACGGGTAGCGGCGTGACGATATCTTCAAAACTAATCACCGTGTTTGATACCCAACCCGCAAGGCCGGGTTGCTCCACCCACAACCATCCGGTCTGGGTTTGGGAGGCGGGATAGTAGGTGATTACCGTGTTGTTCCGCACATCGCCAATATCGCGGTAATTGGTGCCGGGGCCATTGCGGACATTGACATAGGTGGAACGGGTGCGCGCAATGGCAGATTTGCCCGTGCCAGCATTGGTTGGTTTGGGGACGGGCGTCGGGTATGCGCTCATGAGTCGGCCTCCGAGGTCGCTGTAGTGGGGTAAGAATTCGGTTCCATAACCGTTTTATCCGTGTTATATCCATTCAGGATAGTAATACACTTTGGCTTGGGAGGCAAAAGACCTAAGCAGATATATGCAGGCGGCCTTCGCCAGCGGTGATGTTGCCCACAAGGGCGGCTGTTTCTCCCGCAGAGAGTAAATCGGCAAGGAGTGATTCGGCTTGATCCGCTGCAACTGCGACCAACAAACCGCCGGATGTTTGGGGATCGTAGAGGAGATGCTGATGCGGCTCAGGGATTGAGGGGTGGAATACTGTCCACTGGCTGAAATAGTCATGATTGCGCCACATGCCACCGGGGAAGGTGTCGCGGTCGGCATAGTCGAAAGCGCCGGGAAGCCATTGCAGGGCGCTAAACTGGAAGTGGAAATCGGTCAAGCTGAGATGCGCCATTTCGTGAGCATGACCGAGAAGCGCATAACCTGTAACGTCGGTCATGGCGTGGACGGCGTACTGCCGCGCTAGATGAGATGCGGCGCGGTTCAGGCGGCTCATGCTGGTGACTGCGGCGGCGACATGCTCCGGCGCGGCTTGATCGCGCTTGAGAGCAGTGGTAATGACACCCGTCCCTAGCGGCTTGGTGAGGATGAGCCGATCACCTGCTTGAGCGCCGCCTTTGGCAATGATTTTGTCAGGATGCACTAGGCCGGTTACAGCCAGTCCGTACTTCGGCTCTTTGTCGGTGACGGTGTGCCCACCAGCGATGGCGATACCGGCTTCGCGTACTTTTTCGGCACCGCCGCGCAGGATTTCGCTAAAGGCCGACATATCGAGGCCGTCAGGGTAGGCGGCAAGATTGATCGCCATCAGCGGGTCGCCACCCATCGCGTAGATGTCGCTGAGGGCGTTGGCGGCGGCGATTGCGCCAAAGCTGTAGGGGTCATCTACTACCGGCGGGAAGAAATCCATCGTTGAGATAATCGCACGTTCGGAGTCGAGGCGATAGACCGCCGCATCGTCCGGTTCAGCGAGGCCGACGAGTAGATCAGGGTATGCAATTGGTGGAAATATTCCCTGTAGTGGCCGCAACACGTGGGCCAATTCGCTCGGTCCGAGCTTGGAGGCTCAACCCGCGCAAGCGGCAAGGGCGGTCAATTTCACCATCGCATCCTCCGTTTGTCACTCTAGTTACTCGAACGATAAGGAGGAGTATAGGCAGGGTGAATGTGCCGCGCAAGAGTCTTCTGCGGATTCGGGTTTAGCGCAGGGTCAGCAAATAGGTGATGATGTCCTGAAGCTGACCTAGTGTGAGTGTCTGGTTATAGGTGGTGGGCATTACGCCTGCCACCATGCCATCTACCAGATAATCGTTCGGGTTCAAAATGGATTGACGCAGATAGGTTTCGGCGCTGGTGTTGGGCAGGCGTGTGGAGGCACGCTGCGCAACGCTTTTCAGGGAAGGGCCGATATTCACTTCGTCATTATCTACGCGATGACAGGCAATGCAGGCGGCGAGGCCGTTGAACAGTTCCTGTCCCCGTGTTACATCTCCGACGGGCGTTGCCACGAGACCGGGTGTGGGGGTATCGGTTGGGAGTAGGGCGACTGAGATTAGCGGGTCAGGTGTGGGCGTGCCAAAGACTTCAAACAGCAGGACGTACTCTTTGCCGGGGATGGTGCCTACGCTGCATAAGGTGGCGGTCTGATCTTGCGCTGAAAGTGTGGGCAGGGTGCTGCTGCCGGGGCCACCGATCACGAAAAAGGCCATGAAGGCTAAGGGGGTGACGATTGAAAAGAGCAAGATTGTGAGAATCTTGGCTGCTCGTGTGTTGGACATGTTCAAATTCCTCGTGACATAACAATAAGGCGTGTTGCACATCTGAAATGCGTTGTTCCCGATTCAGGATTGAACGCATTGTATTGTCAATTGTCAGACTAATGCAGCGTTCGGCTTGTGCGAAGTGTTGTTCGTCATGGTAGGGCGTGATGTTCTGCACGTTTAGCGCGTTGTGTATAAAATGATGAATGCTATACGAGGAATTCAGCATGTACGCAACCCGCCAGCGAATGGAAGAATTGGAAGTACAGACGCTCGCTCCGTATGGATTGCGCAGCGGTGCCAGTCGAGGCCGCCAGCATCATGAGGGAGAGCCAAAATATCGCACCGCGTTTCAGCGTGACCGGGATCGGATTATTCATTCGGCGGCATTCCGACGCCTTGAGTATAAAACACAAGTTTTTGTGAACGATGAGGGCGATTACTACCGTACCCGGCTGACGCACACGCTGGAAGTGGCGCAAATCGGACGGACGCTGGCACGGGCGCTGGGCGTCAACGAAGACCTTGTTGAGGCGATTTGTCTGGCGCATGACCTCGGTCATCCCCCATTCGGACATGCAGGCGAGGGCGTGTTGAATACTTTGACACAGGCTTGCGGCGGGTTTAACCATAATCATCAGAGTTACCGCGTCGTGACCCAGTTGGAACGGCGCTATCCAGATTGGCCGGGGTTGAACCTGACCTATGAGGCACTGGAAGGGATCGCAAAGCACGAAACGGAATATGATTTGAGCAATGTGACGGGATATGATGCGGCGCGTAAAGGCAGCCTTGAAGCGCAGATCGCTAATGTTTCGGATGAACTGGCGTATAACGCGCATGATCTGGATGATGGGTTGGCGGGGGGGCTGATCGCGGTGGAAGATTTGCAGGAGGTGGCGTTGTGGCGGCGTGTGGCGGAGCAAACCAGATGGGGCGGAGGCCGATTGGATGAGATTACACGCCATACGTTAATCCGTGAATGGGTCGGGTTGCAAGTGGATGATGTACTCAACACCACGACTCAGCGATTGAATGCTCTTAAACCCGCCAGTAGCGATGCGGTTCAGCTTCATTCAGAGCAGATTGTTTCGCATAGTGATGAATTAAAGGCTGCAAACCGGCAGGCAAAAGACTTTTTGTTTGAACACATGTATGTGCATTTCCGTGTGGTTCGTATGTTGCGGCGTGCCGAGCAGTTTGTGACTGAACTTTTCAATCGTTTTGTCCGTGATTCGCGCCAGCTTCCCCCCGAATATCAAGGCCAATTGAATGACAAAGATATGCAACGGGTGGTTGCTGATTATATTGCTGCTATGACAGATCGCGGAGCCTTGTTAGAATATCGGCGGTTGTTCGACCCATTGATGAAGCCGTAGAGTCTTCTGCGGTTTGTGTTCCGGGCGCGGTGATAGAGAATTGGATGGCTCATGGCGAATAATCCGAATGAAACAATTCTAAAAAATCGTTACCGTCTGGTATCCCAACAGGGTTCTGGCGGTATGGCAGTCATTTATAAGGCGATAGACCCAGAATTGAGCCGAACGGTGGCGGTAAAAATTCTGCGTCCGAGTCTGACGAATGATCCGGCTTTTCTGGTGCGATTCAAGAACGAGGCCAAGAGCGCCGCGAACCTGATGCACCCGAATATTGTCACTGTGTATGATGTGGGGAACGAAGGCCCGACTCATTTCATTGTGATGGAATTTGTGGAAGGCACAGACCTCAAGAAAATCATCAAGACCGACGGGGTACTCACGGTTGAGCGTGCCCTGAAGCTGGTGATCCAGATTTGTGCCGGTATTGGTTACGCGCACCGTGCCGGTCTGGTACATGCTGATGTGAAGCCCCAGAACATTCTCGTCACCAAAGGGGATGTGGTAAAGGTCACGGACTTTGGTATCGCGCAGGCTTTTAGCGATACACAGCCACAGGCCGAACGCGCCGCAGTGGTGTGGGGTAGCCCGCATTATTTCGCGCCGGAGCAAGCGCGGGGCGAAAAGCCAACGCCTGCTTCGGATGTGTATTCGATTGGCATTGTGCTTTTTGAGATGCTTACGGGACGGTTGCCGTATACGGGTGTTGACCAGCAGCAACTGGCGCTGGCGCATATCCGCGACCGCATTCCGATGGTCACTGAGATTAACCCGGCTGTTCCTGATACGCTGGCGCAAATCATCTATAAGGTGATGAGCAAAGAGCCTGCGATGCGCTATCGCACCGCAGATCAGTTGGGGCAAGTGCTGGAAAGCTACCGCAGTCGTGGGCGCGAACAGACGATGGCAAACCCGCCGCCTGCTTACGGGCAACCGCCTGCCACCCCTTCGCCGTATGCGCCGCCCCCGCTGCCGTTTACACAGGCGCAGCAGCCCCCGCCGCCGCCACCGCTGCCGTTCACCCAAGCGCAACCGACACCCCCGATGCCGTTGCCGTTTACGCAGCCGCAGCAGCCGACTTTTCCACCTGCGCCAAATATGAATGTGCCTTATCCGCTGGACCCAACCCAACGTTACAATGCGGCACCGAACGCGCCTCAAGCGCCTGCCTATAATCGTCCGGGTGTGCCTTCCCCGTTTGAACGACCGGCTGAAGCCGGACAAGCGGCGTATTCACAGGTTGTCCCCGGCCAACCGTTGCCGCCCGCAACACCCGCACAGCCCTGGATGACGAGCAGCAGTCAGCAACTGTATAGCCGCCCGCTAGATCGTGAGGATGATATTCCTCCGGCTCTGGACGCAGTGACTATTGCGCTGGCCGTCATGGCGTTTTTTGCGGTCTTGTGCTTGATTCCTTTATGGGTACAGGTCTATCTGGCGCGATTTGCTGGCGGCTGATACTCACACAGGGTGGTTGATGACAAATTCCCGGTATACGCCGGGAATTTGCGTTTATGGCGCGATCAGCGCGAAAAATTGATCGCTGCTATACTGCCCTTTAATCGGCAGTGTAACGGAGCAAGAGTTGATGAGTGGCCGTTTAATCAACCGCGGCGAACGATTAACAGCGATAGAACGCATGCTGGTTCGCAACAATCAGGGCTTGCGGGCGGTTGAGATTGCGCAGCTTTGTGATGTGGATCGGCGCACGATCTATCGTGATCTGGAGACGCTGGAAGAACTGGGCGTGCCGATTACCCAGCATGAGGGACGTTTTTTCATCAATCGTGATTATTATCTGGCTTCGGTACGGCTGAATTTTCATGAGGCGGTTGCACTGTATTTATCCGCACGTACTTATGCCCGCAGCGCCGAACAGCAAAACCCGTATCTGATCGCCGCGTTGACCAAGTTGAGCGCATCGCTGCCTGAGCCGCTGGCTGGACATGTGGGGTATATTGCAGATTGGGCGCGGGGAAACCCGATTGATCGTAATTTCGCGTCTACGTTGGAGATGCTCACGCGGGGGTGGGTGGAACGGCGAAAGATCAAGGTGTGGGGGGGGCTAGGGCATGGCGGTGAGGTGAACGGGCGTGATTTTTCCGTTTATTTTATCGAGCCGACGACCAGCGGTGCGCTGTACGCTATAGGCTACGATGACTACAGCCTTTCCGTTGCGGCGGTGAAGGTGAACGCCATCCGCCGCGCTAAGTTGCTGGATGCGACCTATGAGATTCCAGCGCAATTTGATCGGCGGCCTTATCTGGATAGTATCTGGGGTGTGCTGACGAGCGAAGGTGGCCCACGAACGCGAGTGGTCATCGCGTTTTCGCCGGAAGTGACTCCGTTGATGCGAGAACGGTTGTGGCATGCTTCGCAGCAAATCGAGACTCTGAACGATAAACGGTGCACGCTGACGGTGTATGTTTCGGATTGGCATGATTTGCTGCCGTGGATACGGTCGTGGGGGGCACAGGTTGAGGTGCTAGAGCCTGCTGCGCTGCGTCATGAACTGGCTGCGGAAGCATTGAAGATGGCGACGGTTTACACCGCACTATCGTATTGATTCGAAATGCTGATGAAGGTGTTCACAAGGCGAGCTTTGCGGCTCGCCTTGTTGTTTGAAGTGGCTGAACTAGCCGGTTGGTGTGGCTTCCTGCGTAGCGACGGGTTCCAGCGGGAGGGTTTCCTGCGTGGGAACTAATTCCGGCGTGGGGGCAGGAAGGGACGGATCAGGCGGGGCAATGGTCGGCTCAAGCGGCAGCGATGGCGTGATGAGGTTTTTCACCGCGTCAAATGATGGGCGGGGTGCGCCAGCGGGGCCGATCAGGCTGTAGTAACAGGGTTCCACATTGTCGGGTTGTGCCTGACACGCATTGAGATTGCTGAGGAACATGGGCCCCACATAGCCCAATTCTGCACCTAACTCAAAAGCGCGGGGTACGTAGATGGCTTGTTCGCCCAATGTAGTGTAACTGATGAAAACCTGATTCTCGTTTGGCGCGGCGGTATCCTCACTTGTTCCCCATCCAAATTTCGTCACCCAAATGGGCGTGCTGCCGTCAGTAGCCCCAACCATGATGTCCCGGTAGTCACTGAGTGTGTTGCGGAAAAAGAAACTGGGGTCTTGATAATGGGTTGTGACGCCAACGGGTGCTTCGCAGCACAGCGAGTCCGGCGGGTTCGCCCAACCGAGCGGGTGAGCGCCAATAGCATCCGAGACGTTGGCTAAGCCTACGGCATATAGATCGCTCAAGAATTGGCGATCATTCACCGCATTCACGCCATCATTGAAGCCAGTGGGCGATAGACCTGCGCTAATGACGTATGCGTTGGGATCGGCAGCTTTGATCGCGGAATAGGCGGCGGCGAGCAGTTGGATGTAGCTGGCTGCGCCGATATTCTGGGTGGTGCTGTTCCATTCGCGGCGCAGGTTGGGTTCGTTCCAGATTTGGTAGGCCTGCACTTTACCGGCATAGCGGGATGCCAGCGCACTCACGAATAAGGCGTATTTGTTGAAATCGTCCGAGGGGCCGTTTTCGTTCGGGCTGGTACGCGCCCATGCGGGTGCGGCGGTGATCGTCAACATCTGGTTTAGTCCGGCATTGTGAACAGTGTCCACGATGCTATCCAGCGTGGCGAAATCAATCTGACCTTCGACGGGTTCAAAGTCGCGCCAGTAGATGACCTGTTTCACCCATCCGGCTCTCAGCGATTGAATAGTCTGGGTGATAGCATTCACATCCTGATCCACCATAAAGACTTCGATGCCATAGTCGAATCCGTAGCCAACTGCGCCACCATCGGGCTGCGGGACGACAGGAACGGCTGTGGGTTCGAGGGTAGGCGGCACTTCTATTGTGGGAAGCGCGGTCGGTTCTGCGGGCAGCGGGGTGCTGGCCGGTTGCATGGCCTGAGATTGCGTTGGTGTGACCGCCGATGGTTGTGCTTCGGTGGCGGTGGCGGGCGGGGGTACGGATGTGGGGGCGGTGGTGTCTGGCACTTTCAACACCTGTCCCACGTATATGAGGTTCGGGCTGCTCAGGTTGTTGAGGCGTGTGAGCGCCGAAACGGTCGTGTGCAATCTTAGCGCGATGCGGATCAGGGTATCGCCCCGCTGCACCGTGTAGTTGGTGGTGGGCTGTGGAACGCTGGTAGGCGGCACGCTGGTGGGAGTGACGGCTGCCACACCCGGAATGCGAATCTGCTGACCGGCAAAAATAAGGGAGGGATTGGCAATTCCGTTTGCTTCTGCCAGCGTGCGAACGGTTGTCCCGAAGCGTACCGCGATGCGGAAAAGTGTTTCACCCGGACGAACGGTATATACCAGTTCGGCAGCCGTAGGAAGTGGTTGAGGCTGTTGTGGGGTGGGGGACTGAGCGAGGGTGGTACCTGTTATCCATGATGCTAGTATGAGCAATAAAGCGAATGAAGCGACCGTTTGGCGGCGCATCAGCACAGCTCCTTCCAGTGATAGTGAAAACAGCAAGTTTCATTTCCGTTACGATATTGCATCATACATCTTTCCCGCCAGAGACGCCAATTATTTGAAGGGAAGGGGGGCGCTGCTGACTTGTAGGCATTTCGGAGGGATGTTACACTGAATTCAATCCATATCGGATTGGATTACTAGCCCTGTTCGTGGTGTAAAGAAATCATCTCAATGCTTTTGTGCGTGTTGCTTGAGATAGAAGGATATCCGTGATGAAGGCTCTAATCGTTGATGATGAACAGTCAATTCGTGATGCGTTAGGGCGAAAGCTGCGGCGCGAAGGTTTTGAAGTTGTCCTTTGCGCGGATGGCTTGGAAGGACTGCGGGCGTTCCATGCTGAACGTCCAGACGTTATCATTCTTGATATTGTGATGCCGGGTGGGATGGATGGCTTGACGGTTTGCCAGCGTATCCGTGAAGTGGCAGATACGCCAATTATGATGCTTTCGGCACAGGCAATCAAAGAAGAAGATGTGATTGAGGGGTTGAACGCGGGTGCTGATGAGTATCTCATCAAACCGATTCGCCTGAACGAATTTGTTGCGCGTATTAGCGCGTTGCTACGCCGGTCGCAACTTGTGGTTTCTGAAACAGAGCAGGTTTATAGTGACGGTTATCTGAGCGTTGATTTGCATCGGCGGCATGTGCATGTAGGCGGGCGGAAGGTTCACCTGACCCCGACGGAATTCAAGCTACTGGCGATGCTGCTCGAAAATGCAGGGCGCGTGGTTCCGCAGCGCGATCTGCTAGAACAGGTGTGGGGTAGGGAATATATAGACGACGTGTATTACCCGCGTGTCTATATCAGCCAGTTGCGCCGGAAAATCGAACGCGATCCTGCTAATCCGCTGTATATCCTAACGGAACATCGAATTGGATACCGTTTTGAAAAGCAGGCACCGGCATCCCCCCGCTAACGATGTCACCTTTCGGCACTATCACACTGCTGATTAATGCCCTCACGCTGGCGCTTTCCCTCGGCTTTCTGCTCATTGTGCTATGGAATGATGCACGTAAGGAATTGAACCAGTTCTTCGGCGTTTTTCTGGTGATGGTGGTCGTGTGGAATGTGGGTTCGCTCTTGGGGCTAGTCGCATCTCTGATTGAGCCAAATTCCCCGCTGATTCCCTCCGCAGTTGGCATCATGGAAGTGGGGTTCACCGGATCGAGTATCGCGGCATATGCTTTGACGGCGGTACTGGTGGGGGTGCATACCCGCCGATTCCGGTGGTTGGCGTTTTCGAGTCTGTTTTTGGTGCTGGGATACCAGATATTCCTTTTTTTGAATAACGCGCCTTCTTCGTTCACTATGGCTGATGAGGGTCTGTATCAGTATCGTTTCCAGCCCATGTCCGCTTTGCTGTTTTTGGGGTTTGATTTCGTCATCGTTTACCTGATCTGGAACTACCGGCGAAAGATTCGGTCAAGGGGGCTTTTGCTAGGTTTGCATTTGTTCGTTGTCGGGCAGAGTTTTGGCTTGTTGAACCCTGAACTGCGAATCGCGTCCCTATCCATCAATATTTGTGCTGTTGCGGCTTTGCTCATTAGCTTCGCCATTTTGCGGCTGGAAATTATATCGCCCCTTGCTGAACGCATTTTGCAGGTGGAAGCGGTACATAAAGTCAGCCTTGCGATCAGCAGCCACATTGCTCTGGAAACCGTGCTTAATCAGATTGCTATTCAGGCTGCTGGATGGTTGGAAGCGAATGCTGCTGGCATTTTTTTGAAGGATCAAGATGCTCTTGATTTAACGGCGGTCTATGATTTGCCGGCTGCGTTTATCCATGCCCACATTCCGATAGGGCAGGGCGTGGCGGGACGGGTTGCGGAGACACAGCGATCCATCTACCTTGAGAATTATGGTCGTGACTGGAAGTACGAAGTGGATTTGCCGCTGGCGCGTGAAACGTTTGGATCGGTTATCTGTGTGCCGCTGGTCTATAGTGCTGAAACCATCGGCGTGTTGATGGTTATTGCGGGACTGAGCGGACGCTTGTTCAAACGGGAAGATGTGCAACTGCTTGAACTTCTGGGAGCGCAAGCGGCGGTGGCGATTGCGCATAGCCGTTTGTTCGCTGAGCAGGAGCATCTTGCGAGACAAGTTGAGGCTTCGAGAAGCCAGCTTGAAACGGTTCTCATTAGTACCGAAAATCCGGTAATTGCTGTTGACCGCCGGATGCGTCCTATTTTTACCAATCCGGCTGCCCGTGAATTGCTTCAGCCCGAACAAATCATGGCAAACCGCCCGATTACTCGAAGCGTTCCGCATTCTATGTTGCCTCCAGATGTCAAACGCGCACGACAGGATTTGCGGCAGAACCGGGTGCATGTTTATGAGATTGCTCACAACGGTAAGATTTTCCTGTGCCATCTGGCACAACTTGGACGACCCCGTGCGACGGGGTGGGTGGCTGTGTTGAATGATGTTACGGAGCTGAAGGAACTCGACCGCTTGAAAAGCGAAATGGTTCGCATGACAAGCCATGATCTCAAGAATCCACTTCAGGCCGCATTCGCAAATCTGGAATTGTTGAGCGAAGACCTTGCAGAGTTTCCGTCCAATGAGGTGCAACTCTCTTTAACGACTATTCACAAGCAACTCACGCGCATGAATAGGATTATTAGCGGGATTCTCGACTTAGAGCGGGTTAAAGATGGTGTTTTGACTACCGAGATTTGTTCACCGGAACATGCTGTTATGCGGGCGGTGGATGATCTACGGCATTTAGCCGATGATCGCCGTATTGAGATTGAAATGGTGATTGAACCGAATTTACCGAATTTTGAGGCTGATCCTGACCAGTTTGATCGCGCACTTGCCAATGTGGTTGAAAATGCGATCAAGTTTACGTCAAATGGTGGACGGATTGCCGTTCAGGTGGATGTGAACGGGGATTGTGTGCGGTTTACCGTAAGCGATACCGGGATAGGGATTCCACAGGAGTTACATCCCCATGTGTTTGAGCGTTTCTGGCGGGGCGCACAAAAAGGGCAAAAAGGTGCGGAGCATATCACCGGAACTGGACTTGGCCTTAGCCTCGTCAAGACCATTGTTGAGAATCACGGTGGTAAAATTCATTTTGTCAGCCAAGAAGGGCTTGGCACCACGTTTGTGATTGAAATTCCAGCATTACGGGAAACGGTTTGACGTGTTTCGATTGGCGTATGGAAAGGACATCTGATGAGAAGAGGCGTTATTTTCGGGCTGCTGCTGGTTCTGTGGGCTTCCCTTACTTTCTCATTGGCGGTTGCTCAAGATACGGCGACCCCGCCGGCATTACCTACCAAGACGCCTACGGCATTACCCACCCTCGCGGAGACAGTCAGTGTGACCCCGGTGGCTTCTGCTCCGTTGCTACAGCCGTTTACGCAAGCTGATTTAACGATCCTAACTGGCAATGTACAACGCCCAAATGGGTTAGCGTGGTTTGACGGGAAACTGTATGTATCATGCAGCGGCGATTGGACGGTTTATGAGATCGATTCTGCCAGTGGAACTACATCACAGTACATCTATGGCGTAAAGAATTCAAACACTATCTATGCTGCAACTTCGGCAGATAACCGGCTGAACCTGTGGATGCCCGATTTCATGAGTAATTCACTCGTGCTGATCGAAAATGGTGTGAGCCGAAATGTGGTCGAAAATCTTGAGGGCCCATGGGGTATAGCACGGTGGTCGGATGACACGTTTCTGGTGACGAATCTGAAGGGCAACACGATCGTTGCAGTTCATCCAGATGGACAGTTTCAAGAATGGTTGAGTGGCCTGCGCTCCCCGACCGGGGTGGCTGTGGATGGAAACTATGTTTATGTGGCGAACACAGGCAGCGCACGGCGGGCGATTGAGTGGATAGACGCATCCAATATAGCGGTCAGCGGCGTGGGAGTGAGCGCAAAAGACGCTGTGCAACCATTGGTCAGCGGATTGCAGAATACGACCAACATGGTTATGGCAGCGGATGGAATGCTCTATTTTAGTTATGCGCTTGGAGCGCGGGGTGTGGTGGGGCGAGTTGACCCCTCTGTATGTCGTGCGAACGGTGGTTGTACGAATGCGCAGGTTGAGGTGGTGCTGTTCAGTGAACTAGCCGCGCCTTTGGCTGGACTGACCATATCCCCAGAGATGAATCTGTATGTCCACACCATCTTTAGCCCGGACATTTATACGGTATCGCTTTCCGGCACACCGCTTTCATCCAATTAGGTAAACTGCTTGCCTTCAGCAAACGGGTATTTGAACTTTCAAATACCCGTCTTTGTATTGGCAGGTTGTTTCAATGGTCAACTTTGGTTTTGCGCTCAATGTAGCGCACGATGAGCGAACCAATGACGGTCATGGTGAGGTAAATGACGGCTACGACCAGATAGGTTTCGAGGTAGCGGAAGGATCGTCCAGACGATGTTTTAGCGATCTGCGTGATGTCTCGAACGCCTAGTATTGCTACGAGTGACGAGTCTTTGACCATCGAAACCATGTCATTGCCCAATGGTGGCAAGATGCGCCGTATCGCTTGCGGGAGGATGACATAGCGCACGGTTTGGAAGTAGTTCATGCCAAGCGAACGCGCTGCCTCGATTTGTCCCCGTCCGATGGATTGGATACCCGCACGGAATGTTTCGGAGACAAACGCACCATATGTGAAGGCGAGAGCGATAATGGCCGATTCCGGGGAACTCCCTCGAATATCGAGTTCAATTCCGAACGCGCTGGTTAGCCCATCGCGGATGAGGGGTACAAGTACAAAAGCGACAATTAATAAAACAACGAGTATAGGCAGGCCGCGCAGTACCGAAACGTACAGGGTGGCGACATTATATATGAGGGTATGGAGGGCACCGCTGATAACGCCTTTGATGCCTGATCCGGGTTTGGGCGGGGCAGGGGAATTTGAGCGAATCAGGCCAACAAGCAGGCCGATACAGAGCGCCGATAAATATGCGATTGCACTGACCCCAAGGGTCATGGCAATGCCTTCTTTGAGCTGATCGAAGATACGCCCGTATAGCTCGTTTGATGTGATGAGAGCTATGGTGGCTATTCCGAGAATCATAAGGACAATGAGCCACCACGGTGCGGTATACAGGAACCCAAGCGGGGTAGCGCGTAAATGTGAAGACTGGGTTACTTCAGCGGGATCAGAAGGAGATGATGAAGGCTTCGAGTCTGAAGAAGTCATTTGGTCAACCTATCCAGATAAAGAGGGCGCACAATGTGCGCCCTCAGTGTTGAGCGAATCGGATTACTGCGCGGGGGGGAACCACTTGGCGTTGATCGCGTCGAGAGCGCCGTCATTCATCATGCTGATGAGGGCTGCGTCGAAGGCTTTCACCAAGTCCGATCCAAGCGGGTAAATGAAGCCGAGAGCGTCCGATTTCAGGGTGGTGTCAATTAAGCGCACCTTGTCCGAGTTGACGCCTACGTACCCCTGTCCGGCCACGTTATCCATGATGACTGCATCCACGTCACCAGAGATTAGCGCCTGCACCGCGACGGGGAAGGTTTCATAAGCCTGAATACGGTCTTCACCGAGCAGTTTGGCAGCAACTTCGTAGTTGGTGGTGCCGGGTTGCGAACCCACACGCATATTGGGATCGTCTACCAGTTCTTGAACGGTCGAGAAGCGGCTTTCGTCGCTCCGAACCAGAAGCACCTGTTCAACCTGAATGTAGCCGATGGAGAAGTTGACCTGCTGCTTGCGCTCCTCGGTAATGGTGATGCCATCCGCCGCCATGTCATATTCACCATTGGAGACGGCGATAATCATGCCATCCCAAGAGGTTTCGACAAATTCGGGGACGCAATTCAGGCGCGTGCAGATTTCCGCCAGCATGTCATAGTCCCAACCTTCGGGCTTACCGGATTGTTCGTTGATGAAATTGAACGGTTGGTAAGCGTTTTCGACAGCGACGGTAATGCTGCGACCATTCAGATTGGGGAGGGTGGGCGGGAACCATTTGCCATTAATCTGAACGAGAGTACCGTCGGCGCGCAGTGCAGCCAGCGCCGCGTTGAACGGTGCAACAAGGTCTGAACCTTTGGGGAAGGCGAAACCAAGCTGATCGGACACAATCGGCTCACCGACGATCTTGATTTGATCGGCATTGACGCCCACATAGCCCTGTCCAGCGATGTTATCAATGATAACCGCGTCTACGTCGCCAGCCAACAGTGCTTGAACGACTACGCCGAAGGTTTCAAAGACCTGTACGCGATCTTCACCGACCAGTGCGATTGAGGTTTCGTAGTTGGTGGTTCCTGATTGCGATCCCAGACGCAGGTCGGTGTTTGCTGCCAGTTCTTCGCCACTGCTAAAACGGTCTTCATCCACGCGGGCCAGAGTAACCTGCTCAACGGCGATGTATCCATCCGAGAAGTCCACGACTTCTTTGCGCTCATCGGTAATGGTGATTCCATCACCCGCAACATCAAATTCACCTGCGCTGATGGCGACCAGCATACCGTCCCAAGAGGTTTCGATATATTCCGGCACGCAATTCAGGCGCACGCAAATTTCATTTATGGCGTCGTAATTCCAGCCTTCGGCTTCTCCGGTGGTTTCGTTAATGTAGCCGAATGGAATATAGGCATTTTCAGTCGCCACTTTAATTGTGCGACCACCCAGATCAGGCAACGCATCTTGTGCCGCAGCAGGGACCAATGGTAAGACCATGAGTATCAAGACGAGCGCCAGTAGTAAACGTCGCATTCCCAACTGCATTTCATTGCCTCCAATATACCTAATTATCAATATACGCGGGTTATTCCCCGTAGAGATGAAATTGTACCATGCTGCGAAATTCAGACAACACGAAAAGACTATGAGATTGTTTGTTCAATTTGGCTGGATGGGATAAATAGGGAATCCTGAAAAGGATGTTCCCCGTTAATGAGGGTCAGTTTTGTGGCCCGGTTCAATCGTTTGAAGACGATCTCCGCACGGGTGGCCTCTGCACGCGATGAAAACGGCCATGCGCCGAGCAGACGAACGGGGCGGCGAGCAGCGGTATAGGATGCGCCCGTTCCTTTGTTGTGGGTTTGAACCCGCTTCACGACATTCGGTGAAATTCCAGTGTATAGCGAATGGTCGCTGCATTCGACTACATATAAATACCAATGCGTGTTTGCCGTTAGCACGTAGGCGCAGCGATTGTCCGGTAATGTGAGAAAGTCGGTTGCCATATAGCCATGTGCAAAGGCAGATTGCATGGCAGCACGCAGCGCCAGACGCCAAGCGAGTGCCCCTTCAGGATGGGTCTGCTTGAGGTGCGGCAGGTTGGACGGGATTTCGACAAGGTATTGGCGAACCCGAATATCTATCGCAGGTGATGCGCTTGGCATTTGGTCAGGGGTAGATTCTAACAGGAAAGGGAAAGCGGGGGGACTGGTGTCATCTTGCGGTTGAGCATTTGACGCCAGCAGTTTTACCCGACGGTCACGTAGCTTCCAGACCGCCTCGACGCGATCTGAAGGCAAGCCTGCGTTGATTCCATCATTCATTTCCCCGTAGAAATTGACGTGATAGATTTGAGTTATTGCGCCCAGACGGTGCAAATTGAAGTTGGCATTTCCCCGCTGGAGCGGATCGTAAGTCCATGCCATTGTGTCGAAACCCTGTTCCAGCGCCCACTCACGCTGAAACTGTTTGAGCGCAAACCCTACGCCTTTCCCTTGATAATCGGGGTGAACCCCTGCCATGTGTGACCAGATACGCTTTTGTTTTTTCTGCGGCGCAGGGAAGGCAAACGCTAAACCGATCATGCGGTCATGGTCGAAAGCACCGACAAGCAAGCTTCCGGTGCGCGTCATGGCATGCAGGAGGTTGGAAGGAACGGCATCCTTCGGGGGGAGGTTCCATATTGCTATTTCAAGGTCTACGGCCTGATCTAAATCGTTCAGTTCTTCCAAAACCCGACAGTTCCATGTGTTCAAGCGTTCACTTCCCTAGTGGATCGGAAAGAAGTAAGCCGATTAGCGCGGTCAGAATGCCCACGTTTAGCGTGATGACGCCTATCAAGTGCAGCCCTTTGCTTTCGGCATAAACGTCCACGAGCTGCAACACGAAGCTGATGATAATGAGGCCGATCCCAAGAACGACGGGCAAGCCACGCCGCTTTGCCATGAACTCCGAGATGGCTTCGATGAAGCGCGATAGGCGAGGGGACGAATCTATCCATCGAAACATAGCTCACTGCTACCTTTCTTGTGTACAAATGCGGTATGTGTCAAGGGTTTGAAACAACTCCGAGAAAAACATTAGGGAAGATTTGAGATGGGTGGAGGGTTAATCCAGACCTCCTTTGGAGGGGCGGCGACGATGGGCAAGCCCTTGCTGA
>Ga0172373_10003545_pt1 | contig 22759 bp, 19 predicted proteins | sample Lak10m_2_FD_114546 | JGI IMG/M metagenome (GOLD analysis project Ga0172373, IMG submission 114546) | Freshwater microbial communities from Kabuno Bay, South-Kivu, Congo - kab_092012_10m | ecosystem: Environmental > Aquatic > Freshwater > Lake | place: Democratic Republic of the Congo...
AAGAAAATCGTGCCTTGATTACGCACGATGATGGTTTCATCTGACATCGCAGGAACATAAGCACCACCAGCGGTACAGCTACCCATGACAACTGCAATTTGGGCTATACCTTGGCTCGACATACGTGCTTGATTGTAGAAGATACGTCCGAAGTGATCACGATCAGGGAAGACCTGATCCTGCATAGGTAAATACGCACCACCTGAATCTACAAGATAAATACAAGGTAAGTGATTTTGTTCTGCAATTTCTTGAGCACGTAAATGCTTTTTAACTGTAAGTGGGTAATAAGTGCCACCTTTAACCGTTGCATCATTGGCAACAATCATGCATGTCACACCATTAACCTGTCCAATACCCGCAATCACACCCGCAGCAGGAATATCATCCTCATAAACCTTATACGCAGCAAGTTGTCCGATTTCTAAAAAAGCTGTGCCAACGTCAATCAATTGATCTATACGTTCACGTGGAAGCAATTTTCCACGTGCTAAATGCTTTTGACGTGCGTTTTCTCCGCCACCTAATGCGATATTTTGGGCGACTTGTGTTAAATCATTGACCAACGTCTGCATAGCTTGTTGGTTTATTTTGAAGTCTTCACTTCGCACATTAATTTTGCTTTGTAATTGATTCATATGATGCATCCTGATTTATCGTTATTATTTGGTTTCATTAAACAATTCACGTCCGATCAACATACGACGAATTTCAGATGTGCCTGCACCAATTTCATAAAGTTTTGCATCACGCCATAAACGCCCCGTAGGGAATTCATTGATATAGCCATTGCCACCTAAAGTTTGAATCGCTTCACCCGCCATCCATGTCGCTTTTTCTGCTGCATATAAAATGGCACTGGCTGCATCTTTACGTAAGCTACGGTCATGATCTGCTTTATCACACGCTGTACCAACGGCATATACAAGCGCTTTACAAGCCAGCCAAGTTGAATACATATCAGCAAGTTTGCCTTGCATTAATTGGAATTCACCTAAAGCTTGTCCAAATTGTTCACGTTGATGTAAATACGGAATCACGACATCCATGCAGGCATCCATAATGCCAAGTGGACCTGCGCTAAGGACTGCACGCTCATAGTCCAAGCCACTCATCAGGACTTTAGCGCCGTTACCGACACCACCCAACACGTTTTCAACAGGTACTTCTACATTGTCAAAAAACAATGGATAGGTATTTGAGCCACGCATACCAAGTTTGTCTAAGTGATGACCATGACTAAAACCTTTCATGTCCTTTTCAATTAAAAAAGCGGTCATGCCTTTTGCGCCTGCATGTGGATCAGTTTTTGCGTATACCACTAGGACATCAGCATCACCGCCATTGGTAATCCACATCTTGGAACCATTTAAAACGAAATGATCACCTTTTTGTTCAGCACGTAATTTCATACTGACCACATCAGAACCCGCATTCGGTTCAGACATCGCTAGGGCACCGACATATTCTCCAGAAATTAATTTAGGCAGATATTTCTGCTTTTGTTGCTCATTACCGTTGCGATTAATTTGGTTAATACATAGGTTTGAGTGTGCGCCGTATGAAAGTGCAATTGCTGCAGAAGCACGCGAAATTTCTTGCATAACAATAATATGAGCAAGATAACCAAGGTTGGTACCGCCGTATTCTTCAGAAACCGTTAGGCCTAATAAGCCCATATCACCGAACTTTTTCCATAGATGGCTCGGAAATTTATTGTCTTGATCTACTTGCTGAGCAATTGGTGCAATTTCTTTTGCACAAAATGCGGCAACTGAATCTTGAAGGGCAATCAATGTTTCATCCAGACCAAAATTCAAGCTACGTAGGTTCATTGTGTTCATCCTATTGGTTATATTTGTTGTTCCATAAGCATTCTTGTTTGTGCTTAGGAAGTACCATACAATGAATTTTTAAAAAAGTGAATAGAGATTCATAAAATGATTTACAATTCACTTTATTTGTTAGAGAATAAATTTCATGAGTTATAAACGATCATCTTTAATGCAAGAACGGATGGAACAAAATCGTAAGTCGATTTTGAGTTCAGCCAGAAAATTGATTTCAGAAGGAGGGTTTAAAGACGCACAGATACAAACAATTGCTGAGCAAGCAGGTGTTTCAAGTGGGTTGGTTTATCGCTACTTTGACAATAAAAGTCAGGTACTTATTGAAGTTCTGTCAGAAGCGATCAATACCGAACTTTTGGTGATTGATGCGATTACGGAAAGTGATCTAACGGCGGAACAGAAGTTACATAAAGCGGTAACAACCTTTGTAAAAAGGGCACTAAACAGCCCTCAGCTTGCATATTCACTCATGTTTGAACCTGTTGATTCATTGGTAGAGCATGAGCGTTTTCGTGTTAAGCAGTTGATTAAACAAAGTATTATAAAAATACTCGCAGATGGAAATGCAAGTGGCGAGTTTGTGTTAGAGGATTTAAATACCACCGCACTTTGTGTGGTTGGCGCGATGACTTTTGTAGTCGTAGAACCTCTAGACCCAGCTCAAAATACAAAGTTTGATCAGCAACACAAAGACTATTTTTCAAAGCAGATTGCTGATTTTTGTGTGGATGCCGTGAGGAAAAAATAGGCATAAACAACAATAAAAATCAAAACAAGGCAGTTTGAAGAATAGTTGCAGTAATAACAATGAGATGAAATCAGAACAGAATTAGAAAGAATCAAGGAGAATGATTCAATGCAACAACAACGGTTAAGCTATGCCTCTGGACCAAGTGCACAACCCTTATTGGGGATGACGATTGGAGAAAAATTTGATCAAGCTTGTCAGCAATATGCTGATCAAGAAGCGATTGTAAGTTCACATCAGAACAGACGGTTGACCTATAAACAACTACAAGATGAAGTGAATGCTTTTGCCTGTAGTTTGCTCAAACTCGGTTTAAAGAAAGGCGATCGACTCGGCATCTGGTCACCAAACTGCGTGGAATGGACGATCACTCAATTTGCTGCTTTTAAAGCAGGGATTATCCTAGTGAACCTAAATCCTGCCTACAAAAGCCATGAGTTAGAGTATGTATTGAATAAAGTTTCCTGCAAAGGATTGATCATCGCCTCACAATTCAAAACGACTGATTATCAAGAGCTTTTGACACGAATTGCACCAGAAATTGTTTTCTGTACAGACAAAATTATTCATTCAGAACGTCTGCCTTTCTTAAAGTTTGTGATCAAAATTGATGAAAAACAGCATACAGGTATTCATCGTTTCAGTGATCTAGTCGTTCCTCCAACTCAAGAACAACTCGATCAATTACAATTGGCTACGCAGCAATTACAATTTGATGAAACCATTAATATTCAATTTACGTCAGGAACGACTGGTAATCCGAAAGGCACAATGCTCACCCATCATAACATTCTGAATAATGGTTATTTTGTAGGAGAGGGTATTCGTTTAACGCCACAAGATAAAGTATGCATCTCTGTGCCTTTATTCCACTGTTTCGGTATGGTCATGGGAAATCTAGCTTGTATCACACATGGTTCTACTATGGTGTATCCATCAGCTGTATTTAATCCATTAGAAACACTAAAGACAATTCACAACGAACGTTGTACGGCAGCATACGGCGTACCAACCATGTTCATCGCCACTTTAGAGCATGAACAATTTAATGAATTTGACCTATCTAGTTTACGTACAGGGATCATGGCGGGAAGCCCATGTCCACGTGAAATTATGCAGCGTGTGATTGATCGTATGCATATGTCAGAAATCACGATTTGTTATGGCATGACTGAGACTTCACCAGTCAGCGTACAAAGCTCCGTGAGTGACACCATTGATAAACGCGTCAGTACAGTTGGACATGTTCATCCACATGTCGAAATCAAAATCGTCGATACTGAAGGGCAACTCGTACCACAAGGAACTTTAGGCGAACTATGCGTTAGAGGTTACTCGGTAATGGCAGGCTATTGGGGCGAAGAAGAAAAAACCCGAGAAGTAATTGATGCCACAGGTTGGATGCATACAGGTGACATTGCGGAGATGGATGCTGAAGGCTTTGTCAAAATCAAAGGTCGCATCAAAGATGTCGTCATTCGTGGTGGAGAAAATCTCTTTCCTAAAGAAATCGAAGACTTCTTATATACCCATCCTGCGATCTGTGATGTGCAAGTGATTGGTCTACCTGATACGCGTTACGGTGAAGAACTATGTGCTTGTATTATTTTGCATGAACATCATCAGACCGATGAAGACAACATCCGTAGTTTCTGTAAGGAACACATTTCACATAATAAAGTGCCACGTTACGTAAAATTCTTTAATGAATTTCCTATGACTGCATCAGGCAAAGCGCAGAAGTTTAAGTTACAGGAAATTATGCGTGCTGAACTGAATTTAACTGGAAACGTATTCGACTAAATGATGTTTTACATCGCATAGAAAAAACAGCATTTTAAAGTCATAAGGCAAAGGATCACAGTGAATGGCAAAAGATTTTAATAGTCCAAAGATCGTTGAAGAATATGATCAGCATATCCGTAAGTTAATTCCTGGATATGAAATCATTCATCAACAAGTGGATGCCATTTTACAGTCTGTACTTCAACCAACTGCACACATACTTATTGTTGGATGTGGAACAGGTTATGAGTTGGAATATCTGCTAAATAGACATCCTAATTGGAAATTTACTGCGCTTGATCCTTCCTTAGCTATGCTTGAAAAAGCAGAAACACGTGTCAAACAAATGGGGAAATCTGCACAGGTACAATTTGTACATGGTGATCACTTTGCTTTAACTGAAGGTGCTGGTTTTGATGCTGCACTTTCTATTTTAGTCGCGCACTTTATAGTAGATGAACAAAAAACTGACTTCTACAGCAGTATTCATCGTTGTTTGAAAAATAGTGGACTGCTATTGACCTATGATTTGATGCCTTGCAGCAATCCTCAGCATCTACAAGCTTTACGTTATTTATGTATGGCTCAAGGTTTAACTGAATTGCAATGCCAAAAAATGTTAGATCGCATGGAAAATGACTTTTTCACTATTTCATTCAGTGAATATCAGCAACAACTTCAAGGCATTGGTTTTGAAGACGTGCACTCATATAGTCAAATCTTAATGTATCAGGGTTTGATTGCGAAAAAGGCAGTAATTGCCGAGTTTGCTCAAGCCTCATAACCCAAGGGACTGATTCATAATGGAATAAATGATTAGAAGAATAATTTAGCTTTTATTTTTACCAAATGTTCAATTAACAGTGACTTTTATAGTTATTGTGAGGTTCTTTTTGTCTAAATAAAGCGTTAAACAAAACAATGAAAGGAGGTAAAACCAAATAAAATCAGACCATTAGGTTTTAAAACAAGAAATGCGATGCAGTCATCAAGTACTGCAAAGGATACAACGCAAACAAAAAATGAACTTGAAAAGTAAAGTTCATGAAACAAGGAAATTGATTTTAATGAAAAGATTCATCTTAACGGTTCAACAAAGTGTTTTAGCGCTATCTGTACTCACTGCCATGTCAGGAAGTTATGCAGGCTCAGAAAATGCAGAAATAGAACAACTTCGTCAAGAAGTAAAAGAGTTGCGTGCAATGCTGCAGAATTATGTCCAGCAAACTCCGCCTGCTCAGCCCACTACTCAGGTCATGGTTATACCTAGATCTGAACCCGTTCAAACAACAACGCCGAAATTATCACTCACCAAATCTGGTGCAGAGGTTAATTTATATGGTTATTTGCGTGCGGATGCATCTTATCAAGCCAAAGGCGCATCTACGATGTACAACAATATCAGCGGTGTACCATTAGAAGGGACAGCTGAAGAAGCGCAACAAAAAGATCGTTTGCATAGCACTGCAAGTGTTTCTCGGATAGGTCTAAATTTTAAAACACCGACTGCTATGGGTGATGTCGGTGGAAAATTAGAAATGGACTTCTTTGGTAGTGCATCACGTGATCAATTCCGTATCCGTCATGCCTATTTAACCTTTGATAAATGGTTATTAGGTCAGACATGGTCCACATTTATCGCACCTGAATATTATCCAGAAACGATTGATGCTGCGACCTATGTAGGTGGAGCATTACAACGCTCACCATTGGTTCGTTATAGTGACAATATTACGGCAAATACCAGCTTTGCTTTAGCAGTAGAAGATCCTAAATATACAGCAAGCTCTGATCCTGATAATGAAATGCGTTTACCTGCCTTTGTTGGACGTGTAAATCATAAGTTTACCAATGGCTCTATGCTTTCAGGACGTAGTTTTGTCGCTGAAAAGAAAACTAGTCAAGATGAAGAATGGGCTTGGGGTGTCGGCATCGGTGGAAAATATCAGTTAACACCAAAAACTTTTCTCAAAGCAGACTATAACCATATCAAAGGCGACGGACGCTTCCTGATGTGGACCAATAGCAGTTATGCAATAGATGATCAAAAAAATATTCAAAGCAATGAGTTTGATTCAATTTCAACAGGGATTACGCATCAATTTAACACTCAGTTTCGTTCAACATTGGGTTATGGCTATATGAAAGCCAAAGACAACAATGCATTTGCACGAATCAATAAAGACAACACAGCTCAAAATAAAGAACTATGGCAAGGCTGGATCAATGGCATGTACAACCCTTACAAGCCAATTACCTTAGGGATGGAATATGTCTACGGTGAACGTGAAACCTTTGATGGTCGCACAGGGACGGATAATCGCATCAACATGATGGCGAGTTATGACTTTTAATACCAATAAAGCCTTGAATAATAATATTTTTCTTTAAGGTGCATTATGTCGTTTTAAATAATGATTAGGAATTTATCTCATTGAGGAGATGCAGAATGACAACATCTACGGTTAATGTAAATGCAGTAATTGATCAAGCAAAATTTACACCTTTTCACTGGAGTATTTTACTTTGGTGCTTATTGATTATTATTTTTGATGGTTATGATCTCGTCATTTATGGCGTTGTTCTACCTTTACTTATGCAAGAGTGGTCTCTCACTTCTGTACAAGCAGGCATGCTCGCCAGTACTGCTTTGTGCGGGATGATGTTTGGAGCCATGTTATTCGGTGCTTTGGCAGATAAAATCGGACGAAAAAATGTAATTTTAATCTGTGTGACCTTCTTTAGTGGTTTTACTTTTTTAGGTGCATTTGCATCTAATCCTTTTGAATTTGGTATTTTACGGTTTTTAGCAGGTTTAGGGATAGGCGGGGTTATGCCAAATCTCGTCGCACTCACATCAGAGTACGCACCTAAACGTATTCGCAGTACCTTAGTTGGCACGATGTTTAGTGGTTATGCGATCGGTGGAATTCTATCTGCGCTTATCGGAAGTTATTTAGTTGAGTGTCAAGGTTGGCAAATCATGTTCTTGATTGCTGGTATTCCTTTAATTTTATTACCTGTTATCTGGAAATTCCTACCTGAATCTTTAACCTTTTTGGTTAAAACTGGCAAAACTGATCAAGCACATAGCATCATTCAAAAAATTTCACCTGAACAAAGCATCGGTATTAATACGCGTTTAGTGTTAAATGAAGATAATGTTCCAACAGGTAGTTCTGTAAAAGGCTTATTTCAACAAGGACGTGCATTCAATACGCTTATGTTTTGGGTATTGTTCTTTATGTGCTTATTAATGGTTTATGCACTAAGTAGTTGGTTACCTAAACTAATGCTTGCAGCAGGTTATTCACTCGGCAAGAGTATCTTATTCTTGTTTGCTTTGAATGTCGGTGCAATGATTGGTTCAATTGGTGGTGGCATTCTCTCAGACAAATTCCATTTGAAACCTGTAATTATGGGAATGCTGATGGCAGGTGTAGTGGCACTGATCGGCTTAGGATTTAACTCTCCAGCTTATGTTTTATATGGTTTGGTAACTGTTGCTGGCGCAGCGACGATTGGTACTTCAATCCTTCTTTATAGCTATGTTGCGCAATACTATCCATTAAGTGTTCGCTCGACTGGAATTGGTTGTGCTTCTGGTGTAGGTCGAATTGGTGCGATTGTCGGTCCAATTTTAACAGGCTTGTTATTAACCTTGAACTTACCGCATACCATGAATTTTGTGATGATTTCTATTCCAGCTATCGTTGCAATCTGCGCGATTTTAAGTTTGAAACGACATAAATTTGATGAAGAACAGCAATTGGAAGAGGTTAAAACCAATTTAACTGAATCTGGTAATGCTTAGTGGTTTTTTGATAATTATTCTTAGAAAATCAAAGGCACATCTACGTATAAGATGTGCCTTTTTAGTTTGTGAAGCACATCTATTTTACAACCCCTTTGCTATTGATGAAATTATCATTTAATCAAAGAGCTGTTCAGCGAGCAAAAGCCCAACTTAAATTATGAGATTTCATTAAGGAAATATATTATTTGATAGCTTTTTTTGAGAACAATTTATCAAATGGAGATTTTAAACATAGTATCACTATTAATTGAATGCATAATTGAATATTAAAATAATTCATTTCATTCATGATACCAAGTTAGGTATGTTCAGGACATCACATAAATAGAGTCATGAGAAGCATAAATTTTAACTTCGGACGTGCAGCAAGGAATATTGAAAACAGGGCAAGATTCTATTTAAGGAACAATACAAAAGGAAATTCTATATATGGCAACAAACTTATTTGATTTAACAGGAAAAATAGCATTAGTTACAGGTGCAAGTCGTGGTATTGGCGAGGAGATCGCTAAACTTTTGGCTGAACAAGGTGCACATGTGATTGTATCTAGTCGTAAAATTGAAGATTGTCAAAGAGTTGCTGATGAAATTATAGCAGCCAATGGAAAAGCGGAAGCTGCTGCGTGTCATGTAGGAAAATTGGAAGATATTGCAGAAATTTTTGAACATATCCGTAAGCAACATGGTCGCTTAGATATTTTAGTCAACAATGCAGCGGCCAATCCTTATTTTGGACATATCCTGGATACTGATATTGGCGCTTATAACAAAACGGTTGAAGTCAACATTCGTGGATATTTCTTTATGTCCGTTGAAGCTGGCAAACTAATGAAAGAACACGGTGGTGGTGCCATTGTAAATACAGCATCCGTAAATGCGCTACAACCCGGAGACCAGCAAGGAATTTATTCCATTACCAAAGCCGCAGTTGTGAATATGACCAAAGCATTTGCCAAAGAATGCGGTCCATTTGGTATCCGGGTAAATGCTTTATTGCCAGGCCTGACTAAGACCAAATTTGCATCCGCACTATTTGCAAATGAAGAGATTTATCAGCAATGGATGAGTTCAATTCCTTTACGTCGTTATGCTGAACCACGCGAAATGGCAGGAACAGTACTTTATCTCGTATCTGATGCTGCGAGTTATACCAATGGTGAATGTATTGTGGTTGATGGTGGTTTAACCATTTAAAAATATAAAAAGTAGTTCCTTCCTATTAATAAATTAAGAGGAACTGGATATTAAACGGCAGTTAAAACAGAACTTTTTTAGGACATAGATCATGACAGTTAATTTAAACAATCGAGTGGCGATCGTTACTGGAGCAGGTGCAGGTTTAGGACGAGAACATGCATTGTTATTGGCCCGTTTGGGTGCAAAAGTTGTTGTGAATGATCTTGGCAGTGACGTAAACGGACAGGGCGGATCAACTATGGCTGCTCAAAAAGTCGTAGATGAAATTATTGCTGCAGGCGGTGAAGCAATCGCAAATAGTGCCTCAGTCACGAATATTGAACAAGTCCAACAGATGGTTGAGGAAACAATTGCTCGCTGGGGCCGTGTCGATATTTTGGTGAATAATGCTGGAATTCTTCGGGATAAAACGTTTAGCAAAATGTCATTAGAAGATTTTCGTACTGTGATTGATGTACATCTTATGGGCGCCGTAAATTGCACTAAAGCTGTATGGGAGATCATGCGTGAGCAGAAATATGGTCGTATTGTTATGACAACCTCATCTTCTGGTTTATATGGCAATTTTGGACAATCAAACTATAGTGCTGCCAAAATGGCATTGGTGGGCTTGATGCAGACCCTTGCGTTGGAAGGCGAGAAATATAATGTTCGAGTGAACTGCCTAGCACCAACAGCCGCAACACGAATGCTTGAAGGCTTATTACCCGAAGAAGCACTTAAAGCACTGGCACCAAGTGCAGTCAGTCCTGCAATTGCCGCTTTGGTGAGCGAAGACGCACCGACCCGTATGATACTTTGTGCAGGTGCTGGAAGCTTTGAGGCAGCACATATTACGCTTACACAAGGCATTCACTTAGGTACAGATGAGCAGGTTCCTCATGTATTAGCACAACGTTTAGCGGATGTTGCAGACCGTACAGATGAATTTGTTCCTGTGAGAGGCGCTGCTCAAGGTGATCTTGAGTTGAAAAAGGCTTCATTAACAACAGGAGAATAATTTTGACATCATCTGCACAAAATATACTTAGTATTGAACAGCTTTTGGAATTGCAAGGTCAAGCTTTAGGTAACTCGGACTGGATTGCAATAGAGCAACCTATGATCAATACGTTCGCTGATGTAACTTTAGACCGTCAATTTATACATGCTGATGAAGAAGCTGCTCGCCAAACACCGTTTGGTGGCACAATTGCACATGGTTTTTTGACACTCTCTTTACTCTCTGTCATGGCAGCTCAGGTACTACCTACTATCAAAGGGCAGCAGTCTGCCGTGAATTATGGTCTCAATAGTGTTCGATTTATCAGTCCTGTTCATAGTGGTAAACGTGTGCGTGGACATTTCCACTTAAAAAAAGTTTCTGAAAAGAATCAGAGAAGTTACCAATTAACGATGGAAGTTAGTGTTGAAATTGAAAATGAAGCCAAGCCAGCACTTGTTGCCGAATGGCTTACGCTTGTGAACATATAGGGGAACCTCATGAGTAATGAATTTGTTCTCTCTCGTAAAGATGTAGATTTCTTACTGTTCGACTGGCTAAAAATCGAGGAACTTAGTCAACGCGAACCTTTTAATGGTCAAGATCGTTTTGAATATACCTCTGTTTTAAACGTTTACGAGGCCTTGGCAACAGATCTATTTGCTCCTCATAATAAAAAAAATGACAGTCATGAACCTGTTTTTGATGGTGAACGTGTAACAGTTAATCCCGAGGTTGGAATCGCACTCAAAGCCTTTGCAGAAGCAGGTTTGATGAGCGCAGCTTTCCCATCTGAATGGAATGGTATGAATTTACCGAATACTGTTGAGCGCGCAGGAATGGCCTATTTGCTTGGAGCCAACTCAGGTACAGCAGGTTACGCATTTTTGACTATTGGGAATGCCAATTTATTAATGGCACATGGAGATCCAGAAAAAGTTAAACCCTATGTCAGTGCGATGATAGAAGGAAAATGTTTCGGAACCATGTGCCTATCCGAACCACAAGCGGGGTCGAGTCTTGCGGATATTCGTACACGGGCGATCAAAACAAATGATGGGCGATATCGCTTGTTCGGAAACAAAATGTGGATTTCAGGCGGTGAGCATGATATCTCGGACAACATTGTTCATTTAGTTTTAGCCAAAATCCCTGATGAAAATGGTCAATTGCCTCCAGGCGTTCAAGGTATTTCACTGTTTACCGTACCCCGTAAGTTACTCGATGAACAGGGGCAACCAAATGAACGCAATGATATTGCTTTGGCTGGGATTAACCACAAAATGGGCTATCGAGGCACCGTCAACTGTGTGTTAAATTTTGGAGAGGGGCGCTTTACTCCAGAAGGAGAAGCGGGTGCCATTGGTGAGTTGGTGGGCGAAGCTGGTAAAGGACTGGCTTATATGTTCCATATGATGAACGAAGCGCGTATCTCTGTTGGACTTGGTGCAGCAGCATTGGGATACACCGGATATTTGCATGCTTTAGATTATGCAAAGACCCGATTGCAAGGTCGTTCTCGCGGCGAACGTAATCCAAGTTCACCACAAATCCCGATTATTCAACATGCTGATGTTCGCCGTATGTTGTTGGCGCAAAAATCGTATGTCTCAGGTGCATTAGCACTCTGCTTATATGCCGCCAGACTAACAGATGACATCCATTCACTTGAAGATCAAGAACAGCGTGATCAAGCCAATCAACTTCTCGACCTATTAACTCCAGTAGTGAAAAGTTGGTCTTCGGAGTGGGGGCTTGTAGCAAATGATTTAGCCATACAAGTTCATGGCGGTTATGGTTATACCCGTGAATACAATGTTGAACAATTTTATCGTGATAATCGTCTCAACCCGATTCATGAGGGAACATTTGGTATTCAGGCACTAGACTTATTAGGACGTAAAACACGCCTTAATCACGGTAAAGCGATGAAACTGTTAGATGAAAAAATCTTGGAGACAATCGCTCAGGCCAAAGCGGAACCTACTTTAAGAAATCATGCCGATCATTTAACTGAAAAGTGGCAACTCATCCAGAACGTCACAGAAAAGCTACATGCCTTAACTGATGTAGAGCTCCAACTGGCAAATGCAGCGCATTATCTAGAAGCCTTTGGACATCTGATCGTGGGATGGTTGTGGCTTGATCAGGCAGTCGTTATTCATAAGCGCTTACCAAATGCAACAGATCCAGATTTTCTGCACGGAAAACTTGCAGCTTGCGACTATTTCTTTGGTTGGGAAATGCCAAAAATTATCAGTTGGTTATCCGTACTTGATCCTGTCGAGACGACGCCATTTAAAATGCCAATAGAATGGTTCTAGTAAGAACCTTTTTTTGCATTTTCTAATCTGTTAGCTGCTTAGATAAAAAAGCACCTCGATTGAGGTGCTTCGCTGATTTTTATAGTTTAAATTTCGATGGCCACAGCTGTTGCTTCACCACCACCAATACATAATGCAGCGACGCCTTTCTTCTTGCCTAGACGTTTTAATGCATAGATCAATGAAAGAATAATACGTGAACCTGTCGCACCAATCGGATGACCTAAAGCACATGCGCCACCGTGAATATTGACTTTAGCTTCATCAATACCTAACTCATGAATCGGAGCCATAGCCACCATCGCGAAAGCTTCATTGATTTCCCATGCATCGACATCCTCAACTGACCAGCCAGCACGATCAAGTACTTTTTGAATCGCACTAATTGGAGCAATCGTAAACTCACTTGGATGTTGCGAATGACTTGAAGTAGCTACAATCTTAGCCAAGACATTTAAATCATTTGCTTGTGCATAATCTTCTGTAGAAAGTACTAAAGCCGCAGCACCATCCGAAATCGAACTCGAATTGGCTGCCGTAATCGTACCGTCTTTGCTAAAAGCAGGGCGTAGTGTCGGAATTTTATCAAGATTTGCTTTAAGAGGTTGCTCATCTTGGTCAATCACCTCAACACCTTTTCGTGTTTTAACTTCCACAGCAACGATTTCATCTTTGAAATATCCTTCTGTAATCGCTGTTTGAGCTTTTTTGAGTGAAGAAATCGCAAAGTTATCCATTTGCTCACGGGTGAAGCCCTTGGTATTTGCCATATCCTGAGCAAATGAACCCATTAAACGACCCGTTTCAGCATCTTCTAAACCATCCAAGAACATATGATCTTTGATTTCACCATGTCCCATACGATAGCCACCACGTGCTTTAGGTAAGATATATGGTGCATTGGTCATTGATTCCATACCGCCCGCAACCACAATATTTGCACTACCAGCTTTTAAAGTATCTGATGCCATCAATACTGCTTTCATCGCAGAACCACATATTTTATTGATGGTCACTGCGCCAACATGATCTGGAACTCCAGCTTTACGCATTGCTTGACGAGCAGGACCTTGACCAATGCCTGCACTCAATACACAACCAAAAATCACTTCATTGACTTGCTCTGGTGCAATACCAGCACGCTGGATAGACTCACGGATTACAGCAGCACCTAATTCTGGAGCAGTTAAACTAGAAAGGCTACCTTGAAAACCGCCCATCGCGGTACGACTACCTGACACAATAACAATAGAACTCATTTTTATATCTCTTTAAATGTATGTTGTCATATAACTGCTCCAGTTCAACAGACTAGAGCAGAATATCTCATCTCATTTATGCCACTAAAGATTTATCAAAAATTAGTGGCACACCTGTTACTGCTCGAATTTGTTCCAGCGTCACATCTTTTGCGAGTTCAATCAGTTCAACACCTTCAGATGTAATATCCATGACACCCAAATCCGTTATCACACGATGAACAACGGCTTGACCTGTCAGTGGTAAGCTGCAGTTTTTCACAATTTTAGGCGTACCATCTTTCGCACAGTGTTCCATGAGAACCACAACTTTTTGAACACCTGCAACCAAGTCCATCGCACCGCCCATACCTTTGACTTTCTTACCTGGAATCATCCAATTGGCTAAGTCACCTTGTTCAGAAACTTCCATAGCGCCTAAAATCGCAATATTGACATGACCGCCACGGATCATTGCGAAAGATTCTGAACTTGAGAAAAATGCCGCACCTGCACGTGCAGTAATCGTTTGCTTTCCAGCATTGATCAAATCTGCATCTAAGGTTTCTTCAGTAGGAAATGCGCCGATACCAAGCAGCCCATTTTCAGACTGCAACCATACATTCATGTTTTTTGGAATATAGTTAGCAACAAGGGTAGGTAAGCCAATACCCAAGTTCACATAGAAGCCATCTTCGAGTTCTTGTGCAGCACGCTGTGCCATTTCATTACGTGACCAAGCCATTTTAAACTGCCTCCATGCTTAAAGTTTTTTGTTCGATACGTTTTTGAGGTGATGCATTTAAAATAATGCGATTCACATAAATCCCTGGCAAATGAATTTCATCTGGATCTAATTCACCAATCTCAACGATTTGTTCCACTTCAGCAATGGTGATTTTCCCAGCCATTGCACATTCAGGATTAAAGTTCTGAGCCGTCTTACGGAATATTAAATTTCCAGCTTTATCTGCCTTGTAAGCTTTAATAAGAGAAACATCAGCAGTAAGCGATTCTTCTAAAATGTATTTTTTACCATGAAAATTACGTTCTTCTTTGCCTTCAGCAATCAGAGTTCCTACACCAGTTTTCGTATAAAAAGCTGGAATACCAGCACCACCAGCACGTAATTTTTCAGCTAATGTTCCTTGTGGAGTTAATTCAACTTCAAGCTCGCCATTTAGATATTGACGTTCAAATTCTTTATTTTCACCCACATAAGATGAGATCATTTTTTTGATCTGTTTGGTATGTAATAAAACACCTAGGCCAAAATCATCAACACCTGCATTATTTGAAATACAAGTCAGACCTGTTACACCACTTTCTTTAACCGCGACAATGAGCTGCTCAGGAATTCCACATAACCCAAAACCGCCCACGGCAAGGGTTTGGTTATTAGCAACCACATCTTTGATTGCTGCCTCAGCACTGGCATATACCTTATTCATTCTATTATTGTCCTATCGTCCCTTAGTGATTTAGTTTTAGCATTAGGACTAGGTAGATAGAAGTTGATTTTTCTCAAGGATTAATGAGTTTAATTAATAAATTGATTTATTTGGATGGATTTTAATCTTAAAAAACAATAGATTAAAATTCATAAACTATTGAAAATATTAATAATAAATATATTTATTTAAAAGTAAAAAATATTAAACCAATTACAATAATGAGTTATTTAAAATTTATACCTTTTCAATGACTGAATAAATTGTGCCGAAATATGTGATATTTCAAAATTCTTTTTATAGACGATACCAACCGTTTTGTGGATGGTTCCATCTTCCAGTTCGAGTAATACATTCTCTGTTAAATCTATATGCTTGGCAAAATGACGAGGAATCGCGCTCACCCCAATACCATGTGCAACAAAACTTGATAATGAAGAAATCTGATGACACTCTATTTTCAAATCCAAAGTCATATTGTTGCGTAAACAATTTTGCTCAACTAGGTGACGAACAATCGATGGCTTTTGTAGGGTAATAAAAGGATTAGCAAACAATTGTTGCCATGTAATACGTGCTTTGTCTGCTAAGAGATGATTTTTAGGAAGTAAGGCGAGAAAGTCTTCATCAAACAAAGGCACAAACTCTAAGCCTTCGGTCAGTTCTGGTTCAAAACAAATGCCTAACTCAAAGATACCATCTTGAACTTTTTCTATAATGGTTTCATTTGGAATATCATGAATCGAAAAATTAAGGTTTGGATGCTCAGATAAAAAAGAATGAATCACATCAGGCAAGATTGCATGTGTAAAAAAGGGCATCGAGGCGATACTGAGTGTGCCGCGATTTAATTTAAAGCGTTGTTTAACGTCATTTTCCATTTCATCCCAATTTGCCAATAGTTTTTTTGCGTAGGGAATGAGCGATTTGCCCTCTTGAGTCAGTTCAACACGACGTGTATTTCGATTAAACAACTTACCGCCGAGTTCATCTTCTAAACTTTTTATACTTAGACTTAAAGCAGACTGACTTAAGTGCAGTTCCAGCGAAGCATTGGCATAATTTAAAGTACGCGCAAGTGCTAAAAATGCCTTTAGCTGCTTAAGAGTCATCGCTTTTCCTAAGTAAATTATTGAATAGATCTAATTTATCTTAAAAATGAACTGAATGTTATTTTAGAAATTAATTTTCAAAGAAAAGTTGATCTATACAGCAAATAAAAACTCCCACAATCAGAAATTATGGGAGTTAAGATTCAAATTAGAGAATACGGAGTTTCTCTAAAACTTATACTTTTAGTTTTTTAAGTCCACGGCTCACACCATTTTGTAATGCCAATTTGATAATTGGCCCAATAAAAGGCACACGACCCTTAAAGCTAATCGTATAGTCCAAACGACTACGATTATTTCCCAAATCGGTAAACTTCATTACGCCGCGATGCGCTTTAATTGGTGCAATACCACTGGTAATCGCGTATTCAATCAATTCATTTTCTCTATAGACTAAATTTGTTTCAACAAATGAAGGTGTGAGTGGTATAGATAACTTACGCGCTGAACCAACCCCATTACGTGCATCTTGACCATCACTCAAACGAGTCACTTTTGCTGGAGCGAAGAGCTTATTCAAATTTTCATGTTCGCTGAGGATCGCAAATACCTTTTCGACAGGGGCATTGAACTCTTGAGTGATGTTGATTTGTTGCATTTTTAGCATAGCAATTCCTTTCTTTTTTAATTTGACATGATGAATTGTCATTTTCAAATACTAACACGGTTTGGCTGAACTGGTCATTTTGTTTGTCGGATTATCGGAGTAGCTAAAAATTCAGATATATGTAAGCAAAGGCGCTTGTTCAAGCATCAAAAATTGTGAATACTCAGCCTCGAAAATTCAGGTTATACCATTATCTTTTTTGGGGTTAGGCAACTACTGTGAAAACTTATCCATTTTCATTTTCTCGTTTACAAAAAGCGCTTCTAACCGTTGGTTCATTTTCGTGTATGGGACTAAGCTCAGTCGTCGCAAATGCAGAAGATGAAAACACTGTTTCGCAACTTCCAACAATCACTTTAGCCGCACAATCCATTCAAAGTGCGTACTACCAACCTCAAATCAATTTATCGGGTTTTAATCAACAAACCGTTGCTAAAATTCCTGCATCAGTGAGCACGATTACTGCCGAACGCATTGCTGATCAGCATGCAAAAACACTGGCTGACGTTGTGAAAAATGATGCTTCTGTAGGGGATGGTTATGCGCCTATTGGCTATTACTCAAACTTTATTATGCGTGGTTTCGCGCTCAATCTAGGTTCAAGTTATCTACTCAATGGCAACTTGCTTAGAGGCGAGCAAAATGTTGCGCTAGAAAATAAAGAGCAAGTCGAGATCTTAAAGGGTATCAGCGCAATCCAAAGTGGTATGTCTACGCCAGGTGGCATAGTTAACTACGTGACTAAACGCCCAAAGGATATTCGTTCAGTTACCTTAGAAACAGATAGTCAGGGTGGTTATCGTATCGCAACAGATATAGGCGATATCGTGGGTGAAAATCAACAATTTGGCTATCGAATCAATTTAGCTCACGAAGAGATTCATCCATATGTAGAGCATACAAATGGGAAGCGACTTTTTGGTTCAGTTGCTTTGGACTGGAAGATTTCTGATGATTCAAAACTTGAGTTTGATATTGAATCACAACGCCAACGTCAGCGCTCGGTACCAGGCTATCAATTATTAGATGGAAAAATTGTACCGACTAATGTGGAATGGGATCGTTTACTGGGTTATCAAAGTTGGAGTAAACCCGTTACTAATGAAAGTCTGAATACGAGTTTAAAATATACGCATCGTCTCAATGATGATTGGATAGCAAACTTATCCGCTTCGCAAAGCCGTGTAGTCGTTGATGACTATTCAGCATTCCCATGGGGTTGTTATAGTGAGATTTGTGAATTTACAGGTTTAGGCAATACCTTTGATCAAAAGGGTAACTACGATATTTATGATTTCCGTAGTCCAGATGATAGTTATTTAACAAATCAATTTAAAACAGGATTAAACGGCAAATTCGCAACAGGGACATGGAAGCATAGCTTAAATGTCGAGTTATCTCATACCTATAAACGACGTGCTCAATATGATGCAATCTTCCAATTAGTAAATGATGTACCTAAAGAATCTATAGGAAACATATATAATGACCCAATCACATATAAGCCAAGTACAAAAAACCTAGGTAATCATTACAAATCTCTTGATAGTCAGCAAACAGCATTAAATCTACTAGACCAAATCCGTTTCAATGACTCATGGTCAGCTCTCATGGGTGGAAAAATACTTTCTTTAGATGAGAAAGCTTATGATGCAGCAGCAAATAAGATTCGTGATACAGATTTAAACCGATTCTTGCCACAATTTGCACTGATGTATCAATTTTCGGAAAACACCAATATTTATTCATCATTTAGCAAAGGTCTAAGTGACGGAGGACAGGCACCAGCTTATGCTAGTAATGCTTATCAAACACTAGAACCTATTAAATCCACCCAATATGAACTGGGATTGAAATATCAATTACCATCTATGTTGTTTACAGCGGCAATATTTGATCTAGAACAAGATCATCAATATACGAATACTGATAACTATTACTTAACTGATGGTAAACAACATAACTTAGGTTTAGAACTTGGTTTGCAAGGACGTTTGGCACAGAATTTAGATATGGTCTCGACTTTGGCGCTGACTCGTTCACGCTTAAAAGAGATTGATGTCGCTGAATATCAAGGCCATCAAACTCAGAATGTTCCTAAAGTACGCTTTGCAACTTACTTATCGTATCAATTGCCACAAGTAGAAGGCTTAAGATTACTGGCTGGTACACAATACAGTTCAAGTAAATATGCCAATAAAATAGGCAGCGTAAAAGTTCCAAGCTACACAGTTTTTAATGCTGGTGCAGCTTATAACTTTAAAGCTAATGGCCATGAAAACACGTTAAGATTCAATGTAGATAATCTATTTAATAAAAAATATTGGAGAGATGCGGGAAGCTTCTTTGGGGATGATTATTTGTTCCTAGGCGCTCCACGCACTGCACAATTCTCTTGGTCGGTGAATTTTTAAATCCAATTCACTGATATTAATAAAGGCGATCTGACTTAAAATTAGATCGTCTTTTTTACGGGATTCTGTTATTCGATTAATAAAATTCAAGTTTTATATCGTTGTAAACGAAAAAATAGAAAAGAAAGATTGTATGTCATCATCTAAAGAATAATTCCAAATTACAAACACGCCCTTATAGCAATAATTCAATCAATATCCTGATAGTTTTTCAGCTCATGATGAAGCTCGTTCAGGTTAGAGCACTGAAACCCATAAAAACACACAACAATGAATTTTATTCATCTTTTAGTTAGATTAAATCATTTTTACTCATGTGAACATTCATGTATAAATTCTTTCATACAGAAATTCAGGTTTTATCTTAGAGATTAGGGTAGTAGTACAATGAGTAAAAAATTTACATGTTCTATTAAAAGTATTCGTTTTGATGAAAATTATCATCCTTCAGAAAGCACACGTCTTACAACTAACTTTGCAAATTTAGCAAGAGGTGAGAGCCGTCAAGAAAATCTACGTAAAACCTTACAAATGATCAATAATCGTTTCAATGACTTAGCACATTGGGATAATCCAAAAGCGGATCGTTATTCAGTTGAAATCGATATTATTTCAGCAAATATGGATATCGAAGGTAATGGTCATGCATTTCCAGTTATTGAAATGTTAAAAACAACAATTGTTGATCATCAGACAAATAAGCGTATTGATGGCATGGTAGGTAATAGTTTTTCATCTTATGTGCGTGATTATGATTTTAGTGTCGTATTACTAGAACACAGTAAAAATCAAGCAAAATTTAGTGCGCCAGATAACTTTGGTGTATTACACGGCAAGCTTTTTAAACACCTAATCAACTCAGCGGCATATAAAGCGAATTTTGATAAAGCACCTGTGATATGCCTGAGTGTGTCGAGCACAAAAACATATTATCAAACTGCAAATGTACATCCTGTATTGGGCGTCGAATATCAACAAGATGAATATTCTCTAACTGATGAATACTTCAAGAAAATGGGGTTAAAAGTACGTTATTTCATGCCTGCTAACAGTGTAGCGCCATTAGCTTTTTATTTTTCAGGTGATTTGCTAAGTGATTACAGTAACCTAGAACTTATTAGTGCAATCAGCACAATGGAAACATTCCAAAAGATTTACCGACCTGAAATTTATAATGCTAACTCTGTAGCGGGCAAATACTATCAACCAAGTTTGAAATACCAAGATTACTCTTTAACGCAAATCGTATACGACCGTGAAGAGCGTAGTCAGTTAGCTGTAAAACAAGGCAAATTCACAGAAGAGCAATTTATCAAACCATATCGAGAGATTCTCGAACAGTGGGCTGAGAACTACACTGAACAAAATTATGCTGCTGTGTAAACCGATATAGAAGATTACTGATTATGAAAAGATTATTACCGACATCAACTGCTGGCAGCTTACCAAAACCTTCTTGGTTAGCTGAACCTGAAAAGCTTTGGTCACCATGGAAGCTCCAAGATGAACAACTTTATGAGGCTAAGCAAGATGCTTTAAGACTGTCGCTACACGAGCAATTACACTCAGGCATTGATATCGTAAGTGATGGTGAACAAACACGCCAACATTTCGTCACAACGTTTATTGAACACTTAGATGGCGTTGATTTCCAGAAGCGTGAAACGGTTCGAATTCGAAATCGTTACGATGCAAGTGTTCCATCCGTTGTGGGTGCTGTCAGTCGTCAAAAACCTGTATTCGTTGAAGATGCTAAATTTTTACGTCAACAAACCAATCAACCGATCAAATGGGCATTACCAGGTCCTATGACCATGATTGATACATTATATGACGGACATTATAAAAGCCGTGAAAAACTAGCATGGGAATTCGCAAAAATTTTAAATCAGGAAGCGAGAGAACTCGAAGCAGCTGGTGTTGATATCATCCAGTTTGATGAACCTGCATTTAATGTATTTTTTGATGAGGTCAATGATTGGGGTGTTGCAACTTTAGAAAGAGCGCTAGAAGGTCTGAAATGTGAAACAGCCGTACATATTTGCTATGGCTACGGTATTAAAGCCAATACAGATTGGAAAAAGACATTAGGTTCAGAATGGCGTCAATATGAAGAAGCCTTTCCTAAGCTTCAAAAATCTAAAATTGATATCGTTTCGCTAGAATGCCAAAACTCTCGTGTACCAATGGATCTAATTGAGCTAATTCGCGGTAAAAAAGTGATGGTAGGTGCGATCGATGTTGCTACAAATAATATCGAAACACCTGAAGAAGTTGCCGATACCTTAAGAAAAGCTTTGCAATTTGTTGATGCTGACAAACTTTATCCATCAACCAATTGTGGCATGGCGCCGTTGTCTCGCCATGTAGCGAGAGGCAAACTTAATGCTTTAAGCGCAGGTGCAGAAATCGTTCGAAAAGAACTATCTAACTAATATTTTGAGCTAAATAGGATTTATGGTTTGCAATCAAAATAATGATCAAGCCATGAGTCTCTTTTAGCGTCAATCTTGACCAAAGATCGCATCTATTTAAAAACACATGCAGATGGTGTGCCTAAGAAATGGAATAGCATGATATTGCTAAATCTAAAAGGTACGGTTCAATTGAGGAACAATTTAATGATTGAAGCAATAGACTTTAGAAATGCAATGTCTTTATTAACAAGTGCAGTGAGTGTTGTAACAACGATTGGCTCTACAGGTCGATATGGATTTACAGCATCAGCTGTGTGCAGCGTGACAGATTCACCACCAACACTTTTGGTATGTATGAATATCGCGTCTAGCTCACATACACACTTTGTTGAAAATAAAATTCTCACTGTGAATGTCTTGGCAGCACATCATCAGCATATGTCTAAAGTGTTTTCATCAAAGATGAGTCCTGAAGAACGTTTTAAATATGGCAGTTGGACAGAATTAGAAACTGGCGCACCTGTGTTAAAAGATGCTTTGGTTAGTTTTGATTGTCAAATTGAGCAGATTCAGGAAGTTGGAACACATACCATTTTTATTTGTCGTATCGTTGCTATCCAACAAAGTCAGCATGATCAGGGGTTAGTCTACTTTAACCGTGCTTATCATCAAGTTGGGCAGATTGCAGAAATTGCCTGAGCCAACTGTCTATTCATCCCTTTATTTTAAGAAAATATCTCGTGGAATTAATCATTTTTTTAGCCATCGGGGCTTTAGCTGGTTTCGCTGCTGGACTCTTTGGTGTCGGTGGTGGGCT
>Ga0172373_10003548_pt1 | contig 22747 bp, 13 predicted proteins | sample Lak10m_2_FD_114546 | JGI IMG/M metagenome (GOLD analysis project Ga0172373, IMG submission 114546) | Freshwater microbial communities from Kabuno Bay, South-Kivu, Congo - kab_092012_10m | ecosystem: Environmental > Aquatic > Freshwater > Lake | place: Democratic Republic of the Congo...
CCTGTGTTTCCAGTGGTTCCCTGGGCTCCTGTGGCACCTGTGTTTCCAGTGGTTCCCTGAGTGCCAGTGGCACCTGCGGTGCCTGTGGCTCCTGTGTTTCCAGTGGTTCCCTGAGTGCCAGTGGCACCTGCGGTGCCTGTGGCTCCTGTGTTTCCAGTGGTTCCCTGGGCTCCTGTGGCACCTGTGTTTCCAGTGGTTCCCTGGGCTCCTGTGGCACCTGTGTTTCCAGTGGTTCCCTGGGCTCCTGTGGCACCTGTGTTTCCAGTGGTTCCCTGAGTGCCAGTGGCACCTGTGTTTCCAGTGGTTCCCTGAGTGCCAGTGGCACCGGTGAGACCCGTCGAACCAGACGCGCCTTGAGTTCCTGTGGCACCGGAAGCTCCTTGAACGCCTTGTGCTCCCGTGGCTCCCGTCAAACCTGTGGAGCCTGATGCTCCTTGGACTCCTTGTGAACCTGTTGCACCGGTGAGACCGGTAGAACCTGAAGCACCTTGAACACCCTGGGCACCTGTGGCACCAGTAAGTCCTGTGGAACCTGAAGCACCTTGGACTCCTTGAGCACCAGTCGCTCCTGTCAGGCCCGTCGAGCCAGATGCACCTTGAACGCCTTGAATTCCTTGAGAACCTGTGGCTCCTGTCAAGCCTGTGGAACCAGATGCCCCTTGGACACCGGTCGCACCTGTCAAGCCTGTGGAACCAGAGGCACCTTGCACGCCTTGGGCACCTGTGGCGCCTGTAAGACCGGTAGAGCCTGAAGCTCCCTGCACTCCTTGAATTCCTTGAGGACCGGTCGCACCTGTCAGACCTGTGGAACCAGATGCTCCTTGGACTCCTTGTGGACCCGTGGATCCGGTCGCGCCGGAGGGACCTGTCACACCTTGAGGACCGGTCGCACCTCCAGTCAAAAGATTGGTGGCGACACCGGCACCGAGTGCTGTGACGTCGTAGTAGCCGCCACGGTTCGTGCCACCAGTTTCAAAGATGCGCACCTTGTTCTGATACACATCGATTGTGACACCTGCACTGATGGACGTGTTTGTCTGTGGCTTTGAAAGTTGAATCTGTCCACCTTCGTCACCGATAGAATAGGTCGAAATAATGCTGGCGCTGACACTTAATTCCGCCGCCGAAGAGTTGTACGTAAAAACATTTGAACCGGTAAGCGCCCCGCCTGTACCGACATACACGACTTGATTTGCGACCAGACCGCTGCCTGTCAACGTACCTGAGATCGCGGTGGCATATACGTTGGCCCAGTTCTTAGTGGCAGAGCCTAGGTTATAGAGATTGTTTGTGCCAGGAAGTATCGATCCCGTCACCGACACGGATCCATTAACTGCCAATTTGTCGGTGAACGTGTTAGTACCTATGCCGACATTACCTGAAGAATCGATTCGAAGACGCTCAGTCTGAGTTCCTCCTCCGGCGTGTGTTCCGTATGTTAACGTGCTAGCGTTGAAAAGAAACTGTCCAACGCTGTTGCCGTCGTGCCACAATTCAAGCTGCGGATTGCTGTTGGCTATGACGCGGAAACCTGTTCCTACAGCTGCCGTGTAGGAGTTGTGAAGAGCATTGACGGACGAAGTGCCTGCCCTCAAAGACGTGGTGGACGTTGTGCCATTAACATCGAGTTTGTAACCTGGTGTCGCTGAACCGATACCAACATTGGTGCCATCGTCATACACAACGCTGGTTCCTAGAGCATTTGCTCCCGACCATTTCGCGAGGTAGTTGCTGGTACCACTGCCGCTCACGAGTGTCGTCTCGGATCCTAGCTTGCCTGCCTTCCACTGATCGGTGACTACGTCCCAAATGAGAGATCCGGTGACTCCTGTCGTCGTGTCTGCGACGTATATGCCGCCTGTAGAAGCAGGTGATGGACCTGCGTTGAGGAGGATGGCGTTATCCTTTATCTCGACGACCTGAGAGTTGACGATGGTTTGAGTGCCGTTGACCGTGAGGTTACCGGTAATCGTGACGTCACCAGAGAATGATCCTGTCCTGACATATATGTCACGCCAACGATACGTTGCTGAACCTATGTCATGGGTGACAGTGACGCCGGGAAGAACAGAACCGGTGACAGAAAGGTTGCCACCAGAAATTGCCAGCCTGTTACCATTAGGATCATTTGTTCCTATTCCTACATTTCCCGATGAGTCTATTCTCATCCTCTCAGTTTGCGAACCGAGACTTGTGTTGCTAACAGCGAAAATCATTCCGCTGTATCCTCCGAGACTTAAATTTGTGTCGCCTGCAGATCTATAGATTCCAATGTATTTTCCTGTTGTGCTTTCGTCTCCCAGCGAAATAAAGGAGCCATTTGCGAAAATGCCTACTTTTAAGTTTCCATAGACGTGAGCTTTATCCTGCGGTGTATTTGTTCCGATGCCAACGTTGCCGCTCGCACTGACAAAGAGAATTGAAGTTCCCAGGTAGTTCTGAGCGTCGAGGACACCGACACCACCTGTCTGTTGACCGCCAGGTCTGAAAGTCGCTATCGGCTCAGACAGGGTAGTTCCACTGCCCGAGACGAGCAGTCGTGACGTGATGTTGGTCGTGCCGATGCCTACTGAACCAGAGACGTTAGTGATTACGGTGTTATAAGTTGCCATGTCTTAACGTCCTAATTATGCAAGTTGCTTCAGTCTGACCGTCGTGTTATTTCCAACAAATCCTGCGGCGTATCCTGCTATCTTCACACGCAACGTCGCTGTGCCGCCTTGATCGATGTCTGTGGCTTCGGATCCACTCTGGAAGTAGACGACGTCTGCTGTCAGAGGACCGTTTCCAGCCGCGCCATAAAGCGACCGCGGTGCCGGGCTCTCGGATATGAACTGGATGTAGTTTCTCACGGTGGCACCGTTGTTACCGGTACCGATGAGAACCTTGCCGTAGATGACGTCCCTGTATGCCGACGAGGCGCTTGAGTTAGGATTGCCGATGATCATTAACTCGTACACGGCTGCATCCGTCGCCACTGATATGGTGTCGAACAGGGCTGTAGTGCCGCTTGTTGAAGACGGCGAAGTGTATGCCGGGCCCAAAGATCCGGATGCGGTGACGTTGTCAGCGTAGACGTTGGACCACCGCTTGGTGGCAGAGCCTAAGTCGTAGGTGTCGTCGAGACCCGGCAGCAGAGATCCGGTTACAGACATGGAACCATTTACTGCCAGCATGTCTGTCGTCGAGGCCGATCCAATGCCAACGTTAGTGGCATTGAGTTCCACGAAACTTGCCTTGAGCCTGACGCGGGAGTTTGCGGCTCCCGTGACTTCTTGCCCACCGATCTGCAGAGTGTCTGTCGTGTTGGCGACCGTGATGTAAGATGTGCCTGTCTGTCGTAATCTTAGTTCTCCAACAATGCCGGCATTTCCTTGGACGACCAACTTCTCATTGATGCTTGTGGTTCCGATGCCGACGTTGCCGCTACCTGAAACGAAGAGGAGGGATGTCGACGCAGAGTTCTGCACATCGAGGACAGGCAGGTTGGCTCCGTTGGCAGCGCCGTGACGAACGAGGAGTGTGTTCGTTGAACCTGCGGCGGCGTCTCCTTGCACATGCAGACGACCTGAGGGGGCAGAAGTCGCCGTGACGTTGATTCCAAAGTTACCGTTTGTGTCAACTCCGAACGCCTGGTCGCCGGACACAGTAAAGCTGAGAAGCTGTCCTGTAGTCCTGCGATACATTCCTGTGGTAGATCCACCTGTGAAAGAGAACGTTGGAGCAGTGGCAGAACCGTTGCCTCCCTTGAAAGGAATCGTCGAATCGATAGATGTCTCGTAGATGTCAACTATGGAAGTTCCTGTCGAAGTTTGGACGTCGAGTATTCCGCCTGACGGCAGAGCCGTACCAGGTCGCAACGTCAGTGTGGGATTGGTAGATGTCGATGAACCTGACACGTGGAGGCGTGCTGAGAAAGAACTTGTGCCTATACCCACACGGGAGTTGGCGTCGTCCCACCAGAAGTTGTTGCTGCCGCTGATGAGTCCACCCGTGCCTGCTACGACGACGTGACCTGCGAGGACGTTGCTTCCGGTGAGAGAGCCAGAGATGTTACTGGCTCTCAACAGGTTCGACGTCTTGGTGTAAGTGAAGTTGGAGTTAGCACCGAATGTTCCGCCGTCATTGAACTGAACTTGCGTGTCAGACCCTGCGACGTAAGTTGCGCCTGATGCCGTGTTTGAAATGGTGACGGCGCCATTGGAACCTGTCACGATGCTGACGTTGCTTCCGGCGATGAGATATGAAGTTCCATCGGTGAGACGAGTATGAGAACCGCTGAGACCCGCCGAGTGATTTGTGACACCGGTGAATGTCGTACCTGAAACAGTGGCGACGACGGAGTTGTTTATCGACAGCGTGTAGCTGCTGTTTGCTCCCGCATCAGTTCCGATGAGACCGGTGCCAACTGTGAAAGCTCTCTCGTTGGACAACGTAGAGTCGTTTCCGAGCGTCAAGAACGCCGACGTAGACGGAGCGAGGTTCGGTGCAGACACCGTGACAGCGCCACTTGATCCTGTCGTGACAGTGACGTTACTTCCAGCGATGATGTAAGAAGTTCCATCGGTGAGTCGTGTCAGCGAACCGCTAAGACCTGCAGAGTGGTTCGTGATTCCCGTGAAAGTAGTGCCTGACACCGTCGCGACGACGGAATTATTGATGGAGAGCGTGTAACTGCTGTTCGCTCCGCCGTCCGTAGCCAGGATGCCCGTACCGACAGCGAGTGATCTCTCGTTCGTGAGGGTCGCATCATTTCCTACCGTGAGGAATGCCGAGGAAACAGGGGCCAAACCTGTCGTCGCAAGAGTGATCGATCCGTTTGATCCTGTCGTCGCCGTTATGTTGTTTCCAGCGACGATGTATGAGGTTCCGTCCGTGAGTCTCGTGAGAGAACCACTGAGACCTGCGTTGTGTTTTGTGACACCTGTGAAAGTGGTTCCTGAGACCGTCGCGACGAGGCTGTCGTTGATCGTGAGCGTGTAGTTGCCACCTGCTCCACCGTCTGTGGCCTTGAGGCCTGTGCTCGGCGTAAAGACTCTCTCAGACGTCAGGGATGCGTCAGCGGCGAGGGTGAGATATTGGGCAGCCGACGTAGCGACGCCGGTCGTGGCGATAGTCACAGCACCATTTGAACCGGTGGTGAGAGCGATGTTGGAACCTGCCTGTAGGTAGTCCGTGGTACCGTCTGACAGTTTGGTGAGAGATCCCGTCAGTGCGTTGGAAACGACATTCGACCACCTCTTGGTCGAGTTGCCGAGAGTGTATGTAACATCAACACCTGGCAGTAAAGATCCTGTTATCGATGTCGATCCGTTGACTGCCAACTTATCGTTGGTCACCGTCGTTCCGATTCCAACGTTCGTGCCGTTGTCGTATATGATACCATTGCCTATCGAGTTGGTGCCCGTAAACTTGGCGACATAATTTGCAGTTCCCGTTCCACTGACTGTGCCACCTGCCATCGTCGCTTCGATCGTGACGGCTCCATTGGAACCTGTCGTGATGGTGATGTTGGGACCCGCCTGCAGGTAGTTGGTCGTTCCATCGCTCAGTTTCGTATGAGAACCACTGAGAGCAGTGGAGACGATGTTGGACCACCGCTTCGTAGAGTTACCAAGGGTATATGTGGCATCGACACCAGGAAACAATGAACCTGTGACTGAGAGGGATCCATTAACTGCAAGTTTGTCGGTTGTCGTCGTCGTTCCTATTCCGACATTGCCTCCTAATGGATTCAAAGAGAGGTCGTACGTCGCAGTTCCAAAATTCGGAACGTATCCTGATTGAATGTATGATGGGAACCTGGCACTTAGATACGTGCCGAAAACGATACCGTTTCCTCCTCCACCTTCGACCGTCAGGTTGGCGTTGGTGCGACTAACCGTGTCGTTGGAAGATCCAAAGATGTGAAACTTGTTTGCAGGAGAGTTGGTTCCAACACCAACATTAGTACCATCATCGTAAATGACACTGCTGCCGACCGCGTTTGCACCCGTCCATTTAGTGACATAGTTGGTGGCACCACTGCCTGAAACCAAAGTGACTTCGGATCCAAGCTTGCCGGCTTTCCAGACGTCAGATGCAGCGTCCCACGCAAGTGAACCTGTGACGCCTGTCGTCGTGTCTGCGACGTATATGCCGCCCGTGGAGGCCGGAGATGGGCCTGCATTAAGAAGGATGGCGTTGTCTTCTATCTCAACGACCTGAGTGTTGACGATAAATTGAGTGCCATTGACGATCAAGTCACCTGTAACCGTGACGTCACCCAAGAAAGAACCGCTGCGAGCATATAGGTCTCTCCAACGATATGCAGTGGAGCCCAGATCATAAGTTACTGTAACTCCTGGTAGGATGGAACCCGTGACCGACAGGTTGCCTCCCGAGATAGCGAGACGATTGCCATTGGCATCAGCGGTGCCAATTCCCACGTTGCCTGACGCGTCGACTCTCAGTCTTTCAGATCCGTTCGTAGTGGCCGTTATTATGTTTGCACCGGTAGCCGTGAGAGCGAGAGTGGCACTTGTGGCCGTGAGGTTCACTCCTGCGGTGCCTGTGATGTTGCCGACAGATGTGAGATTGCCTGTCACATTGGCAGTACCGTCAAAGCTCTGACCCCAGAGTGTACGAGCATTCTGTAGAGCAGTTGCTGTGGCAGCGTTGCCTGTCGTGCTCTGGTTCAAGGTTGGAACATCGGCAGCTTGAATCGTAGACGACACAAAACGCGTGCCATCGCCTCGAAGATATTGACCCGATGTGGCCGTGTTGTTTATCCTGAAGCCCTGTCCTGAAGAAACGTTGACGTCTCCCGCAACATGAAGAAGCTGTGAAGGATTAGTGATACCAATACCAACGCTTCCTCCGAGTGGGTTCAAAGACAAAGCATAAGTCGCAGTCGCGAAGTTAGAAACGAAGCCAGACTGAATGTAAGTGGGGAAGAGGGACGAAGAGTAGGTTCCAATGACCACTCCATTTCCTCCACCGCCCTCGATCAGGAGATTTGAGTTTGCACGATTCACGGTGTCGTTCGAGGATCCCATGATGTGAAACTTATTCGTAGGAGCCGAGGTGCCAACTCCGACTCTACCCAGGGAATTATCCCATACGAACTGATTGGTTCCGCTGAGGACACCACCTGTTCCAGCCACTACGATTTGTCCCGCCAGGACATTACTGCCTGTGAGAGAACCTGAGATGTTGGTGACCCTTAAGAGATTGCTTGTCTTGTCGAAAGTGAAATCGGCGTCAGCTCCAAAAGTACCACCGTCATTGAACTGAACCTGCGTCGTCGATCCTGCAACGTATGTCGCACCTGATGCAGAGTTGGTTATTGTTACTGCCCCTGTCGAGCCTGTCGCGACGGTGATGTTACTTCCTGCGATGATATAAGAAGTACCATCAGAAAGTTTTGTTAACGAACCGCTGAGATTCGTTGCATGAACAGTCGACCATAGTTTAGAAGAAGAACCAAGACTGTACGAGTTAGAAGTGCCTGGTTGAAGGGAGCCCGTGACCGACAGGGATCCGTTTACGGATAGTTTGTCGCCTGGTGAGGAATTTCCTATTCCCACATTTCCGCTGTTGAGAACTGTTAATAGTTCGGAAGACGGATTGGTAACGTATAGAACCTTGGCGTTGGGATAAGTTATGGCCGATGAAAGTGTTGTTACTTTTATGTTCGTGTTGGTTCCATTTCCCTCAAGGAGAATCTCACCACCGGACTTGATTCCATATCCGTTCTCGAAGTAAGCATAACCGTTGTATATGTGTAGTTTCTGACCAGGCGTCGCAGTGCCGAGGCCGACGTTTCCGCTGTTGTCCGCTGCGAGAGTCGTGACCGCGCCGGCGCTGTTTCTTATCCTAAGACCGCTCGCGGCATAGTCTATGTACATCAATCCGTCAGATTGACGAGGATAAACCCAGTTTTCGTAAGTTCCTGAAGTATTTTTCGCGATGAAAGAAGCGTTGTTGTCGGTGGCAATCACGCCGCCTGTGCCGGCAATCGTGAGTTTGTAACCGGGAGACGAAGTAGAAATTCCAAGTCTCGCATTGGAATTGTCCCAATAAAGATTGTTAGTTCCGCTGAGGACACCACCGGTTCCAGCCACTACGACTTGTCCCACAAGGACGTTACTGCCTGTGAGTGAACCCGAGATGTTGGTGACCCTCAGGAGATTACTTGTCTTGTCAAATGTGAAATCAGCGTCAGCTCCAAAAGTGCCGCCGTCATTGAATTGTACTTGGGTCGTCGAACCGGCCACATAGCTTGCACCGGACGCTGTCGAAGAAATTGTGACCGAACCGTTCGAACTAGTCATGATCTGCACGTTGGATCCACCGACTAGATACGACGTCCCATCGACCAATTTGGTGAGAGATCCGCTGAGACCCGCTGAGTGAACTGTGACACCTGTGAAAGTTGTGCCTGAGACGGTGGCAACGACGGAGTCATTTATAGACAACGTGTAGTTGCCGCCGGCACCGCCGTCAGTGGCCTTCAATCCGGTGCCAGGCGTGAACACGCGTTCAGACGACAAAGAAGCGTCTACTGCGAGAGTAAGATATTGGGCTGTCGTTGAAGCGAGACCCGACGTAGCAATGGTGACTGAACCGTTGGATCCCGTAGTGATGGCTATGTTGGAACCGGCTTGCAGGTAATTCGTAGTTCCATCTGACAGCTTCGTGAGAGAACCTGTCAATGCATTTGCGACGACATTCGACCACCGCTTCGACGAAGTACCAAGAACGTAACTGACATTATTGTCGGCACTCGGATTCAAAGAACCCGATATGACTGCGTTTCCTGCGACGACAAACTTTGAGTCCATTTGCGTCGTACCGATGCCGACGTTGGTGCCATCGTCAAAGAGAACACTCGTTCCTAATGCGTTCGCGCCACTCCATTTGACGACGTAGTTGTTCGTTCCACTGCCAGAAACAAGTGCAACTTCTGCTCCTGACCTGCCTGCTTTCCAAACGTCTGTCGTGGAATCCCATATGAGTGAACCCGTCGTGTTCGCTGTCGTGTCGGCGACGTATATTCCACCTGTCGGCAGGGGAGACGGTCCGGCGTTGAGAAGGACGATGTTGTCCTTTATGTTGACGACCTCGGAGTTAACGATGGTCTGAGTTCCGGCGACCGTCAAGTTGCCTGTGATCGTAACATCACCGCCAAACGATCCAGAAGCACCAAAAATATTGCCTAGATAATCGACCGATGCGACGGATGTGTCTGAATTGTTCCTAATATCCAGTAATCTACCAGAAGGCAGAGGCACTCCTGCACGAACCACTAGTGTGGTGTCCGTAGACGTCGATGTTCCGGAGACAAAAAGTCGTGAAGTGGCGACCACCGGAGTTCCGACTCCCATGGAGCCTGTCGTCATCGCTGTCGCAAATGTTGCGTTGGCGGTGTTGTCGACTACGTTGATTGGATTGGAGCCTACGCTGAGGCCGTTCTTTGCATTGAAGTTATTGATCGCCATGCCTTAGGTTCCCTATCCCCTAAACAGGTTGCGCTCATCACGCCTTTGTAAGTATCGCAGTGACTTTCCAAACCGTAGAGTTTGTTGAGGCCGGTGTCACTTGTAGGTTAAAGAATCCTCCGGAGGGGTTAGAAACATCGAAAGTACCTGCAATTCCTCCGACAGTGACAGCTCCATACTCGGTGTGTGACGTCGTGGATCCGTTGTGAATCGCAAGTATTTTCGCCGTGTGATACTTACCGCCGGTGGCATCGACGGCCTGCAGTACGAACTCGGCAGACCTAAAGATGTTCGAAGAGACAGCGAGAAGCGTTGTCGTCGATGTTGAGGTCGTCGTTGCGTTAGAAGTGACGACGGCAGCATCGGAACCGAATCCTATTTCACCACTGCCTGAAACATACATCAACGAAGTGCCGATTGAATTCTGTACTTCGAATGTCTTCGTGCCTCCTGTCGGCGACACTGCACCTTCTTTGACCACCATCGTGGGTGTGGATGCGGTCGAGGAGCCAGAGACGAACAAGCGACCAGCGTAGGAATTTGTTCCGATGCTTACATTCTCACTGGCATTAGCTGTCAATACCGGTGTCGTGCCGTGGAACAATATAAAAATATTACTACCTGCTCCGTACTTTATCGCTGTGTCGTTTGCGCCGAATGTTGTGTTATAGATCGGATAGAAACCAGATGTACCTGCAGAGTAGGTTCCTGCCGCAATGTAGGACTCTAAACCGAAGTTGTAGCGAGTTACTATGGTTCCACTTACGGTCAGAGGAGCTGCGGGGGTCGTCGTTCCGATACCGACATACCTGTTCGTATTGTCCCAAAAGAAACCGTTACTGCCGCTTAGGACACCGCCAGTTCCTGCCAGGACGACCTGTCCTGCGAGGACATTGCTGCTTGTTATGGATCCCGATATGTTGAGGACCTTTAGCAGGTTGCCGGTCTTGGTGAATGTGAAGTTTGAATTTGCGCCGAAAGTTCCACCATCGTTGAATTGAACTTGCGTGTCACTTCCAGCAACGTATGTGGCTCCTGTCGCCGTACTTGTTATCGTGACTGCACCGGTGGAGCCTGTCGCGATAGATACGTTGTTTCCGGCGATGAGATAGGACGTTCCATCGACCAATTTTGTGAGAGAGCCGCTGAGGCCTGCGTTGTGCTTCGTGGCGCCTGTGAAAGTTGTTCCGGAAACCGTCGCGACAACGCTGTCACTGATGGACAGTGTGTAGCTGCTGTTTGCCCCTGCATCGGTACCAATGAGACCATTACCTGCAGTGAAAGCCCTCTCGTTTGAGAGTGTAGCGTCATTACCTAGCGTCAAAAATGCTGAGGTTGAAGGTGCTAAGTTTGGTGCCGATACCGTGATCGCCCCTGTGGAACCTGTCGTGACAGTGACATTATTTCCTGCAATGAGGTAAGAAGTTCCATCTGTCAAACGTGTTAGTGAACCACTGAGACCGGCACTGTGGTTCGTAACTCCCGTGAATGTCGTGCCTGATACAGTTGCGACGATAGAATTGTTGATCGAGAGAGTGACAGATCCATTGGCACCGCCGTCATTCAACAGTATGCCTGTGCCGACAGCCAATGCTCTTTCGTTGGACAGTGTCGAATCATTTCCTATGGTGACGAAAGCCGAAGTCGATGGAGCCAGGTTAGGTGCCGCAATGGTGACAGCGCCTGTCGAACCCGTTGCGATGGTCACATTTGATCCTGCTATCAAGTAGGATGTGCCATTTGACAGTTGTGTCAACGAACCTGTCAGGTTAGTCGCATAGACTGTAGACCACAGTTTTGAACTTGAGCCGAGACTGTATGTGTTACTTACACCGGGTAGTAAGGAACCTGTAACAGACATCGAACCATTCACGGCCAACTTATCAGTCGTAACCGTAAGACCGATGCTGACGTTAGTTCCATCATCATATATGATGCTGTTACCTACAGCGTTCGAGCCGTTCCACTTGGTAACATAATTGTTCGTTCCACTTCCGGAGACGAGCGTTACCTCGGATCCAAGCTTACCGGCTTTCCACTGGTCTGTTGTGCAATCCCATAACAACGAACCTGTCATCCCTGTTGTGGTATCAGCGACATAGATGCCGCCTGTCGCCGCGGGAGCAGGACCTGCGTTGACGAGAATGGCGTTGTCTTCTATCTCAACGACCTGAGTGTTGACAATAAATTGAGTGCCAGCTACTGTCAAGTCACCGGAAACTGTCAGGTCACCCGTAAACGAACCGCTGCGAGCGTACAAATCACGCCATCGATACACTGTGGAACCGAGGTCGTATGTAGCTGTAACACCTGGCAGGACCGAGCCGGTGACAGACAGATTACCACCAGTTATTGCAAGCTTGTTGCCGTTGGTGTTTGTCGTACCTATGCCAACGTTTCCACCTGTGAAGTAGCTGTTCTCTGCGCGTGTACTTTGAACAGAAGACTTCCACCTACCACCGTCATCCCAAATAGTGACAGCGTTGGCGACATTGAAAGTTATTGTGCTGTTGCTACTGGCCCACCATCTCACTCCTGAAGCCGGCATCAGCTCGAAAATCTGACTGTCACCTGTCGCATTGTGGTGCACCCACGTGTTGCCGTCGTAGTATGTTCCAGCGCTATGAAAGACAGAAGTGTCCCACGGCATCAGACCAAACGCTGTCTTATTGACAGCCCTTCGTCCCACTATGGCAGAGTCATCGGATCCACCGGTGTCGATGGCAATGCCATTTATAGATGCAAAGTCGTTACCGATAGTCAATCGACTGTTGACTGTCGAAGTTCCAATACCGACGTATCCGTTGGTGTTGTTCCAGAAGAAATTGTTACTGCCGCTAAGCACACCGCCTGCCGCAGTGAGAACAACTTGTCCTGCAAGGACATTGCTTCCGGTCAGGGATCCTGATATGTTGGTAACTTTCAACAAGTTACGTGTCTTGTCGAAGGTAAAGTCGGCATCGGCACCAAAAGTGCCACCGTCGTTAAACTGAATTTGTGTGTCACTGCCGGCCACAAATGTGGCACCTGACGCCGTTGCAGATATGGTGACGGCCCCGCTGGAACCCGTGGTTATCTGAACGTTGTTACCCGCGATGAGAAAAGAAGTACCATCGACCAATTTCGTGTGTGAACCACTGATCTGATCGATGTATCCTCGATACCATCTCGCTCCTGTAGAGCCGAGGTCGTAGAAGTTATTTTGACTCGGTTTGATCGTTCCCTGAAAGGTCGTTCCTGAGACGGTCGCGACGACTGAGTCGTTTATTGTCAACGTAACGGCGCCGCTCGTTCCACCGCCGAGAAGACCGTTGCCAGCAACGACGCTGTGAATCGTACCGCTGTTGATTGTTGCAAGTGACACTGAACCGTTTGACCCAGTTGTCACGGTCATGTTGCCACCGGCTACGATGTAACTCGTGCCGTCGATTAGTCGTGTTAGAGATCCGCTGAATCCTGTTCCTGCAAGAACATACGAGCCTGTAAGGGCACCTGTATTTTTATTGAACGTGAGGCCAGATGAAGCCCCAAAGATACCGCCGTCGTTGAATTGAACCTGTGTGTTGACCCCTGAAGCGATCGCGGCGATGGTAACGGCTCCGGACGATCCTGTCGAAAGAACTATGCTGTTTCCGCCAAGTAGATAATCCGATCCATTCGTAAGTTTGGTCAGAGAGCCGCTGAGACCGGTATTGAACTTCACGGCACCCGAGAATGTGGATCCTGTGAGTGTCGCGACGATCGAATCATTCACGGTCAAGGACACTGTTCCACTTGTGCCGCCGCCCAATAGACCATTGCCTGCCGTAACGCCGTGAATCGTGCCGCTGTTGATAGTCGCCAATGTGACAGATCCGTTCGAACCTGTGACGACCGACATGTTACCGCCGGCGATGAGATAAGAAGAACCATCGACAAGGCGAGTTAGGGATCCGCTGAATCCTGTCCCAGCGAGGACGTAAGCACCTGTTAAAGCTCCGGTATTTTTATTGAAAGTTAGATTTGAAGAAGCACCAAATGTGCCTCCATCATTGAATTGAACCTGCGTATTAGAACCTGCAACGTATGTTGCTCCGGTCGCAGCATTTGTGACTGTCACGGAACCGTTGGATCCCGTAGCTATTTGAATATTCGAACCTGCAACGAGATAGGAAGTTCCATCGACAAGTTTTGTCAAAGAACCGCTGATCTGATCGATGTATCCTCGATACCACCTTGCACCTGTCGAACCAAGGTCGTAGAAGTTATTTTGATTAGGCTTAATTGTTCCACGGAAAGTGGTTCCTGAAACCGTCGCGACGACAGAGTCGTTGATGGCCAGAGTAACGGTGCCGCTCGTTCCACCGCCGAGGAGGCCGTTACCGGCTGTGACATTGTGGATCGTTCCGCTGTTGATCGTTGCCAACGTGATGGCGCCATTGGAACCGGTAACGACGGACATGTTGCCGCCGGCGATGAGGTAAGACGTGCCGTCAAGGAGTTTAGTGAGAGAACCACTAAGACTATTGACGTACAGGCTTCTCCAACTCTTGGAGATCGAACCCAGGTCGTAACTTAGGTTGACACCTGGTTCGACGGTACCTGTGACCGCCAGAAGTCCTGTCGACAAGAATCGACCGAATTCAGTACCGGCAGTGCCTTGGCCGAACACAATGCTTTTGCCTGAATATGTGCCGATTCTCGTGTCTGAGTTATAAGTCGAGAGAGTTCCGATGTTGTAGACAGAGACAGAACCATTGACGCTTAAGCCGCTGTCAAAGTAACCCGAACCTTGCACCTGTAACTTGTACGAAAGACTCGTCGAGGTTCCAATTCCAACGTTAGTGCCGTCGTCATACAAGATGCTGTTGGTGAGTCCGTTACCACTTGAAAACTTTGAGACGTAGTTCGTCGTTCCACTGCCAGTAACGACGTTGCTGCCACTCATCAACGTTCCGAAGTTAGTCCACGTCGGCGTTCCTGAACCAGCAGACTGTAACAGTTGTCCCGAGTTTCCAGCGGTGGTCGATTTCAAGTAACCTGACGCGTCGAAGTACCCCACACCTCCCTGGGTGCCTCCAGAAATATTATTTGAAGGAGTACCTGTGATGGTTATCGTTTTATTGTAGAGATTATCTGTTGAACCCGTCGTGACGATGTTAATTTCATTGCCGATGAATCCAGCACGCCATCGATCAGTCAGAGAGTCCCATATCATCGATCCCGTGGTGTTGGCCGTCGTATCGGCAACATAGACACCACCGAAATTGAGAGGAGCAGGTCCTGCGTTGAGGAGGACAGCGTTGTCTTTTATGTTGACTATCTCGGAGTTGATGATGGAAGAAGTTCCCATCACCGTCAGGTCACCCATGATGGTCAAGTCACCTGAGAATGAGCCGGTTCGAGCATATAGGTCTCGCCACGACTTCGATGTAGAACCTAGGTCATATGTTAAAGTAGAACCGGGAAACAGTGACCCCGTAAAATCAGATTGACCCTGCACCTGAAGTGTTGAGGTGCCGTTGAATGTGGATTTGCCTATGGAAAGACTGGACGTCGCTTTGTCGAACTGAAAGTTCACATTTGAACCAAAACTACCGGCGTCATTAAACTGAACCCATTTGTTCTGACCGGAGACAGTCGCAGCGTCGGTCGTCGAAATGGTGATCGATCCGTTTGAACCGGTGACAAGTTGAATGGCACCTGACGACAAAAGGAATGGTGTACCATCGGCAAGTCTCGTCAAGGACCCTGTCAATTGACTGCTGTACACCATTCTCCACGGCTTCGTGACAGATCCTAGATCGAAAGCTCCCGAAGAGCCAGGTGTGATAGAACCTGTCACGGCGAAAGAACCGGACAGGCTTACATCATTTACTAGATTTGGGGAGTCTATTATCACTGTGTCCCTCGCGGAGGCTGTTTAGTTACGAATACGAAAGTCGTTTACTTGGCATTAAGTATCGTAAAGTCGCAAGCTAATCCTCTGCGAGACGCTATAATATTAGCGATCGTTGTCGTAAAATAAAAAAGTTCCTCACCAAGTGAGGAACCTCCTTGTAGGGAAGATTGTTGTTTCACATACCTGAAACTATTGCCTGAACTGCTGTCCTAACTCTCTCTTGCAACTCTTTTGGAAGAGCTGAGAGGCACACGTAGTCTTCTGCGGTTATTGCAGCTTGAGGCATGCCACCAGCGATGTAGCTGTTGTTGTGAGTGACCAAGGCACGAATGACGACGGGAGGTGGTCCTATTCTCGTCGCGACGATGGGATTGTAGATGTCTGCTCGGTTGTCCATGCTCATCCCTTCAAAATGGATCTTCCCTCATTGAGGGTCTTGTTAGTCACTTCAAGTTGTGCACGTAGAATTTCCAATTCAGACCTGATGTAGTCTGCAGGTTCTCCTCGACGTTCGGCTTCGACGAGGGCAGCCTCATACACACTTATTTTCTCACAAAGAATCTCTCTCGTAGCTGACATGATTTACTCCTCGTAGAAATATACAACATCCTACTGGAAATGGTGGATGTGCTTGCTGATGTTCGCTTCTGTGCGCCGTCGAAACCTTTACACCCCGTGATCTTACTTTTTGGGTTTAAGAATGTCCTTCAGCACTTCTTCATTCTGCTTCTCTAAGTCTTTGATCTTGAAAGTCTGAGACTCCTCCCAAGCCTTGAATGACGCAGCCTTGTCCTCCTCGTGGTTCTTGTTGAGAGCTGTGAGGATGCCTATCCTGAACTTATTGAGGAGAACGATATCATCCTCAGGAAAATCCATCTGATTCTTCGTGAGGACCTCGAATGTGTGGAGTAATTCGTGCGGAGTGAAATCGATGATCATTCTTCTTCCTCAGAGTGAAAACCAACGATCGTACCAACAGGAAACATCTTCTTCCAAGCCTTTGGAAGTTTACCAATCTTGAACGAATGCCACTCTTCTCCATCGTGGATCTGGATTGCACCAGGTTGGTTCAGCACCTTAAATACGTCTTCGATGATAACGGACCCTTCATCGATCAAGACATCGACAATCTCATCTTCACCAATGTCTTCAAACTCAAAGGACAGAGTGGAACCATCAGGTGTCGTCACGTTGATAGGAGGTAATTCAGATGCCGCGGCAGGATCTACGAAGAGTTCGGCGGGTTCGTCGTCTTCTTCTTCTTCTTCATCGTCCTCATCCTCATATTCTTCATCCTCGTCTTCATCTTCAGAAGAGGAATCTTCGTATTCCTGGTCTTCTTCCTGGGAGTCATCCATCGGATGTTGGGACGACTCTTCCTCGGATAAGAAGTGGTGAAGTCTGTCGAGGACGTCTTCAATGGTCGCTCGGGAAGGAGCGTGATTCGAAGTGCTCAGGTAGTGAAACAGCACCGAATAGATGGTTAAGGCTTCTGACTTTTCGAGCTTCATGGATGTCTCCTATAAAATAAGAAAAAGTGGGAGGTTGTTAACCTCCCACTTTTATGGGGAATTAATCAGTACGCCTTGTTGACGGCCTGATAGTGCTTCTGCAGCGCGCGGTAGAGAGTGCGAGCCGTGCGACCGTCGAAGCTGAAAGTGTCGCCCTCTGCCGTATCGATGAAGACACGCGTCGAGTCCGTCTTTGGATTGGTGCTGACGGCCACATTGAGGGAGTCAGCGTCGCGACGGAAAGTCTCCGTGCGGAGGTTGCCGCGGCGGTCCTCACGAGTACGGATCGAAGCGCTCTTGTTCTGCGAAACGGTGTTCTTCTTGCTTGCCATAGTCTAGTATCTCCTGGAGACGTATTCGTTTGCGTCTCGTTGGTTAGATACTAGACCCCTGGGTTCAAACTTTACAACACTTATTTTTCGTATGTGATTACTTGATGAGACCGGCCAGCTTCTGCCAACGTTCGAGGAGAACGTCGCCAGAATTGCTTGTTGACTCTTCTTTCTTTTTAGCCTTAGCAGACTTCTCGGAACCCGAGACGGCCCGCTTCACGACAGAAGAGAAGGGAGGCATTACGTCAACCTTGCCCGAGTCGAGAGCTTTAGCTGCTGTCGGAACTTCTTTCGGATCGATCACAGGCATCTGCACTCTGTCAGGTGCCCATTCTGGCACTTCTTGGCTCATTGCGCTGACGTTAGACGACATCTTTTCCAAGGCATCTTCAACAGATCCAAACTTCTCTTCAAAAAGTCCTTTGACTTCCTCAGCGGAGTAATACTGAGTTCCTTTGTCGAGGGCTTTCTGTAAAGCCGCCTTGACATTTTCTGGGGTGTAATCGGCGATGGCACCTTTTCCTGGGTTTCCCTTCTTCTTGTTGAAGACCCCCTTCGTGAGAACATTGAGTACTCCAACCAATTCTTTTCCAGGAAGTTCAGCTCCAAATCCAGAAACATTCGTCTCTGGGTTCACGAGAATCGCAGCACTCCATCTGTGATGTCCGTCCATTATGTGATTGTCACTGGACACTATGCAACCGAGGTTTGTGTCCATCTTTCCGGCCAACATAGAGATTGCCATTCCGACCGTATTATCTATTCTCATCGTAGTCTGAGACGGCTTAAGATCAGCAGCAGGCCACGTCTTGTTTGAGACGGCTATCTTGTCGTCGTTCTTGTCCTTGTCTAATTCTCCCGACTTGACTATGACTTTTGCGACAGCAGGATCGACCTTGTCTAATTCTGTCGGAGCAACTTTCTCTTGTGGGACCTCGAGGGCACTGTCCTTGTCCTCACTCAACATCTTCCTGACTTCGCTTGCAATGTGCTTCCTAAGCTGCTGTTCGTTGAGAATCTTCTTCATTTCACTTGCCCTCTTCCTTGCCTGTTACCTTCTTCAATACGTTCATCACCTTGACGGTGTCCTCGGGTGAAGCCTCCATCAGCTTCACGAACACGTCGCCGAGAACGGCGTTGTGTCCTGCACCCCTGTTGCCGCCCTTCGCTGCCCTCACGGCCTCGGAGAACTTACCGGGATCGACGCCGAGCGTCTTGGCGATGGTCTTCACGTCGAGCGTTCCTTTTGTATCAGCCTGCTCCTTGCCTGCCTTGACGGGAGCGTCGGCCTCTTCACGGAGAGCCAAAAGTTCCTTCTGAATGATCTTCCTGAGGTGCGATTCTAAAAGCTTCATGCGATTAACTATACGATACACTACCGCATTTAAAAGCTAGTATCGTCACGTGAACATATTTGTCCTGTCGACGGATCCCGAAGAAGCTGCACGGATGCAGTGTGACAAACACTGTCTGAAAATGATACTGGAATCTGGTCAGATGCTGTGTGCCGCCCATGAGCCCAACACTGCCCCCTGGAAGCGGACCCACTACAACCATCCCTGCACCGTGTGGACTCGTGCATCCACTGAGAACTACAAGTGGTTGGCGACCCACGGTCTCGTCCTCTGCGACGAGTACACGAAGCGGTACGGTAAGGTCCACGCGGCCGAGGAGGTGTTGGTGTGGTGTGCTGAGAATATTCCGGTGAATGTTCCCGTTGGTCCACTCACACCATTTGTCGTGTCAATTAAAGACCCCAAGTACCACCTCGGTGATCCCGTCTCATCCTACCGGGCTTACTACAAGGGAGACAAAGTGAGATTTGCGAGGTGGAGGTACTGCGATCCACCTTCTTGGTGGTGATCAGTCGTCCCTGTAGGCACCACCGCGTTTCCGACGCTTACAGTAGTTCTTCTGGGAGAACCCCTTGGGGTGGGAGCAGTCGATGGACCGCTTGTACTTGAGCTCCAACGAGACGCCATACCCTTGCGGGGTTTGTTGGCCACCTTGGTCGAGGCACTCCCTGACGAGGGTGCGGAGCAGTTCCAGGGTGTCGTCCATGGAGTTAAGTATTCAATAATTCGTCGTAATTGGAGCCTTGTTGCCACTCACGATATTTCCATCCATTTTTCTGACAGAAGGTGAGTGCCGCCTCCCTCTTCGCTGCGTTGACTGGCGTGTTCGACAGGGACGGTGGCTTCACCTCCACGAGGACGTCGCTGTCCTCAAACACCACAAGGAAGTCGGGTATATATCGACGCGTCTCACCGTCGATGGTGTAGGGAATCGACAGTGGTTCATAACTCCATGAAGTGACTCGGACGTCGGAGTCGAGGAGGACCATCAGTTGGCGTTCCCAGGAGGAACGGTAGTTACACGTCTTCCCCGTCTTTGGAGAGGTGTACTGACCTGCGGACCACTCGAAACCTCCGTCGAGGTAGCGTTGTGTGATGGCCTGTGAGATCTTTTCGTTACGTTCGGTAAAGTCGTACTGTCCGTCTGCGAAGCGTTGTTTGTAGGTTTCAGAAGCTTTAACGTGGGCCTCCTCTAATATTCCATTCTTCCATAGTCGTTTTGTGTGATCAGAGAATTTCTGTTTCTCCTCAGATGTCATTGCGGCATAAGTTGCAGAAGATGATGCGGTTCTTCTAGCTTCGAACTCTGGTGTTCTATTGCTGTTCAAGGATTCTCCTCTCTTTGCTGCAATATCAGGATGTCGTGCCATCCATGCAGTCATGTTTGCTCGGTTTTTCTCACCGATGCGCCTCTTCTCGTCTTCAGATTTGATCCGGCCCTTTGCAGAATGACCCTTGATAAATGTCGTGTAATTCCTCATAGCAACATTCCATGAAGTATTTCGACCACAACCGCAGGCACAAAGTGGTTCACTACCGTTGTGCTGCCACTTTAGGACATACTCTTTCGCCGTCATCTTGTGGCTTCTCATGTGTCGAAAGACAGACTCGATGGAGTCGAAATCCGTGTTGCACTCTCTGCAAGTTTCCATATGTATATTATATGTATGTCAACTGACAAATGTAAACAAAGAAGGCCGCCTTTCGGCGGCCTCCAATGCGTTAACTATTCAGTTAACATTCATGTGCTATATGACGTTCATGTCGAGAACCGTGACTGTCCCGTAAAAATCACTGCGAACCGTCTTCTTGCCGTAGCGGGTCATTACGCCTTTCCTTGGCGTGAAGTCTTCAGGTGCGAAGATCGTCGGTGTCACGATGAGTGGCACGTATGGAGCGTAGACGTAGCCCGTCTCGAGGTAGGAGCCGCCCTTGTAGCCGATGAGGATCTTGTTACGTGAGAAGTAAGGATCCTTGTAGACCGTGAAGCGGTTCGAGAGGGTGCCGATTGCCTCTGCACCGATGGTGTAGGGCGATGCGACCTGTCCCTCGCCGTCCATCGAGAACTTCGGCTTGTAGAGGACCGAGGCTTCGAGGATGGTGCAGACGTCCGGGCCGGTGACGAGGAAGTTCGCCGAGCCGCGGAGTGTCTTGCGGTGGATGGTGTTGGCGACGTCGATGACGGTCTCGATGAGGGTCTCGTACCACTCACGGACTGTGCCCGTGAACTGCGGTCCGATCTGCAGCGAGTCGGTCAGGTTGACGCGAGCGCCGTTCGTCTTGTTGACGAAGCGACCAGGTGAGCGGCTCCAGTAGTAGTTGGCGCCGTTGGCCTGCGACACGAGGTCGTTGAGGATCTCACGGTCGATCTCGAGGGCGATCTGCTCCGAGAGGATCGAGGTGAGCTCCACTTCAGCGTCCATCGAGTGATAGGCGTTGAGGTCCTGTGCGAGCTCGGGGCTCCACTTGGCGCGAAGCTTGCGGGTCTCAGCTGTGATGCTGATGGCCTCGATCTTGATGTCGATCTCGGGGATGACCGGCGAAGGCGTCGCACCGAAGTCAGACTCGAACGAAGGAACGGTGACTGTCGTGCCCGTGTTGCTGTCGACGGTGAGACCGGTCGAGAGGACGCAGGTGACGCGGCCCGAGCCAGCTGTGAGTGTCGAGAGAGCGTTGGCTCCCTTGAGGACGAGCTGAACGTGGGTTCCGTTGAGGGCATTCGGTGTGAAGTAAGGTGCTGTCGAAGCCGAGAAGTTACCACGCTTGGTGAGGCGGCGAAGGTTGAGGACGCCTGTTCCACCCTGGTATGTCTCGCCCCAGGCTGTGGCGTTGGCGCCGAAGCCCGAGAAGACCGCGATCTGCTCGACGGCCGTCAGGTCTGTTCCGCTCGGGAGTGCCGAGGTTGGGACGTAGACGAAGATCGTGTCGAGTGTGCTTGTCGAGAGGTCAGTCTCAACCTGCGAGTCGAAGTCCATGAAGCGAGCGTTGGAGCCCGAGAACTGAGCTGCCGAGCCGAGGACCATGCCTGCCGACCAGGTGTCGCCGTTGACGCCGCCGTACGAACCTGAAGCCACTGTGCCAGCGGCGAAGTTGATGGCGACCGAGCCTGTGACGCGGCTGTAGCCGGTGTTGACGAGGTCATACATACCACCAGTTGCGAGCGATCCGCTCTGGACGCCCTTGCCGGTTGGGTTGTTGTAGAGCGACTGACCACGTGTGTATGTCGACTCTGTCGTCTGGCCTGCGTGTACACCAACGTTTGAACCGTAGGTGTAGTCGAGGTAGAAGATGAGGCCTGAGGGGAGGCTCATCGGCTGGATCGAGACGAGCTCGTTGGCCACGAGGCCGCCGAAGACTCTGCGAACGATCGGGAAGGCGATGTTCGAGAAGCCCTGGATCTGACCCGAACCTGCAAGGTTACCGCCACCCGTCGAGAGGGTGTTGGCTTCCTTGAGGACCTGGGCAGCCTGGTTCTCGAGGAGCTGCGACATAACCTCACGCTTCGTGCCCTCGAGCCCGCGGAGGAGGCCTGTGCGGCTCCACTTCTCTGTGAGTCGTGCGCGCTCGGCGCCGACGTGCTTCTCTCTGATTCCCTGAGCGAGCTGCTCAAGACTGAAATGCTTTGACATGATTGATTTCTCCTAATTGAGTTGGTTTGATTGAATCACTTGACGATTCCGGCGAGACGTGCCCAACGGTCAGCCTCGAAGCCCTCGTTGAGGGTGTTGGTGGCCGATGCGGGACGTGCCGGACGCGACGATGAACCGATGACTCCACGATCAGCGGACTCCGTCAACTTACCCGTGGATGCACTCGAGAGTGTCTTCACGAGGCTCTCGTACACGAGCTTCACCTCACGCTCATTCTTCGCCTCGTCGAGTCTCTCGATGACCTCGGCCTTCTGGCGCTTGGTGAGGGACTCGTTCTGGAGAAGCTTGTTCGTGAAGAGCAGCTTCGCGTTGAACAGATTCGTTTCTGCCAACTTGTTGCGGAGATTGGTCTCAACCGCTGACTTTCTGGATCCGCCATTGAGGACGGCTCCCTTGCGGGTTGCCTCTGCGAGCATACCCTTGAGTCGTGTCGTGCGAGCGACTGACTCGTTGAACTTGGTTGCATAGAAGTTGTAGGCTTCCTTGAGCTTGGACTGGTTCCTCTTCGCCTGCTTCTTGTCGGCGGGCTTCTTCGC
>Ga0172373_10003549_pt1 | contig 22746 bp, 18 predicted proteins | sample Lak10m_2_FD_114546 | JGI IMG/M metagenome (GOLD analysis project Ga0172373, IMG submission 114546) | Freshwater microbial communities from Kabuno Bay, South-Kivu, Congo - kab_092012_10m | ecosystem: Environmental > Aquatic > Freshwater > Lake | place: Democratic Republic of the Congo...
ATCTTGCTGATCTTCTTTTCAGTGCAGATTGCGAGCAGATATGCCATGGCACATTTTTCAAGAATCTCAACATTATGAACAGCACGTTCCATGTCGTGACCAAAGACCAACGCGCCGTGATTCTGCATCATGAACGCATTGTTGTGATTCTTCACATGCTTTGCAACGGTATTTTTCAACATCCCAGTTCCTGATGGCGCATACGGAATGATCTCCACGCTGCGCCCCAGAAAGCGCGCCTGCTCATCGAACAGAGCCGGGATCGGTGACTTGATCAAGGTCAACGCGCTGGTGTAAACCTGATGCGTATGGACGATGGCGTTCACATCTCCCCTTGCCTGATAGATCGCCCCATGCATCGCGGACTCGACCGATGGTTTGAGATGACCTTCCAGCATGTTCAAGTCAAAATCCAAAATGCAGACGTCTTCCGGCGTCATCTTCATGTAATCGTAATTCGACGGTGTGATGGCAAACGCCGCACTGCTCGCTACACGCAACGACAAATTCCCGCCTGTCGCCATCAAAAAGCCTTTGCGCACCAGTTCGTGCGCGGTTTCAACGATCAATTTCTTTTCAGAGTCAAAACTTCCCATGAAATTACTCCGCTCAAAGCCGCCGTCTCCGGCGGCGATTATTAGGTATACCTCGCGCCGAGGACGGCGCTTGGAACAAGCCTATTAACTAGACACTGTCCAGATTTTAGGGCACAATCTTGACGGTGTCAAGATTTTCGCTTAACATCTCCCCCATGCCATCCAAAAAATATCATCACGGAGATCTAAAGAACGCCCTCATCAAAGCCGGAGTGGAAATTCTGGCGAAAGACGGCGTTAGCGGATTAAGTCTGCGCAAAGTGGCGCAGCGTGCAGGCGTGAGTCACTCCGCGCCGTATGCGCATTTCCCCGATAAACAATCGCTTATCGCAGCCATATCTACAGAAGGGTTCACACAGCTTTATACCGAGTTGGAAGCGGCAATATCACCTTATCCCAAGCATCCCAAGAAGCAGTTACTTGAAGGCGTCAGGGCATACGTCCGCTTTGCGGAAGAAAACACCGACACCTTCAAGATCATGTTCTCTGGCGTGTTGGAGAAAGAAAAAGATTACCCATCCTTTGTGGAAATTTCAAGCAAGACCTTCAAGTTGGTTGTGGGAGTGATACAAGCCTGTCAAAACGCTGGCATCTTACCCGCCACGGCTCCCGCGGACCTGATGGCTGTCTCTGTTTGGGGACAGATTCATGGCATCGTATCGCTTGCGCTGGAAGGGCAAGTTTCGCATACCCTTTTGAACAAACATACCATCCAAGAAATCGCCTCTTTTGGGTTGGAACAAATGCTTTTAACATAATATCTCCCTTATACCGCACGCGGTTGAAAATTGCGCTTCTTTAGAAGAAGCAGGAAAGCACAATTTTCAACCGTGGGTATTATATAATCATCACCACTATGTCTAAACTCTCCCCCATCTGGGATGTCATCATCATCGGCGGCGGCGCGGCGGGATTTTTCGCGGCGATCCGCACAGCAGAACAAAACCCAAATCTGCGCGTGCTCATTCTTGAAAAAGCAAGCCAAACTCTCGGCAAGGTACTTATCTCTGGCGGCGGTCGCTGTAATGTGACTCATGCCTGCTTTGAGCCAGCCAAACTCATCACGTACTATCCACGCGGGGGCAATGAACTGCGCGGTGCGTTCTCGCGCTTTCAACCCAAAGACACGGTCGAGTGGTTTGGAGAGAGAAATGTAAAGTTGAAAGTGGAAAGTGATGGAAGGATGTTTCCGATCACTGACGATTCGAATACGATTGCCAACTGTCTGCGCGACTCTGCCAAAGAAGCGCGGGTGCGGGTTGAGTTGGGTGCATCCGTTTTGGGTGTGGAGAAAACTCCGCAGGGTGGATTCAGATTGGAGATTAAGAAAGAAGCGCAAGATTTTTATATCCAAACAAAAAAACTGATGTTCGCCACGGGTGGAGATCGCAAGTCGCAAAGTCTCATTCAAAAGTTGGGGCATAGCATCGCGCCGCAAGTGCCATCGCTATTCACGTTCAACATCAAAGACAAACGCATCAACGATCTCGCAGGCGTGGCAGTGGAAGACGTGACCGTGAAGATGGATGGGCTCACTGCGCGTGGTCCATTGCTGATTACGCATTGGGGCATGAGCGGACCTGCCGTGCTGAGACTCTCTGCCTGGGGCGCGCGGATTCTTTTTGACAAGAACTACGCTTCGCTCTTAACTGTGAATTGGCTCGGCGACTACAAGCTGGATGCCACGCTGGAAGTGTTGCAGCGCAACAAAGACTGGTACGAGAACGCGCGTAAGAAAGTTTCGGCGCATTCGGCTTTCTCGCAAATTCCGATTCGACTGTGGAAGCAGTTAGTCTATTTCATTGGCGATAAAAATTGGGCAGATGTTTCCAAAGCGGAGTTGCAAAAACTGGCGCAAGAACTCACGGCAGGCGAATATAAAATTCAAGGCAAGGGACAGTTCAAAGATGAGTTCGTCACCTGCGGCGGCGTGAGTTTGAAAGGAGTCGATTTCAAGACCATGCAAAGCCGCATCGTGGATGGTTTATATTTCGGCGGCGAAGTGTTGGATATTGACGGCATCACCGGTGGGTTCAACTTTCAAGCCGCATGGACAACGGGTTGGCTGGCGGGAAGTGCGATGAGTGGATAAATAAAGAGGCGATTGCTTTTGCAATCGCCTCTTTTGAAATTACTTCAAGTATTTATCAAGGAAGGAAATCACCATTTGTACGTTCTCTGCGGTTTCAAATTGCGAGCCGCCGTGTCCTGCACCTTCCAGCGAGCTATATGTTACATTATCTGCACCAATGACAGCCGTGAGCGCATCAGCCAGGTTTTTGTTTTGAACAGGAGGGATATTGCAATCTGCTGTACCGTTCTGAATAAAGAAAGGTGCATCGTCAGGAGTGATGTAGTTCATTGCGTTGGTCAGGGCAACTTTTTCTGGCACGGTCTGGATCGGTGCGCCAATCAGTTTGGATTCAGGCGAACTGGCTTCATCGGTGCTTGCAGAACAACCGGCTTCGGTCAATTGTTCCTGCATCTTCAAGAAATCGATCGGACCGAACCAATCCACCACCGCCTGCACACAACTGGATTGATCGTTATTCCCAAGGTCACCTTCAAGTTCTTCCACTCCGCAAGTTGTCCCCAACAGAGAGACAAGGTTTCCGCCTGCTGAAGCGCCCCACGCGCCGAACTTATCAGGGTTGAGATTATACGTTGCAGCATTCGCACGCAAGAAGCGGACCGCCGCTTTGGCGTCGTGAATTTGTGCGGGATATTGCGCTTCACCGCTCAGCCGATAGTTGATACTCGCCACAGCATAGCCAGCCGCGAGAAGCGAATCCACTCCGGTGAGACCCGCCCCATCCGCCTTGTCACCGAACATGAATCCGCCGCCGTGAACCATGATCACAACCGGGAAAGGACCTGTGCCTTCAGGAATATACAGATCGAGTTTTTGCGTTTCTGAGACCGAGGCGTAGGCAAGGTCTGCATGGGTCGGTGAAACGGAAGCAAACGTGCCAGAACCGCCAGGCATGACGGACAATCCGCCTCCACAAGCAGATAGGCTGAGGGCAAAAACCACCAACAGGGTAACAAAAGAAAACAGTTTGTAATTCATCTTAATCTCCATATTTTTTTTATGTAACTGCTCAGTCATTTTGTTTTACGCCATATTCGTCGGACTGAAGTCCTGCCTCAGTTCGTGAAAGTCCGCTGAAGCGGACTAGCCTAAGAGACTGTTTCTTAAGTACACGGATTACGCTGATTTCACGGATTCTCACGGAAAAAATCCTTTAAAAATCCGTGTTTGCCCGTGTAATCCGTCAAATCCGTGTACAAGAAAGACTTAAGAAACGCTCTCTAAAAGGCTTTCATGCTCTGAGCAGTTACATTTCATTGATAGCTTTAGTATCGCAAAAAAATGTCAAGGAAATCTCAAGGAGACCTGTTTGTATTCTTGAGATTTCCTTGAGAATGGCATGGTACGATGTGAGCAATGAAATCTTGCAGAGGTTTAAATGGTGCAACGTATTTTGGTCGTAGATGATGACCGGTCTATCGTAAAAGTGTTGACTTCGTATCTTGAAAAATCCGGGTATCAGGCGTTATCTGCGTATGACGGTGAAATGGCACTTCATCAATTAAGACGCGAACGACCTGACCTGGTCATTTTAGATCTGATGATGCCCAACCGTGACGGCTGGGAAGTAACAAAGATCGTCCGTGCAGATCACTCACTGGCTGCGACCCCCATCATCATGCTCACGGCGCGTGTGGAAGATACAGACAAAATCGTAGGGCTGGAGCTTGGTGCGGATGATTACATCACCAAGCCATTCAACGCGCAGGAAGTGGTGGCACGGGTCAAATCGCTGTTGCGCCGCGTGAAATTGGATCAATCACCGCAAGCCTTGCCGCACATCCTCATGCACGGCTCATTAAAATTGGATATCGACCAGCGTATCCTATTTATCGATTCACGGGCTATCGACCTGACGCGCACCGAGTTCAGCCTGTTGGAAACGTTCATGTCCAACCCTGGGTACACCTTGACTCGTGATGAACTTTTGGAGAAGGCATTGGGCTATGCCTATGAAGGCATGGGACGCGCGCTTGATACACACATCCGCAACTTAAGGCGCAAGATTGAACCCGACCCTGATCACCCAATTTATATTCAAACCATGTACGGTGTTGGCTACAAACTGGCAGGAGAAATTTCATGAACCGACTCTGGGTACGCCTCAGTTTGATGATCAGCGGGGTGTTGTTCTTTATGTTCTTTCTTCAGTTCCTGTCGATTTCATTGGACGGCAACAGAATAGACGATGACCATTCATCTCCAACAAATGCTCCTCCCAAGGAAATTCAAGGGCGTCTAATTGAATTTATGCTGCTCTCATTGGTCGTCGGCACAACAGGCGGTGTCGTGATCGCGCGGATCGTCAGCAACCCGATAAGTAACTTATCTCAAGCGGCACAGCATATTGGCAAAGGTGAGCTGGATGTTCGTGTACCTGAAAAAGGGAGTCGAGAGATCATAGAGCTGGCACAGGCGTTCAACAAAATGGCAGAAGACCTGCAACGCTCACAAACTGCACGCCGTAATTTAGTGGCAGACGTTTCGCATGAATTGCGAACTCCGCTCACTGTATTGGAAGGCAATTTACGCGCCGTGCTCGACCATGTTTACACACTCGATGAGAGTGAAGTGGCGAATCTCTATGAACAAACGCGACACTTGATCCGTTTGGTGAATGACTTGCGTGAAATCTCATTAGCAGAGTCGGGGCAAATGTCTCTGGAGCGAGCGCAGATTGATTTCAACCTGCTTATCACCGAAACCATACAGGCACTCGAACCGCTCTCGGCTGAAAAACAAATCCAAATGGAATACGAATCAACTCCCCCGTTGGAAGGAAGCGTGGATTCAATTCGCATTCGGCAGGTGTTGTTCAATCTCATTGGCAATGCCGTCCGTTACACACCGCCAAACGGGAGAATCATTGTTCAAGCAAAACGGGATGCGATGGGAATTAAAGTGAGCATTCAGGATTCGGGCGACGGTCTGACTCAGGAGGAGCTTGATTCAGTCTTCGACAGGTTTTACCGCGCCGACAGATCACGCTCACGCGAAACGGGCGGTACTGGTTTGGGGCTTTCCATTGCCAAAGCCATTGTAGAAGCACACGGTGGGAAGATTCGTGCTGAGAGTGATGGCGTTGGAAAAGGATGCGCCTTCTCTTTTATGATTCCACTTTGATTTTTCCATTGACCGACTGCCTAACCTCTCGTAAAATCTCCCCGCAGAAATTATATATAATTTTGAGAGGTTACAGGCAATGGCTAAATATCGGGTGATGTATTGGAAAGACATCCCGCAATCGTTCACAGTGGAAGCGGATGGTCAGACCGTAAAGAAGGAACTTTCGCAGAAGGTTCAGAATAAAATAGACGCATACGCGATGGCAATTGGCGCAACATCCACAACGGATTACGCCAAGCAATACAAACGCGGACAGTGGATCGAGCGAGAAGGTTCGGCTGAAGAAGTGGCAGAAGCATTGTTGGCGGAGTTGGAAGCTGAAGCAGCACGGGTCATGATTCCGAAAAAAGAACAGGCTGCGTAGGTCACGTTTGTAACGTGACAGTCACGCTCAAAGCGTGACCTACAATGTGGTAAACCAAATGACAAAGAAACACAACATCATTTTGCAGCCTTCCGGTAGCCGCGGTGAAGCGGACGCGGGCACATCCATTCGCACAGCAGCGCGTGAACTGGGCGTGGAGATCGAATCCATTTGCGCCGAGAACGGTACTTGTGGAAAGTGTATCGTCCTCATTGAAGAGGGTCGGTTTGAAAAGTATGATATCGACTCAAAACGTGAGAACGTCTCCCCCGTCACCCCGCAGGAAAGACGATATTTCGAAAGCCGCCCAAGCCTGTTGAAAAGCAAAGGCTGGGAGATCGGGCAGGTACGGCTTTCGTGCCAATGCCAAATTCGCGGCGATGTACTGGTCAACGTGCCGGAAGAAAGTCGCGGTAACAAACAGATCGTCCGCAAGAGCGCCAGCAACCGTCCGGTGGAGGTGAAACCGGCAATACGCAAATACCTGGTTTCGATGAGTCCGCCCACACTGGAGCGACCCGTTGCCGATTGGGAACGGCTTGCCAAAGGCTTGGAAACATCCATGTCGCTTGTGCGCGGCGGCGAGGAAAAACTTCCGCGCTGGTATGAGATGAGCATTGACTACCAATGCCTGCGGACGCTCTCCAAAACCATGCGTGATGCAAAGTGGAACGTGACCGTTTCGGTTTGGAACGATAGGGAAGTCATCCAAGTGCAGCCGGGTTTACATGAAGATAGTTTCGGTGCGGCGGTGGATATTGGTTCGACAACCGTGGCGCTTTATTTGTGCAACCTGCGCACAGGCGAAATTCTGGCGGCAGAATCAGAGATGAATCCGCAGATCGTGTATGGCGAAGATGTGATGTCGCGGATTCAATACACCATCGAACACAAAGACGGCACCGAGAAATTACACAAAGCCGTCATTGAAACACTCAATAAGTTATTGAAACAAGCGGTGAAGACCGCCAATAAAAACATCCATGCGAATGCCAGTAAAGAGGCAGAAGCAGAACGCCCGACGTACATCAAGGTAGAGGATATTTTGGAGATGGTCTTGGTGGGCAACTCCACCATGCATCACCTTTTGCTAAACCTCAACCCAAAGGATCTGGGGTTGGCGCCGTTCGTGCCCGCCATTCATGAATCAGTGGATGTGAAGGCGCGCGAGTTGGGACTCAAGATCAGCCCGTCTGGGAATATCCATGTACTGCCGACCATTGCTTCGTTCGTCGGCGCGGATACGAGCGCGGTCATCGTGGCAGAAGAGCCTCACAAGCAGGATGACAATCTGCTATTGATCGATGTCGGCACGAATGCGGAGTTGGTCTTGGGCAATCGCAAGCGGCTGGTGTGTACATCCACGCCGACGGGACCGGCACTGGAAGGCGCTCACGTGGAGTATGGGATGCGTGCCGCGCCCGGCGCCATTGAGCGGGTTCATATTGACGAGAAAACTCTTGAGCCAAAATACAAGATCATCGGCGAGGAGAATTGGAACGTAGGCAAAGCCAAAGGCATCTGCGGCTCGGCGATCATCGACGCCGTGGCAGAAATATTCCGGGCTGAGATCGTAGACTCTCGGGGCAAGTTCAAGAAAAACTTAGAATCGAAGCGTGTTCGAGAGGGAGAATCTGGCTGGGAGTATGTCATTGCCTGGGCGGATGAAACATCCATCGGACGAGACATCCCCATTACGCAGCAGGATGTGCGCCAAATTCAATTGGCAAAGGCGGCGCTTTTCACTGCGGCGCGGACATTGCTCAAGCGAATGAATTTGGAAAGCCCTGATAAAATTATTCTGGCTGGCGGCTTTGGAAGTTATATTGATAAAGAGAAAGCCATGCTGATCGGGCTGATCCCCGATTGCGAGTTGGATAAGGTATATGCGGTTGGGAATGCCGCTGGTGACGGCGCGAGAATTGCACTGTTGAATGTTGAGAAACGCAACGAGATCGATGCCGTCACTCGCAAGGTGGAACGTTTTGAACTGCCCACCGACCCGGAGTTCCAAAATCAGTTTATGTTGGCGACGAGCTTCCCGCATATGAGCGAGCCATTCCCGCATATCGCGCATTTGATTCCGCATCGCAAAGCAGACCCGATGGCGAAAAATTTCATGAAATAAATCTCACCACAGAGTACACAGAGAACACGGAGAAGAAAAAAAATCTCTGTGGGCTTAGTGGTCTCTGTGGTGAAAATTAGGAGAGCAGGTATGAATAAGTTTTTGGAAAGATTGAACAGCGGGGAAATTCTGGTTGCGGATGGGGCAACGGGTTCAAATTTGCAGAAGATGGGGCTCAAACCCGGCAAGCCGCCGGAAGACCTCATCATTGACGACCCGGATACGCTGTTGAAGCTCGCTTCTTCCTTCGCCCAAGCTGGGTCAGACATTATCCTGACCTGTACCTTCGGCGGGACTCGCATGCGCATGAAGGACTCGAAGTATCAGGATCGCACACCTGAGGTGAATATGCGCGCTGTGGAGATCGCACGCAAAGCCGCTTCGCTGAATAATGGACTGGTCGCCGGTTCCATGGGACCGGTTGGCGGAATTATCAAGCCGTATGGTCCGCTCGAATATGAAGATGTGAAAGCAACTTTTGCCGAACAAGCCAAAGCCCTCGCCGATGGCGGTGTGGATTTGCTCATCATCGAAACCATGTTCGCTGTAGAAGAAACCAATGCGGCATTTGAAGGCGCGCGTTCTGTGACCGACCTGCCTATCGTGGTGTCTTTCAGCTACGATAGAGGGACGCGCACGATGATGGGCGTCAAGCCAAAGGATGTGATGAAGCGCTATTCCGAGATGGGCGCAGTGCTCATCGGCGCGAACTGCGGCACGACTCTCGACAACATGGAAGCGGTAGTGAAAGAATATCAGACCGCCAAGCCCGATATGCCGTTGTGGGTTAAGCCGAATGCAGGCGTGCCGCACATGGACTTGGAAACCGAGCAAGGCGTGTACGATATGGGTCCCGAAGACATGGCGACCTATACAAAAAAATACATAGAACTGGGCGCAAAAGTTGTCGGCGGATGTTGTGGGAATACACCAGAACATATCGCAGCGATCGCAAAGGCGGCGAAGAGCTAGGAAATAGTGAGTAGTAAATAGTGAATAGTTACGGATTACGAGTTACGAAATACGTAAAGCGTAATCCGTAATTCGTAATCCGTAAGAGAGCGTTTCTTAAGTCTTTTTTGTACACGGGCTTCACGGATTTTCGCAGAGAAAAACCTTTTAAAAATCCGTCTTTTTCTGTGCAATCCGTGTACTAAATCTCTTGCAAAAGTCGATTGTAGGTCAGGCTTACAGCCTGACGCTCTCCAGAATTCTAATGAATGGCGGGTTGCGCACAACACAAGCAAACCCGCCCTACGAATACTTATGCAAGAGGTCTACTTAAGAAACAGTCTTGTAATTGGAGGTTGTGATGCGTGATGAAATTTTGAGATTGTTGAACGGGGAAAAGATTTCTTCGGTTCCGGCGTTCAGCGGGTTGATTCACGTCACAGCCGAGGGATTGGCGAGTGAAGGCTTGACCCTGCAGGAAATCCATCACGATGCAGGGAAGATGGCACGGGCGGCGGCGAGTACATTCAAGCTCACGGGTATGCCGTCGGCGGCGCTGCCGTTGGATCTGTGCTCCCCTGCTGAGGCACTCGGCGCGGAGTTGATTTTTTACAAGGACGAAGATCCGCAATTCCCGCAGGTGAGGAAGTTGTTGTTTCAGAGTACGAAAGAGATTAGAGAATTAGAGATTAGAGATTGGAAGCGGGGAAGAATCGAGTTAATTTGCAAAGCGCTTGGATTGTTGAAGAAAGATATTGGAGATCGTGCTGTCATTTCGGGCGTGATCCCTGGTCCGTACACGTTGATGATCTACATTTGCAAGGTGCAGAATCTCATCCGCGAGATGAAGAACGAGCCGCAAATGGTGTTGGATGCGCTCCTGCGTCTTTCAGATTTTCTGGCAGATATTGGCAATGCATATCTTGAAGCAGGCGCAGACTTTATCACCATCCACGAAATGGGCGGCTCACCGGGATTTATCGGACCCAAGCCGTTTGAGGGATTCGTCCTGCCTGCGCTTCAACATTTAACAGGAGAGTTGGTCTGCCCCACCGTGCTTTCGGTGTGCGGGAAAACGGACTCTGCCATGAGTCTGTTGGCGCAATCGGGTGCAGACGCGATCTCGGTGGATCAGTTGAACGATCTGAAGGCGTCGCGTGCTGTGCTGAAAGATAAACTGCTGTTTGGCAACATAGACCCGGTGGCGGCTCTGTGGCAGGGTGATGAAGGCTCGGTTGCAGAGGCAGTTCAAAGGTCGAAAGAAGCGGGCGTGGATGCGGTCTGGCCCGGCTGTGACATGGTCATCCAGACGCCGGTTCAAAACATCCATGCCATGCTTGGGTAGCTCTATTCGTTTCATAACAACATAATAACAAGTCGGGCGGCAGGGGTATGTTTCCTTTCGTCGCTATTGACGTTTCTACGCCGTATATGTAAACTGAATCAATCATTTAGAGGACATATGCCGAAAACGCAACCTGCAAAGCCCAAATCTACTTCAAAAAAGCCTGCGCCGCGCAGGGTATCTCAAAAGGGGGGCAAGGCGAAACCGGTTTCAGCGGCACAGATCAAAAGGGATCTACAGCAACGCGAAACAGAACTTGCCATTATCAAAAGTGTGCAGGATGGTCTGGCATCGAAACTGGAAATAGAAGCGATCTATGACCTTGTAGGGAAAAAGATTCGCGCCATTTTTGAGGCACAAACCACCATTATTGCAACTTTCGATCACAAGACAGAAACCCAACACTTTAATTATTATGCAGACCGTCATGGTCGTGAACGCCTTGAAGCCCGCCCCATGAGCGGGTTGGTAAAGGCGCTCATCAAAGGCAAAAAGACCCTGCTTTTTAACGATAAGGTTGAAAAGCAAATGAAGAAGTATCAGGCTCAGCTTGTGCTGGGTCCGCTGGTTCCAAAGTCGGCATTGTATGTCCCTTTGATCAACAGCGGAGAAGTAAAAGGTGTGATCTCACTCCAAAACATGGAGGAGGAACATGCTTTCAAAGATTCAGATGTATCGCTGCTTGAAACGCTTGCCGCTTCTTTGAGTGCGGCGTTGGAAAATGCACGCCTCTTCGATGAAACCCAGCGCCTGCTCAAGGAGAGCGAGCAGCGCGCCGCCGAGTTGGAGGCAGTTCGCAAGGCAACCATTGAATTATCTTCCAACCTCGATTATTCCACCGTGTTGAGCGTTTTGCTGAAGAATACCTCCATGTTGATGCCAAGCATTGAGAACATTAATCTATTTATATATGAAAACGGCAGGTTGAAGTTTGGTACAGCCATAGCACACGGAGAGATAAAAAATGAACCGGTAGCCGACCCGCGCCCGGGAGGCATGACATTTACAGTGGCTCAAACCGGGGAAATGATCCTCGTTGAGAACATGCGGGAGCATCCGTTTTACAAGAACACCCAAGCCAATTGGAAGGGCGCATTGATCGGTATGCCGCTCAAGTTTCGCCAGAAGGTGCTGGGGGTTATGAACATCCATTTTGCTGAACCGCGCATATTCAGTGAAGCAGAGCTGCGGTTGCTGCGTCTATTTGCAGATCAGGCTTCGGTTGTGATCGAGAACTCACGGTTATTCGATGAAAGTCAGCGGCTGCTAAACGAAGCCGAAGAGCGTAATAATGAACTTGCGGTGATCAATAATCTTCAGCGGGTGCTGGTTTCCAAACTCGAATATCAATCCACCATTGATTTGATCGGTGACAGTATCCGTGAGATATTTGACGCTCAGGTGGTGTTGATCACTTTATATAATGCAGCGACTACCGAGGTCACGCACCGCTATATCAGTGAACGCGGCGAATTGATCAGAGTAGACCAGCCCTTCCCCATTGACCAATTTCGCAGCCAGGTGGTGAAAACCAAAAAGCCGTGGCTGATCAATGAGCAGTTCCATCAAATTTCTGCAGAACTGGGAGAAGAGGCAGCCACCGCCGGAGAGGCGCCCAAGTCGCTTCTGTTTGTTCCCATGATGGTCGGCGATGAAGTGATCGGTATCTTGAGCCTGCAAAATCTGGATCGTGAAAATGCCTTTGACGAATCCGATGTTACCCTGCTCAATACCATTGCCATCAGTTTGAGCGCCGCGTTGGATAACTCCCGTCTGTTTGCGGAAACTTCACGCCATGCACGTGAATCTGCCGCTTTGAATGAAGTGGGACGTGATATTTCCGCCACCCTCAACCTGACCTCCGTCATGGATAAGATCGCCGTACATGCGCTCGAATTGCTCAATGGCAACAGCAGCGCCATCTTTCTGCCACAGCCAGACGGAAGAACCATGCGCGCCATTTCTGCCAAGGGTGATATTGCCGCCGAGATCATGGCAGATGCAATCACTTTTGGAGAGGGCATTATTGGGTCGCTGGCTTTAAGCGGCAAAGCAGAATATATCAACGCCACGAGAAACGATCCTCGTACGGTTCAGATCCCCGGTACAGAGTTGGTTGGCAACGAACGACTGCTCGTCACCCCCCTACTCACAGGGACAAAAGTAAGCGGCATGATGGCGGTCTGGCGTGATGGCGGTGATCCATTCTCAGGGCTGGATCTCGAATTCCTGCAAAATCTTTCGCTTCAGGCTGCCATTGCCATTCAAAATGCCCGGTTCGTAAATGAGGTTGAGCAGCGCGCCGCCGAGCTTGAGATCATTAACAGCCTGCAAAAAGGGTTATCCACCAAGCTGGATATTCAATCGATCTACGACCTTGTAGGGGAAAAGGTAAAAAACACCTTCCCCACTCAAGCGGTGGTCATTACATATTACGATCCAAAAACAGAGATGACCTCCTTCCCTTATATGTATTGGAAGGGCGAACGGTTCCATCCCGAGCCTGAGCCGCTTTCAGGTTTTTCAGGCTATGTAATCCAGAACAAGGAAGTGTTATTCATCAATAAAAACGTACTGGATATGGCGAAAAAATACGGCTCTACCTTGCTGGCAGGTGATAGTTATCCCAAGTCACTGATTGCCATTCCAATTCTGGTCGGCGACCAGGTATTTGGTTCGCTTTCGATCCAGAACATTGAACAGGAAGAAGCCTTTCAGGAAAGCGACTTGAACCTGCTGATGACGCTTACCTCCAGCATGGGTATCTCGATCCAAAATGCGCGCCTGTTCGATGAAACTCAAACCCTGCTTTCTGAGACAAATCAACGTGCCGAAGAACTCTCGCTCATTAACGAGATACTCGCCGGTCTGGACCCGAATATGGATATTCAGACCGTGTACGACCGCACTGGCAATAAGATCCGCGAAGTGTTCGATGCTCAAACCGTGGTGCTGAGTATTTATGATGAACAAACCAAACTCGTCCATTACCCATATATCATCGAAAACGGCGAACGTCTTTATCAAGACCCTCTGCCTCTTAATGAAAATGGCGGCGGCTTTGGCGGACATGTCATCCGCGCCAAACAGCCGCTATTGATCAACCGTAATTTTGAGGAATATTCCAAAAAATACCGAAGCCAAAGCCTGGGCGCCGACCAGCAAGATGAAATCATCGTGTATTCTGGTTTGTGGGTTCCCATGATCGTTGGAGATGAAACGCGCGGCGTGATCTCACTACAAAACCTTGAAAAAGAGGATGCCTTCTCTGAGTTGGACGTGCGCCTGCTCTCTACCATTGCCAATTCGATTGCAGTTGCCATTGAAAATGCCCGCCTCTTTAATCAGACCCAGCACCTGCTCAAGGAAACTGAACAGCAGAATATTGAGTTGGGTGCGCTCAATTCTGTACAACAGGCATTGGTCTCCAATATTGATATCAAATCCATTTACCAGGCTGTGGGCAGAAAACTAACCGAGATATTCTCGGTTGATTCTGCGGTGATCTACACCGTGGAATTGGATGCCCAGATCATGATTTATGAATACGCCTACGAAAAAGGCAAAGAATGGGAAATACCACCCAAAAAAGCAACCACCCTTCACACGTATATTATTGAACAGGTGGTTGCAACCCATAAAGTTTTTGTAGTTAACAAAGACTTTGAAGAGTTTGCCTCACAATTCCCCGATTTCAAGACCGCGCGTACACATCTCCCAAAATCCCTGTGCGCGGTGCCGATCACGATCAGCAGGAACTCACTGGTTGGCATCTCGCTCCAAAACCTGCATGTTGAAAATTATTTCACCGAATCTGCTTTACGCCTGCTGGAGACCATAGCCAGCGCCACAAGCGTAGCCGTTAACAATGCCCGCCTCTTCCATGAAACCAAACGACGCGCAGCCGAGTTGGAAATTCTGAATGAAATTGGGCAGGTGCTCACCCAGCAATTGGATGTGAACACCCTTGTTGAAAAAGTTGGCAATAAAATATGCGAGTTGGTCAAAGAAGATAATATTGGCATCGGGTTATATGACGAGGAAACGAAATCGGTTGTGCCGCAATTCGTTACCAAAGGCAATGAGCGCATTCAGTTTGCCCCAATTGCGATCAACGAATTCTCTCGAAAATCTGCCTATATGGGTAAAACGCTGGTGCTTAACCGCCGTGCGCCCATGCTATGGAAAAAACTCGGCTCTAATATGACTGCGGACGGGGATATTCCAAAATCAACGGTCATGATCCCCATGGTGGTCGGCGGGAATTTGATCGGCGGGGTGACGCTTCAAAACTTTGAGCATGAGAATGCCTACGACAGTTCGATCATCCGCCTGATGGAATCGATCACTTCAAGCATGGCAACCGCCATTCAAAACGCGCGTCTTTTTGAAGATGCCCGCTCGGCACGCGCCGCCGCGGAACAAGCCAATGAAGCCAAGAGCGCATTCCTCGCCACAATGAGCCATGAGATACGCACACCCATGAATGCCGTCATCGGCATGAGCGGGTTGTTGCTGGATACCCAGATCAATGAAGAACAGCGCGATTATGTCGAAACCATTCGCAGTTCAAGCGACGCGCTGCTTTCCATCATCAACGATATTTTGGATTTCTCCAAGATCGAAGCCGGGCGTATGGATATTGAATATCATCCGCTGGACTTGCGCGACTGTGTGGAGACTTCGCTTGATCTGGTCTCTGCACGTGCGGTTGAAAAAGGAATTGATATTGCCTATATCTTTGAGGGCGATATTCCGCCAGCCATCGTTGGCGATGCAACCCGTTTACGGCAGGTGCTTGCCAACCTGCTCAGCAATGCGGTCAAGTTTACAGAGTTGGGAGAGGTCGTTTTAACGGTATCCAGCCAAACGTTCAAAAATGGAGGCGGGAAGGAAAAAGCATTGCTCACATTTGCCGTGCGCGATACGGGCATTGGTCTCACATCCGAAGGGATGAGCCGCCTCTTCCAATCCTTCTCTCAGGCTGATTCTTCGACCACACGCAAGTATGGCGGTACGGGGCTTGGGCTTGCCATCAGTAAACGGTTGACGGAAATCATGGGCGGCTCCATGTGGGCGCAAAGTGATGGGCTTGGGCAGGGCTCAACCTTTTTCTTTACGATCAAAGCAGAAATAGCAGACCTGCCCCCTGCCAAAAAGCAGGTGCATCTGGGCATTCAGCCTGCCTTGCAAGGTAAACGTGTTCTGATCGTGGATGATAATGCCACCAATCGCTACATCCTGAACATGCAAACCTCAAAATGGGGGATGCAGCCGCGTGATACCGAATCGCCATTGACTGCATTGGGCTGGGTGGAAAGCGGCGAGGCTTTTGATATCGCCATCCTGGATATGCACATGCCGCACATGGATGGGTTGGAGTTGGCGAAGAAATTAAAGGGGAACAGGGTGAAGTTTCCGCTTGTGCTATTCAGTTCATTGGGCAGGCGTGAGGCGGGCGATGATACCGGCATGTTCTCGGCGTATCTTTCCAAGCCGATCAAACAATCGCAGTTATACGACACCCTGATCGGACTCTTCGTAAAGAGCGATGAAGATGAAAAGAAAGTGACGACAGACCGCTTCAAACCAGACCCGCAGATGGCCGCCCGCCATCCCTTGAGAATTCTCCTCGCCGAAGATAATGTGGTCAACCAAAAACTTGCCCTGCGCCTGCTTGAGCAAATGGGCTACCGCGCAGATGTGGCTGCAAATGGACGCGAGACAGTGCAAGCCGTGGAGCGCCAAAACTATGATGTGATCTTGATGGATGTGCAAATGCCGGAAATGGACGGTTTGGAAGCCACACGCGAGATCATCTCACGCTGGCCCGATACACACCCGCATATTATTGGCTTAACCGCCAATGCCATGCAAGGTGACCGTGAAATGTGCCTGAAGGCAGGCATGAATCACTACATCCCAAAACCCATCCGCGTGGTGGAATTGGTGGATGCCCTGTTCAAGGCGAAATAAGGAACGATAAAAGCCATGACCATTTTAGACATGAATGTTTTTAATGACCTCAAAGATAGCACCGGCGCAGATTTTATCCTTGAACTGCTAAGTGCATTCTTTGAAGATGCAGAAAACCAGATGGAACAAATGCACACTTCGATGGCAACGCAGGATGTTGAAACCTTTCGCAGGGCTGCACACAGCCTAAAATCCAACGCGGCAACATTTGGCGCCATGGAGCTTTCGTCTCTGGCGCGTGAATTGGAGAGCATGGCGCGCAGCGGAAGTCTTGAAGCTGGAAACCGGCTTGAAGACTTGCAAGAAGCGTTTGAAAAAGTAAAAACCAAGTTAAACGAGTTGAGGTGAGCCGCAATGTCTAACCCATCTTTAGAACCTGCCCGTCTGCTAGTGGTGGACGATAACAGGGTTAACCGCTTGACACTTTCACGCAGCCTTGAAAACCAGGGACATGTGGTTGAAACTGCCGAACATGGGCAGGAAGGTTTGGAAAAAATCCGCACGGGCACATTCGACCTGGTATTGCTGGATATTGAAATGCCGATCATGAACGGCTTTCAAGTATTGGAAGCCTGCCTGAACGATGTAGACTTGCGCCAGATCCCCATCATTATGACTTCGGCAATGGAAGAATTGGACGCCGTGGTGAAGTGTGTGGAACTTGGCGCGGAAGATTACCTGACCAAGCCGGTAAATCCCATTTTGCTGCGCGCGCGTGTGAATGCCAGCCTTGAGAAGAAACGCCTGCGCGATGAACAGCGCAAATTATTCAGAACCTTTGCCACCAAAGAAGTGGCAGAAGAATTGCTGCGCACCGGCTTTTCGCTGGGCGGGCAAATGGTGACAGCCAGCGTACTCGTGGCAGATATCCGCTCGTTTACCAGCATCGCAGAAAATCAAACGCCATCCGATTCTATCGAATTACTCAACCAATACTTCAGCATGATGTTCGACGCGGTCACTCAAAATGGGGGCATCATTAACCAGATCGTTGGAGATGGGTTGCTGGCAGTCTTTGGGGCGCCGATCTTCCATGAAGACCATCGTGAGCGCGCCGTGAAAGCAGCATTGCAAATGCTTGAGCAACTAAAGTTATTTAATGAAAACCAGATAACGAACAACAAAACACCGATCCGCATTGGCATTGGGATCACTTCAGGGAAAATGGTGGCAGGCTATACCGGCACACAGAACCGCGCCATCTATACCTGCATTGGCGATACGGTCAACCTTGCAGACCGCATCGAAGAATATACCAAAGAGGCGCTGCGTCCGCTTTTGGTAGACCAGTACACTCGTGAAGGTCTGCCGGAGCAATATAAAGTGGAAGACCTTGGGAAGATCATCTTCAAGGGAAAGAATCAGGCGGTGAATGTATTTGCCGTAGCAGGTGCATAAAAAGGTTAAACCTTCATCCATTGCCTTTCATAAAACCCAGATACTACCTTTATAATCAGCCTCCGAATATCAATTTCGGAGGCTGATTTGGATTCCCTTTTAGAACGCCGTAAAGCAATTCTCTACCTTGCCATCACCGCCATACTTTGGAGCACGAGCGGCGTGTTCGTCAAAATATTGGATTGGCAGCCGGTTGCCATCCTTGCCGGACGCAGCTTCTTCGCCGCCATCGTTTTCCTCATCTACCTGCGGCGCATCCCGACTCGGTTTGGGCTGTGGCAGTTACTGGCAGCTTCCATGTTCATCCTGACCCAGTTCCTGTTCATCACCTCTACAAAGATGACCACTGCTGCAAACTCGATCTTCCTGCAATACACCATGCCCATTTACGTGGTTCTGCTGGCGTACTGGTTCCTGGGCGAAAAACCCACCCGAACAGACTGGCTCGCAATGCTGGTCATCTTCATCGGGCTGACGCTTTTCTTCGGGGACGAGCTCAGCACCAAGGGGTTTTATGGCAACCTGCTTGCCATCCTCAGCGGGGTGACTGGAGCAATTATGATGGTCTCTTTCCGCGCTCAAAAAGATGGAAATCCCGCAGAGAGCAACCTGATCGCTTTTCTTGTTACGGCAACATTCGGCTTTCCCTCCATCATGAAAGAAACATGGACGATGAACAGCATTCTCATTCTTGCCTTCCTCGGCATTGTGCAGATCGGCTTTGCCTTTATCTTTTTTACCAAGGGTATCAAGCACATCTCGGCATTGGAGGCAAACTTGATCGGTATGTTGGAGCCGGTTCTTAATCCCATTTGGGTGTTCCTGTTCTACGGCGAAAGTATGGGAAGGTTCGCAATCATTGGTGGAATAGTGGTATTAAGCGGCGTGATCTTAAGCGCCGTTGGAAGTGCCCGGGCAGCCGCAGAAGGGCATTAGAATTTACACACTTCACGATCTGGAGGTAATCATGAGCGACCTGCTAACCGTTCTTATTTCTGCAATTGTCTCACTGGTCATTGGGGCATTGTCGTTCCTCGCTTCAAAATGGCAGACGGAAAAACAATTGCAGCAGGCACAATTGAGCAAAATCCTTGAAAAACGCATTGAAGCCTACCCAAAACTATGGGCGATCCACATTCGCTATGAAACGAATTGGACGATGGAAAATAAACCCAAAGACCTGAAATGGGTTGAAAGTTATCTTCTTGAATTAAATGATTTCAACGTGGAAAATGGTTTGTTCTTTTCACAAGAATTGTACGGAAAGTTCTTTGAACTGCGCCAACACCTGCTAACCGCAAAAGCCCAAACCCCAAAGGGCAAATTGGTCGAAACTGCGCTAACCCAAAAAATCCGCGATGCAGTGTATGGCAGTGATGGCAGAGCCGGTCTTTCCACCATCCTCAAAGACGACCTCGGAAGCTATCGCAACGCGGCGCTACAGCAGCGATAATTTTCACCACTTAATCACCTCAAAAAAAGACCTTGCGCCGTAAATGGCGCAGGGTCTTTTTTTACCCGCCACCCCGCAACTTTCCTGCAAAACCGCTATCAAAAACTCTCCAGTCTGCATTTACATATATCCCAACGTTAGATGGCTGGGTAAAATGTAGGTTGTAAATTAACCAAACAGACCAGCATAATGAAATATTTACCAATAAGCCAGGAACGGAACTACAAACCATGTCCATTGCAATCGTAACCGACTCAACCTGCGACCTGCCCCGGCATGTGATCCAGGAATTAAATATCACAGTGGTGCCGCTTTACATCAACATCGGCGACAAGGGCTATCTGGACGGTGTGGATATCACCCGCAAGGATTTTTACACCAACCTGCCGAGCTACCCGGTTCACCCCACAACCGGAACCCCCGGTGTGGATGCCTTCAAAAACGCCTACCAAACTCTGGCAGAGAAGGGCTGTACCGAAATCCTCTCCATCCATATTTCAGAAAAACTAAGCGCCACTGTCAACATAGCGAGGAACGCCGCGCAGGAATTCAAACAGATTCCGGTCACTGTGCGCGATGCGGGTCAGCTTAGTTTGGGGACAGGCTTTCAAGTGGAACGCGCCGCCCGCATGGCGGCAGAGGGCAAACCGATGAAAGAGATCGAAATCGCGTTGGATGATCTCAAGGCACGGACGTTTGTTGCGGCGCGGTTGGATACGCTTGAATTCCTGCGGCGCAGCGGACGCATGAACAATTTTCTAGCAGGCATCGGAAGTGTGTTGCAACTTAAACCGATCCTCACCATGCAAAATGGACAGCCCGGCTCTGAACGCGTGCGTACCACCCATAAAGCCGAAGACCGCCTCCTGAAAATGCTGGAAGAACTTCAACCTGTTGAGCAATTCTCCCTGCTGCATACAAATGCCGCCGAACAAGCCCTGGCATTTCGTCAATATGCTGCCCATTTACTTCCTGAGCAGGCAGCCTATTCCATGGATATCACCCCGGTCATCGGCGCGCATCTCGGTCCGGGTGCGGTTGGGTATGCGGTCATTTCAAAGAACCCCGTCAAAAAATAAATCAAACGATAGGAAAAAAACATGAATCCTGAAACCAAACGCTCGGTCATTGCCGTTGTCATCGTCTTGTTGATCGCAACCGGTCTTGCCTTTGCCGGAAGTCAGGGAGGCGTCAGCGTTAACGGCTTCCCCTTGTTTGCGCTGTGTGTTGCGCTCGCGTTCATCATTCAATGGCTTGCTTTCATTCCCGCCTATATATTCCGCACTGAAAAATTCTATGACCTCACCGGCGGCATCACCTACCTCACCGTCATTACGGTGGCGCTGTCCCTTAGCGCCAACACGGATACCCGCTCCCTGCTGCTCACCGGCATCGTCGCTGTCTGGGCGATTCGGCTGGCGTCCTTCCTCTTTATGCGGATCCACGCCGCCGGAGAAGACCGCCGCTTCCGTGAGATCAAACAATCCTTCGCCCGCTTCCTGCTGACCTGGACCCTGCAAGGGCTTTGGGTGGCTTTTTCCCTCGCTGCGGCATTGGCTGCCATTACCTCCACCGTGCGCAAAGAGTTGGATGCCTTCGCCGTGATCGGGTTCCTCGTTTGGCTCTTCGGCTTTGCATTCGAAGTGATCGCAGACTCGCAGAAGAGTGCCTTCAACGCCAACGCCGCCAACAAGGGCAAGTTCATCAACACCGGCTTGTGGGCTTGGTCGCGTCACCCGAATTACTTCGGTGAGATCGTGCTGTGGATCGGAGTCACGATCATTGCCCTGCCCATTCTGCAAGGCTGGCAATGGGCAACCCTCATCTCCCCCATCTTCATCATCCTGCTGCTCACACGCATCAGCGGTGTGCCGCTTTTGGAAAAACGCGCCGATGAAAAATGGGGCGGTCAGCCAGATTACGAAGCCTACAAAGCAGGGACGTCGGTCTTAGTCCCCATGCCGCCGAAGAAATAATTAAGGAAAACAAAATGAACATGAACATTGCCAAGGTCATTTCCGGTTTGGGCGTGCTTGCCATGACCGCCGTCTTATTCTACGGTTTCACCGCCGGAGATTTCGGAAAAGACGGCGCCGCCCTGCTTCAAAACCCATGGGGCATCGTCTCAATGGTGGACCTATACACCGGCTTCATCCTCTTCTCGGCGTGGATCGTCTATCGCGAGAAGTCCATCGTCCGCTCGATCATTTGGGTGGTCTTGATGATGGTGCTCGGATTTTTCGCGGGCAGTCTCTATGCCTTCCTCGCGCTCAATGACAGCAAGGGTGATTGGAAAAAATTCTGGATGGGGCAGCACGCCAATGGGTAAACTGCAAGAACTCGGGGAGGAATTGCGAGGCGTTCTCTCCGGTCGGGGGTCAAGGCTGCTTGATTCATTTTTCCCACCCTTGGTATTTCTGCTGATCAATTCCATCTCCGATGTGGATGCGGCGCTTTGGGGCGCGCTCGCCATCTCAGGCGGATTCGCCGCCTACCGCCTCATCCGCCGCGAGAACTTGACCTATGCTCTCGGGGGCTTGGGTGGCACGCTGTTAGCCGCTCTCTTCGTCAAGTTAAGCGGATCTGGTTCTGGATTCTTTTTACCCGGCTTTTTCTCTGGCGCCGCAACGGTGATCCTGTGCGTGGTGAGCGTGGTGTTCAACCGACCGATGGTGGCGTGGTCCAGCTTCATCACCAGACGCTGGGCATTGGATTGGTACTGGCATCCGCAAGTGTTGCCTGCCTACAACGAAGTGACCATTCTCTGGGCAGTGGCATTCTCCGCACGCTTGAGCATTGAATTTTGGTTATATCAACAAGATGCGCTCGGCGCCCTCGGCACGGTGCGAATCTTTTTGGGCTGGCCGTTCATCGTTGTGTTGCTCATCGTCAGTTACATCTACGGGCTTTGGCGGCTTGCTAAACTACAAGGTCCCAGCGTGGAAGAATTCAAAGCAGACAAAGCCCCGCCGTGGGAAGGTCAGAAGCGCGGGTTTTAGCATCCATGCAGTTCGCCGTCATTTTGTTCATATCAGGTAAAAAATCATTCAGTGAAAATCTCAAACACGCTCTACCTGACCAACCCCAAAGACTGGCGCGACTGGCTCAAGCATCATTACAAAAGTGAAGCCGAGGTCTGGCTGGTATACCCCAAAAAAGCGACAGGTAAGCCGCGCATCGAATACAACGACGCCGTGGAGCAAGCCCTGTGCTTCGGCTGGATCGACTCGATCATCAAGACATTAGATGACGAGCATACCGTTCAGCGATTTTCGCCGCGCAAACCAAAAGCCAAATACTCGCAAGCCAACATCGAG
>Ga0172373_10003551_pt1 | contig 22733 bp, 18 predicted proteins | sample Lak10m_2_FD_114546 | JGI IMG/M metagenome (GOLD analysis project Ga0172373, IMG submission 114546) | Freshwater microbial communities from Kabuno Bay, South-Kivu, Congo - kab_092012_10m | ecosystem: Environmental > Aquatic > Freshwater > Lake | place: Democratic Republic of the Congo...
AGAACCAAGACCAGAATCAGAACCAAGACCAGAATCAGAACCAAGACCAGAATCAGAACCAAGACCAGAATCAGAACCAAGACCAGAATCAGAACCAAGACCAGAATCAGAACCAAGACCAGACTCAGAACCAAGACCAGAACCAGAACCAGAACCAGAACCAAGACCAGACTCAGAACCAAGACCAGACTCAGAACCAAGACCAGAATACCGACACCAAACCAAATGTAGACCCTCCTAAGCCGCCGGAAGAACCTCCTAAGCCACCGGAAGAACCTCCTAAGCCACCGGAAGAACCTCCTAAGCCGCCGGAAGAACCGCCGGAAGAACCTCCTAAGCCACCGGAAGAACCTCCTAAGCCACCGGAAGAACCGCCGGTAGATCCTACTAAGCCGCCGGTAGATCCTCCTAAGCCGCCGGTAAAGCCCCCGGTTACGCCTCCTAAGCCGCCGGTAAAGCCTCCGGTAAAGCCAAGAAGTCCGCTTGACGAAATACTTGCTCAACAGCAAGTGCAAGCCAGAGCGGAAGAAGGTAAGCCATTGGAATATTTATATGATTTTGGTAGTATCTTGGGGCAGTCTGAGCTGCGTTATATGCCTAATAAACCCAAGAATTTAAATAAAAACTTGTCGCCAGAAGAATTGGCTAAGTCTGAAGAAAAGGCAAAAACTGAAGAGCGTAATCGTGAGCCTGTATACGCATTCTCTAGCGGAGGTGCAGTTAATGATTACGATGCAGTCACGATGGAATTACTTAAATTTTTGCGGAGGTAGGTATGAGCGACGGATATGTAGATGACTACGACGTTGGGGGCGGAACTTACGAGGGTTCTGATCAGTACCTTGGAAGTAGTTCAGATAGTGGCGATACTAGCTATCTTTATGATTATGGGGTAGGTAGTGATTACGTAAATAGTTGGGGAAATGCGGGCAGTTGGGATTGGACCCAACCCGAACAAGCTACTGAAATCCCTAACACTGCGTTGCCGGGGGATATTGGATACGGCTGGAAATACTACTCAGATGGTACTGCAATCGGTCCTGATGGTAAGTATTACTACAAAGGTGAATTAGCTTGGAGTCCCGAAGGGAGCGGTATCCTTAGCAAATTAGGGCAAGGTGTAGCAAGTGCATTAAAAGGTGCGTTTACTAAAAACGGGCAGACTGATTGGCGGTCGGTAGCAAGTGCGGCTGGTGGTTTGTACGGTATGTATAAAGGTATGCAGGGGCAAAACCAACAAAAAGTTGGGTACCAAGGAGGTATTCCTTCTTATACTGCGATACGCGAACAAGTTCCGGTAGCCGAAACCCCCGCCGGTATGCAAGATCGCCGCCCCGGTTCCGCAGGTAGAAGATACTTTACCGATGTTAAATACGTGCCTAAATCAGACACGGAGGGTATTACGGCTGCACAAACAGCGTCAGCGGCACAAGCTAACGCGTTATCCGCAGCTCAGGCACCTAATACGCCAATACCTCAACCCGCGCAAGCAGTTGAATCGCAGCCTGTAAATAGGCAGACTTTTTATAATGATCTTATGAACCAGACGACCCCCTTAGCTAGTGGGGGGATTGCAGCTCTAAAGCAAGGGCGGTACCTCAAAGGTGGTACTGACGGTATGGCTGATAAGATCTCAACAAGTATTGATGGTAATCAACCTGCTGCACTTTCTCATGGGGAGTTTGTGATCCCTGCGGACGTAGTAAGTCATCTTGGTAACGGTAACTCAGAAGCTGGGGCGCAACGTTTGTATTCCATGATGGATCGGATTCGCAAAGCCCGTACTGGTACAACCAAGCAGGGTAAACAGATTAACCCTAATACACATCTCCCTGCGTGAGGTAATTATGACAACGACAGCTACGACAGCTACGACTGGTGCGACTGGAAATACCGGAACAACCGCTCAACAAACGGGCGTAGGGCTGGAAACAGGAAGAGAGTCTTCTCTTTCAAATTGGGCGGGGCCGTATGTAACTAATATGTTAGGGCAGGGGCAAGCACTTAGTTACACGCCTTATCAAGCTTATACCGGCCCACTAACAGCAGGGCAATCCCAACTTCAACAACAAGCTTTTTCAGGTTTGGCGGGGCTGACTGTTCCTCAAGTAGGCTCAATGAGTGACCAAAACACAGTCGCTCAGTACATGAACCCGTACATCATGCAGGTGCTGCAACCTCAAATTGCAGAAGCGCGGCGGCAATCAGAAATAGAAAACCTTGGGAATCGTGCGGCACTAACTAAGGCCGGTGCTTTCGGCGGGTCTCGTCAAGCAATTATGGAGTCGGAAAACCAACGTAATCTATTGCAAAACTTGTCAGGGATTACAGGTAAAGGGTACGCTACTGCTTATGACAAAGCCCTTGAAGCAATCGACAAAGAACGTAATTACGGTCTCGGTGCGTTAACAAAACAAGCCGAACTCGGTGGCGTACAGCGAGATATTGAGCAGCAGGGGATCGATGCGGACATTCGGCAGTTTGAAGCTGAGCGGGATGACCCCTTCAAGAAAGTGCAGTTCCAACAGTCACTGCTTCAGAATTTACCACTAGCTACCCAGTCTATGACTTACTCACAACCTAGCCTAATGTCTCAAATAGGTAGCAACGTTGGTGGTATCCAGCAGCTATATGATTTGATTTTTGGCGGGAACAAGACTTCTACAGTTACTGGTGGTGGAGGCAATGATACAGTTGCTGGTGGTGGGGGCAATGACACAGTTACTACACCGGGGTAAATTATGATTGATCAGCAAATTAGTTCTCGTGTCGCGGCTTACCGCGATAATCCTCAACAGCTACAGCAGCGTTACGCTGTGTCCCAAGAGCTGATTGACTTGCTTGCGCTTCAAAAAATCAAGTCAGACAAAGAAGCTGCTGCTCGTGAGATGCAGCTTAAGATGGCACAGCAACAAGCCGCAAACGGTGAAATGCCGACGGTTGCACAGCAACGCGAAAATGAAGTCATGGATCTGACTAAGCAGGAGATTGCTAGCCAGCGCGGGGACTTGTTGCAGCAGCAGGAAAAAGAAAAGCAACAACGCATGAACCAACTAATGAGTGGTGTTGCTAATGCCCCCGGCGCACAGAACGCCATGACCCAGCAAGCTATGGCTGCGGGTGGGATTGTTGCGTTTAGTGGGGAAGATCAGAGTTATGTCCCACGTAGTGCAGTAGCACCTTCGCCTTTCGGTGGCCCAGCGGCAGAGCGTGGCACCGGTGCGCCAAAAGTTTCTTTGTCTAATGAAGATGAGCGAGATATTCTTGCACGTATAGAAGCTAAGATTAAAGACGGCACCGCTACTCCGTCTGAAATACGTAGAGCAAATGGTATCCGTGCACGACTTCTTGGCAATAGGGCAGAACCTCGACCCGCTCCTCCTGCTGCCGCTGCTCCTGCTGCCGCTCCTACTTCGCCCCCTTATTCAGACAGCGATGCGGCGGAACGCGCAGATCGCATGACAGGCTCTGTTACGCCCCCACCATCCCAAAACAAACCACCACAACAACAACAACGTCCTCCACAAGCGGGGATACCTGCTGCCCTACCTCAAGGGGGTGCTCCTGCTTCTGCTCCGGCTGCGTCGGCTGCTCCGGCAGGGATACCTTCAGCATTACCCAGAGAAACGCCGCCTGAACTTCCAACAAACCCTGCGCTGGAGAATGCAATTAACAAAAATGTTGGTATAGATCCTGAAGCACGTCAACAGGCAGAAGAAACAAGAATTGAGAACAAAAGAAAGCTAACCCCCGACCAACGTGCGGTATATCAAGCTGGTATTGATGAGCGTGATCGCATGATGAAGGAAGAGTTTGATCCTGAACGGCAACGATTGGAAGGAATTAAACGTTTTCTTATTGGTATGGGCGGCAGAGCTTACGGCGAGTTGGGTGCAGGTGCTTCTGCGTCTATGGGGTATGAAGACGCTCAACGTCAAGCTAGGAAGAAAGCGTTTGAAGATTTACAAAAATCGCGTGAGGGCTTAATTGGGTTAGACCGTAAGGCTGTAGAAGAAGGCATAGCAAGTGGGATGGAATCACGTAAGAGCGCAACAGACTTACAGAAAACGGCTACTTCGGCAGGTGCTTCTATTCTCGGAGACCGCACTAAAGCAGCAGAAGGTATATACCAATCACGTGTTGCAGAACGTGGGCACGACGTTAACGCCGCTACTCTACTACGTGGGCAGAATCTTAATTATTCTTCTCAAAAACTTGATAGAGAGTCTCTAGAACGTAGAAATGCGCTTTCAAACGCTGTGGAAGCCAAGAAAGCTGAAGCCATGTTGGAAGCTAACAAACTGGCAAAAGAACAAGCCAATGAAAGTAGGATTCAAAACTTCATCTCTAATACTGAAAAATGGATGGCGCAAGAAAAACGTAAGATTGAGGAATCTATACAAAAAGATCCTCGTATTTATCAGCTAATGCTAATGGACCCTAAAAAACTTTCTAAAGCTGAAAGAAACGATGTGGAAACCGCAAAACTAGAAATACAATCAGCTAAAGCAAAAATAGACGAGTCTATGGGACCGGTGTTAGATCGAGCTAGAGCTAAATTAAGTATAGGTACGGGGCTGTCTAAGGAAGATGAATCACTTGTAGCTAAACACCTTGGTAAGTAGTATGGATCTACAAACTGTACTCACTGCGCTACGTAACGCTGATGCTGCTGGTAATGTTGAAGATGCGCGTAAGTTAGCGCAAATAGCTAGGCGACTTCAAGGACAACCTCAAGCTGGTGAGGAGCTGGAATCGACGCGCATACAGCGTCGGTTAGCGGAACTACGCGCTCAGCCGCCGGAACCTCCTGAGACAACAGTCAGAGGGAACGTCAAAGAATTCTTCAAAGGAATTGTCCCCGGTGCAGTGGGTCTTGCCGAAACCGCAGGAACTGGCATCGCTGCTATGCTGCCAGAAGAAACCGAAAAGGCTGCGCGAGAGAAGATCAAAGAAATTGCAGGGATCGTAAAGAAACCCTTTGAAGCTGCCGAAGGTTACGAAGACAGTGTGGGTCGCAGGTTAAGTGAAGGTCTTGGATCTACGATACCTTTCTTTTTACTTGGCCCTGCTGGGTTGGCTGGCAGAGCTGCTGCCGCTGGTCTGGGTGTAGCTGCTGGCGCTGGTGAAGCGCGAGAATCCGCAGAACAAAAAGGTGCAACTGCTGAAGAAAGACGCACTGCCACACTACTCGGCGCACCGACAGGACTGCTTGACCTTCTTGCGCCCAACATTCCGGGCTTTAAAAGTATTATTACTACGGCGCTTGCACGAGGTGGTATTGAGGGTGCTACGGAAGCTGCACAAAAGATTTCTCAGAACCTTATCGCTAAAGGTGTTTACGATCCTAGCCAACCCGTACTAGCCGGATCAGGCGAAGAAGGTGTCTATGGTGCAGGGGTCGGTGCGCTTGCCAGTCTGATCTTAGACCTGACGGTAGGGCGCAAAGCCAGACAAGCTCGCTTCGGGGAAAAGCCCCCAGAGACACAACCTCCTCCCCCACCCCCGGAATCAGGAGTGCAAGCTCCGACAGCGCAAGCTCCACAGGGTGAGTTGTTTCCGGCTGAGTTGGCACAGGCACAAGAAGAAGTTGCCAAACGTGAAGGCCCGCCCACATCGGCCATGCGGCAAGAAGAACCTGCACGTGAACCCACTGCGGCAGAAGCAGGGCAGATGTCATTGTTTGAAGGCGAAGCCGGACCTTCGGAGTTAGAGACCAAGCAACCTGACTTGTTCGGTATGGTGATGCCTGACAAGAAAGAAGAAGCTGTCCAACAAGAACCTGAAGTTGTAGCCGAACGCGACGAGCGGCAGCAAGAATTACCGCTGACCGGCGGACGTACGCTTGACCAACAAATCATAGAGTTGTATGCAGGAGAACAAAACAGGCAAGAAGTAGAGCGGATTCAACAAGCGAGAGCAAGATCCGAAGCAGAAGCTCAAGCGGAAGTAGAAAAAGCCAGACTGCGGTTTGAGTCAGATCTTGAGAGTGTCAATGCACGTTTGCAAGACACAAGAGATAAGACAACAGAACAAAATCGTATGGCGGTTTTACTACCTATTATTGAATCTGATACAAAAAATATACCACGTGAATTTAGCCGTCAGCTTGCAATCAAAGGGTTTACAAATACAAACCTTACCGATGCAGAACGTGCGTTAATTAAACGCGTCTACGATTTCCGACTTGCTGTACCTGCGACTCCTGCTGCACCGGAAGTTGAACCTTCTGCACCAGCCGAATTGACCGAGCTAGAAGGTGCAGTGCCTGAAAAGAAAGAAACAAGAATTCCTGAACAGATAGGGTTCCCCGGCATGGGCAAGCCGAAAGGCGTAGCACCTGTACAAGAACCTGTACAAGAAGAGGAAGTAGAGACTGAATTTTCGCCCGTTATAACGCCTGACTTATTAGATGGTACGGGGCTGTCAAAGCAATCGGGGTACTACAAACGACTTGTCAACAAAGACATGACTGTCCCCGAGCAGCAGAACCAAGTACGTGATGTCTTAGTGGATGCGCGTTCAAACCCTAACCTGTCTGCATCGACCAAGCAAGGTATAGAACGTGTAGCGATGCAAGCTTTCGGTGCGTTAGCAAAGCAAGGTGAGTTGTTTGGACCAAAAGGTGGTGTAGCCAAACCAGCTCCAAAACCGAAGCCCGCCCCCAAAACCGAAGCTAAAAAAGAAACCCCCAAAACCGAGGAGAAGAAAGATGTTCCAAAAACTGAGCCTAAGAGAGAAGCTCCAAAAACTGAAACTACGCAAAAGACAAGCACAGGTGACGGCGATAACAAACCGCGATCTGGAACTAGCGCTCCAAGTGGTAAGTCAGATAAGTCAGAGAAACGCGGTGAGAGTACCGAAAAATCTGGAACATCTGAACGAGATGGAGTGGGCAAAAATGCACCAGCTACTGATGAGACTGGAGTACGAAAAGAAGGTGCTGGGAGTACATTAAAGAAGGAAACGCAGAAGACTGAGGGAAAGAAGGAAACGCAGAAGACTGAGGAAAAGAAAGAAGCACCGAAGACTGAGGGAAAGAAGGAAACGCAGAAGACTACGCCACGTCCTGAGCTATCTACTGTAAGGAAGGCTGACCCCAAGCTTGGGTTTTACGACAGAGTTGCTACTGAAGGTGTAGTGGAGACCTCAGCGGCAGGTGAACCTATGGTCGGTAAAGGCGATGCAATTGATGCGTTAGCCTACGATGTTTACGTTGCTTCGATGTTTGCTGAAAAAGGTGGACTAGTAAGCACCGCCAAGATGACCAAGATGATGTTGGATCTAAAGGCAGGAAGGGTTCCTGAAGATCTTAATTTTGGTGGGCCGACGACGGTAAGTACACCAGACTCCGGCGGTAAGTATGCACGTTCATTCCTTGAGTCTTTAGACGAACCAGGTTTAAAGCGGTTTAGAGAAGCTTTGCTTAACTACTTTACAAAAGTAGAAGCGCAGATTCAAATGGGTGTATCACGCTTCTCTGATCGGCAAGCCTATGAAAGAGCGTTACAAGAACAGCTCACTCGCCCCGAAGGTGTAGAAGCTCCCAAGGGTGGGGACAGAGTTCCCGCACGTAAACCCGTACCAGTTGCTCAACACGGTGACTACAAGCCGCCGAGACCTCTGGGGATGCGCGTCGGGGCTATGGATTTTGCGGACCTACCCAGTGGCGCAAGTCATCCTGCACCTGAAGAACTCAAGCGTGAGTTTGTAGTCTTCTATCAACCTGTGCATCCTGCTGTGACCAAAGCTCTTCAGAATGGTGATCTGGTCGGTGCGCTTACCTTACTTGGCAAAGCCCACCTTGGACGTGCGTCTATGGTTGCAAAGGTGCTGGCCCCCCTAATGAAGGGCGTTAAGGTAGAACTTGTTGAAGATTTAAAGAACGCTCAAGGTCGCCCTCTTGCTGGTTCATACGACTATGCCACCAAGACGATCCGGCTAAATGTAGATAAATACATGAGTCCACATGCGCTGCTACATGAAGCAACGCACGCCGCATTTGCCAACGTATTGAGTAACAAGTCACACCCTGCGTACAAGCAACTATCTGAACTCTATAACAACGTCAAAGACTCACTTGATACGGCGTATGGTTCGCGGTCTCTTGAAGACTTTGTATCGGAAGCGTTCAGTAATCCTGAGTTCATTGCCAAGCTCGCCGCAATCAACCCACGTGGGGAAAAGATCAGTGCATGGCGGCGGTTCTCTACCGCAGTTCTTAATTACTTGCGGAGTGCAATTGGACTAGAAACTAAAGGTTTGAACTCTGCGCTTGATACTACAGACCGTGCGCTTCTGGACTTGCTTGCACCGAATGCACAGGCTTTGGGGGTTGGGTCGTTGTATCAAGCATCAGTGCTAGGCACCGGAGCAGAAGTCTTTAAGGCTATCGACAATCGCATCTTGTCGTTTCCTGTTATTAATAGCAATTGGGGCACCAAGCTCTACGAACTTATTCGCAATAAGATTCCCGGCGTATCCAACACCCTAGTCCTACGTAGCTTGCCGCTTAACGCGCTGGTTGAAGTTGCTGTAAAAGATATACCGATGGCGACTAAGTTAGATACGCTAGAGAAACAATGGAACGGTGCAGTTGACCGTCGTCGCCGTGAAGCTGATGCAACGATGACCCGTATTCAGCGGTGGTTGAAGAACGATAAAAATAAAGAAACAATCTTAAATGATGTTGTGACTCAATCGACACTTGAGCAGGTGGACCCCAGTAAACCTAGGGATTACTATAAAGATAAGACGAGTGATAAGTACAAAGAAACTGTCAAACAAGTCATATGGGATCAGTTGCAACCTCAGTGGAAGAACTTGGGGGAAGAAGGGCAAGCAATCTATAAACAGATGCGCGATACCTACGCCAACTACCAAGAAGATCTAATGAACATGTTGTTCAATCGGATTGACGCTTCTGGTATACCTACTGAAGAAGGTAAAAAACTTAAGACTGAAATCTATAAGCGGCTTGCAGTCAAGGGTAAGATCGAACCCTACTTCCCGCTTACTCGCTCAGGTGGCTATTGGCTTGCTTACAATGGCAAGGGTCCAGACGGTAACGTTGAACGGTTTGTCGAAGCCTTCCCCACGTCGGTTGAACGCGAGCTTGCGATTAAACAGCTTGAACAAAACAGCGATGTGGATAAGAAGTCCATTGAACGATTTGCTCAACTAGCTAAAAAATCTTATCGGGATGCACCTCCGACATCATTTGTAAACAACGTACTACGTATCTTGGAAGCTAACAAGGTTAACCCCGAAACCACTGATGAAGTGATGCGGGCGTTCTTGGCTACGCTACCGGAAACTTCTTTTGCACAGTCTTTCCGTACTCGGAAAGGCACGCTGGGTTTTAACCCCAATGCAGCCGCTGCGTTCTACGGCAAATCCATCAGCATGTCGCACCAACTCGCAAATCTTGAGTACGGTGCAAAGATGTACAAGCTGCGCGATGAGATGGAAGAGTTTGTTAAAACCAAAAACAATACCGATACCGCAAACTCTCTTCTGACAGAACTCAATAGCCATATCAGAACGCTTGTATCTCCCAGCATTTCTCCATTGTCAAAAGGGTTGACCTCCGGTGCGTTCTACTGGACTTTGGGTGCAAACGTGTCATCCGTTATTGTTAACTCTGCGAACATACCGATGGTTGTGATGCCTTATCTTGGCGGTAACTATGGGTACAAAGAAGCGAATACAGCCATAGGTAAAGCTACCCGCATCTTCTTTGGTAGTGGGGTAGACCGTTCGACGTTGATGTCAGGTACCGAGAAAGGTAAAGACGGCAGCACTATCAGGATGAAGTCTGGGTTTTCATTTGATAACTACGACTTTGATAAATTCGATGCTGCCGTTGCCGCACATGTAAAAAAATCTGGGAAGGAACCTACCGCAAAAGAACGTTTGCAAATTGCAAAAAATGTAGGGGTACCTGAAAACGTTATTGAACTTAAAGAACTCGCCACGCTATCCACCGAATACGGCTTACTCAACCGCTCCATGATGCAAGACTTACTTGAATCTGATAAGGGTGATTCTCCACTTGATAAAGTTAACAAATATTTCAGCTTCCTGTTTCACCACGGCGAGCGCATGAACCGGCAGATAACTATGCTGGCTTCTTATATGTTGGCACTTGACAAAGTGCGGGCTGCTGACGGCTCAACAACTTCCGAGCAGCGACAGGCAGCAGCAGAACAAGCGGTTAAAGAAACAGAACTACTTAACGGTGGGGCCAGTGCAGGAAGTGCGCCGCTGCTGGCTAAAAATTCACTGGGTAAGATAATGTTTATGTACAAACGGTACGGCGTATCGATGTACTACATGCTGTTTAAAACGACTCGTGACATGTTAGCCAACGAAAACCCGGAAGTTAGGGCCGCAGCTAAAAGACAGATTGCGGGGGTCTATGCCACATCTGCCCTACTTGCTGGAGCGCAAGGAATACCGATGTTTGGTATTGCCGCTTTGATCTACAACATGTTTAAAGATGACGATGAAGATGACTTTGAAACCGCCGCCCGTAAGTATCTTGGCGAAGGCATGTTCAATGGTGCGTTGAATTACTTTACAGGTCTTGCAGTCTCTAACCGTATCGGACTGACCGACTTACTGATGCAAAGCACAGGATACAAAGATCAAGAAAACATTATCCTTTCTTTCTTACAGCTTGTGGGTGGACCTGTCTACGGCGTCGGTGAACGTATGGCCCGTGGCGCTAAGCAAATGTGGGAGGGGGAACTACAGCGCGGGCTTGAGCAGATGGCACCTGCGGCAATCGGTAACGCCATGAAGTCCATCCGGTACGCAACAGAAGGTGCGAACACTTTGCGAGGTGACCCCATCGTCGGAGAAATCGGCGCGTGGAATGCTTTTGCACAGTTCTTTGGATTTATGCCAGCCGAATACGCCCGTCAGATAGAAATCAACGCATCCCTGAAGAACATCGAGCGAAGCGTACTTGAAGACCGGACCAAGCTGCTACGCCGCTACTACATCGCGGTTCGCAACGGTGACTCACAAGAAGCAGCAGACACAATAGGTGAGATGAACAAGTTGAGCAGTAAGCACCCCGGTGCAAGGATCACGGCGGAAACAATCCGAAACTCCATGGCTCAACACCGTAAGACTTCTGCTGAGATGTACGCTGGGATAACGCTCAACAAGTCAATGCGAGCCGAACTACTAGCAAGTGCTCGTGAGTTTGACGATGACGACTATGGGGATGATGAGGACTAAAAAAATCCCCGGCCTTGCACCGGGGTAAGCACAACTCAAAGGAGACGTGATTAGTGTATCACAACAATCTCCAAATACGCACCCCCCACATACCATTCTCGATGCGGGGTCTAAACTCTAGCGTCCAAAACCATTCCTCTGTGATGAAGCGCACCTGTCGTACGCACTCAAGGCTGTTAACGCAAGGTACGAATATCGACATTCCTACGTTGAACTCTTCCCAGTTCACGATGATTCGCACCCCATCGGGTGCGAAGTCAGATTTACGTAGTCTGTTTTTGAATGCTCGCGGCGGTTGCCGCCATTGACTGCTCAGTCTCATCGCTCATAAATGCAGAACAGTTAATCGTAAGCACGTCAACCGGAGGCCAATTGATGTGCGTCCCTCTACATAACCGAATCTTCTCACGCTTAGCTTTAGTACGCCCGTTCTTTAACGCGTCAACAAACCCTGCGTAATTGTGCTGCTGCTTACCGCACCATTCTTTTAATGGTTTAGGCAGTAAGTAAAGCTTCTTAATATCATATTCGTACCGGCCAATGAACGCCATACGGGGGCTTGCTTCAGGGTGTATTAAATGATCTAACCCGTTTGGAGCTTTACGGCTATCATCAGTAGACTTGATGCGAAGTATGTTGTTATAGTTTTCGGCAAGGTATTCGGTTAAGATGTTTTCAGGATTGACTGCCATTTCTGCAAACGCCGACTTAGCTGTTTTTAGTAGGTCAATAGCCCACTTAAATATAGCTGGAATATCCCAATTGAGCAGCCCGACTTTCTTTGCAACCATGATCCCTGCAATACTTCTTGATGCAAGCACCGACCAGTATCGGTTTTCTGCTTTTAGCGCAGCAGCTTCGTCAACTCTGATTTGCGTGTGAAGAGCAATTTCTTTAACAGCAGCTAAGTTATTGATAACATATTGAACAAAAGGTACGCCCGCATGTCCGTAATTTTCTTTTATCTTCAAGGATAGCTGGTCAGTTTCGTCCTTCGATGCAAATGAAAAGGGTTCAGCCCGATACTCTAGTATGCGTTGGGCTTCGGCTTGCGGTAATGATTTGTACAAACTTACTCGCTCGATGATGCTGGTGTTGCCCGTGCTGCAAAATATTAGCTTCCACGGTGCCCCTCTTGTACGTTCTTCGTTACCTTGCCCACTCATGCGGTTACGTTGCATACCGCTTGGCACTTGGTACAACAATTCAGAAAGTTCTTTCGGTGATGAATTAGTCATCTCGTCCAACAGCGGAGGCAGGTTCTTATAGATTTCTGCACGGTTCATCTTAGAGTTAAACGTATCCCGCTCTTGTAACATGAACAGCTCGGGTTCTCCCCATATCGACGCACCCGACAACATGGCAGTTGTTTTACCAAGCCCTGATCCTTTACTGTGCATATGAAAGACTGCACCATTGAGCGGTTGAAACTCCATCAGTATGGAACCAAAAGACACCCCAATCGCAAACTGGTGCATCTCCAAACCCGGACGGTTATAAAACTCCATAATCTCCATCCATGTTTCAAATGATCCCTTCTTATGGAATATCGGAAACAACTTCCCTGTTGCCTTAGAGGGAGGGTTTATCTCAACACGATCCCCAAAGATTTCTACCCCACCCAGTACAAATGATTTACCCTCATTACTTGTCCATCCAAACTGTTTCCTTGCTTCATCAGCTTCGGTTTCGTATTGAAGTTGTTCTACCCACTTCATGGTGTACTCCATAAGTTCTGTTACGTTAAGGACTGTTACGCCTTGGCTGGCGAGATGTTTTCGGAACTCTTCTTTACTACCCACTGCGGTTAACGGCACCATAAATTCTTTAGCACCATCTTTAGGGAGGTGCAATCGCATCACGACAACCTCACCAAGATCAGGATCTTTCACACGCCCAATAACATATAAGTCGTTAAGGTAAACAACAATGTCTTTAGCATCATCGTCCTCTCCTTTTCCCCGCTTAAATACCCCACCGTTCTTCCCCCTAAAATAAGGGTTTGGATACTTGGGGATAGTGTATGTAACAGGTTCTGCGTTAGGGGCACCTTTGGGTGTATCTACAATCGTATTGTCTTCTTCAGTAGCTTCCTGAATCTCCCGCCCTAATACAATCGGCCCAGTTATTTTTTTCCAGTGCTTGCATTCGGGGCACACTCCTTTGTTATATTCATCAAACCTTACGCATTTGTACGGACCTTTAATTCTGCCAGCTTTCTCTTCAGTGCCTTCAGGCGTGTATTCCGGGTGCCTGTTTGATATCTTATGTATAGCAACGTTGCCATCAACACAGAACTTAGCAACTGACAGCCCTGCTCGCCACATCGGTTCAGACAAGTTAGCTTGATTTGTTACCACTTCACGCAACTGCTCACAACCTTTACCTTCCATGGTCTTGAGCATGATGGTCTTAAACCGATTCTTCATACTGCCCGTCAGTGCATCCATGACGGCATCCGCTTCTCTCGGCGTGTATTTACGTGGCTGCTTTAGTACATCTTCAATCGGTGTGTGACTTTCAATTAACGATTTAAACGCTTGAAAAGTTATGGGTGTACCAAGCTCCCCTACAAACTTAACTTCTTTAGGGGTTTCATCCTTGTGGTTATGAGTGCCGGGGATACGTAAGATACGCGCCGCATCCGCTGTCACTACGGGGTCGGCAAACAACTCATGCTTCTTACATAAAGCTTTTAGTCGTTCGGCAATAGCTAGCCATGTTTCACGTGAAACAGCTTCGGTCAACGCCCAGTACACATGCAACCCCCGACCTGAATTAACGACAGTAGGGCGAGGGAAATTTAAAGCTTTACATACGGTGCGTAGTTTGGTGTATGCCTCCTGTTGGCTTGCGTATTCTTTTGAAGGCCCGCAGTCTAAATCTAAAAAGAACGATTTAAGTTCTTTTACATTAGCAACCTTCCGAGAACCTGTAACCTCAAAAGTTGCCAGTGCAAAGTACGTATCAAATCCATCTTCGTCTAGAGCTTGGGCAGAACGGATTACAGCGTCTATGGTTTCATGGAACTCCTGCAATCTGCGGTTATCTGATGCACGATTCGCAAACACACAGTAGTACCCCGACCCCCCTAGCACCGTCTCCAAAAATGTTTTTGTTTCCATAACTGCCGATCTCGTGTGGTTGGGTACAAAAAGAAAGGGTAGGGAGCGACCCTACCCTTGAAACAACTTATTAGTCGTCCCAGTTACCCACGATATCAGCAATATCATCCTTAACAACAGTAGGTGCAGACTTCTTTGTTACCTTCACAGGTTCTTCAACGGCTTCAACCTCCACAGGCGCAGCTTTCGGCGCGGCCTTTACAGGCTTTGCTTCTTGCTTAGGTGGGGGAGGAAGCTCTTTAGCTTTAGGTGTAACACCGTCCATTTGTGATACGGTAAGTGTTATCGCCTTAACAGCGTCAGGGTGCTCGCGCAAAGGAATTACATCTTCCAACTCTGCATCCTCCAACGCACGTACAGGTTTGAACACAAGCTTCGGTGTCGATGATTCAAGATCAAAACGCATCTCGGTCACGATACTGATGGCGTGTGTGTTGTGCGCCTTGAGGTAACGGCTATATGCTTGAAGCGGCATCTTGTTACCCTCGGCATCCCCAAAGATTGAGGTGCTTGGTAACGTGATCTGATGAATGGATTTCTTATTAACCTCAGACTCAAGCACCACAGCCAACCTTTGTTGGAAGCGGCAAGCACGACCCTCGCCCGCAGCAGCAGAACCCTTAACGTTTTGTGGGCAGTCACGGCATTTAGCAGACTGCCGATTCTCTACGGGCACTGCCTCGTCAGGTGTTTCGCAATCCTTAGACCAGCAGGTTGGTGGGCTTACCTTACCTTTTACATACGCACCTGCGAAGTACATACGGGAGATGGGCGCAGCGTTAACGATCACCACATTCATCGCACGTTCTTCAGATACGCGAACTTCTTTACCGTTGATGAACTCACGAAACACGCCGCCATCAATGCTGATGCGCTTGTTGCCACCGCCATTATTACCCAGTGCTTTCGCAAGCGGATCTTCAATATCCCCCAAAAGCGAGAGGGCTGCGCTGCTACGTTTTCCAAACAAGGTTAGTTCATTAGACATTTGTTTCTCCTTCAGATGTCTCTATCGGGGTTACTGTAAAAATCAAACTCTAACTGCACAGGGGGCTTCAATTTATCTTCGGACTGCTCCTTTTTAACATCGTCTTTCTGTGTCGTGTTCAAGTGATCCAGAATCTTAGGGATACTGAATCGGTACGTATTACCAATCTTCAAGTAACTATTTCTTGGTACATGCCCAACTCGCATCCATACACGAATTGTCGATACCGATACTTTGAAATACTTGGCTACCCCCTCAATCGGCACAAGTCCGTCGTCCGTCATCACTTCCTCCTAACTGTGATACTGTATTCGCTATCCACTTGTAGCCCCGGTGGATGCAAATCGGGGTTGTCTTCCATAAACTGCTTCATGTTTGTTTGGTGTAACCGCTCGTGCAAAAGCTCGGGTACGTTGTGCTCAACAATGAACTTACGCATGGAGTCCCAGTCGCTTGTCCAGTAGTTGGTCTTCACCGTGCGGTAAAACAAACCTTCATTAGTGCGAACGCTCTCGACGTTCTGACCTTTACAGTAAGCCAAAAGCGTAGCCTTGACTTTTGCCATCTGCTCTTTTAACTTGGTTTCTTCTTCCTCGTACGCTTTACGCTTCTCAGTCAGCGCCGCATTCATCTTGAGGTAGACTTTTACCAGCTTTTCAACCGGTATTTCGGTGGTTTCTTCAGACATTTTTCCTCACTCCTTGGGTTGTGGAGTGTTAATTATAGTGAGTATTTTTTAGTTATGCAAGTAGTTCGCTGTAAAGCTCTACTATCTTTGAGTGAACGTCTATTTTACTATCTAATAACTTGTATACGTGTCTTTCCATACCTGATCCTACAAGCTGGACGACTGTCGAAGGGTGTCGTTGACCACTTCTATGTACACGGGCGTTTGCTTGGGCGTAAGTCTCTAAGCTACTTGTCGGTCCCCACCACACCACAGTATTCGCAGCCGTTAGCGTAACCCCATGGGCGGCAGCTTGCGGCTGAATGATCAGCACCTTGGTTCCGTTGGGGTCAGTTTGGAATCGGTTGAAGATGTCGGTGCGCTTGCCTACGCTGACTTCCCCGTAGATAACTTCGGTAGTAACGCCGTCGGCGTTGAGTTTATCTGCAAGGATGTTGATCACGTGCTTGAACGGCACAAAGACTAAAACCTTTTGACTTGACTCTTCTATAACTTCTTTCAGCACAGCATACCGCTTGCTGATGTCAAACTCTAAGGTCTCACCTGCGTCAGAGTAGACTGCCCCACAACTTATCTGGAGAAGCTTGTTCATATTGACCGCTGCGTTCACTGACGTGATTGCCTCCCCTGCTGCCTCAATCGCCATGCGGTTCTTCAACATCTCGTAGTACCGCTGCTGTTGCTTGGTCAACTCCACCTGCCGCTTGACATATGTCATCTCAGGCAGATCAAGGCACTCGTCTTTGGTAAACCGAATCGCAGGTTGCAGTGCGTTGTAGACTACTTGGGTTGCATTTTCCTTGGGGACATACCGGAAGTTTGTGAGCTTAAACATCACCATGTCACGGTAAGTTGAAAAGAACTTAGGCACTCCCATAGGGTTAACTAACTTGGCGATGCCGTAAGCATCAAGGGGGGACTGTGCAGCGGGGGTTCCCGTCAACATCCACAGCCAAGTATCGTGCTTGATCAGGGAGTTTAAAGCTCTCCACCGTTTGGTCTGTGCATTCTTATAAGCGTTAGCCTCATCAACCACAATCAAGTCAAAGCCACCGTTGGCAATCTCGTCCTTGATGATCTCCACGCCGTCGTAGTTAATGATGATAAATTCAGCGTTGCCCTTAACAATCGCTTGCCGCTTGTCTCGTGGGCCGTAAGCAATGTCCACTGTACGGTGCATAGCAAACTTAAACAAGTCAGCACGCCATGCAGAATCCATGATTGACAGGGGGCAGATCACCAAGACGCGCCGAATCCGCTTTTGGGTAAGCAGGTAGTCAGCCGCCCAGATAACTGATCCGGTCTTGCCTGTACCCTGCTCGTTGAGGCAAAACGCCTTACGGTTAAGCGTCAGGAACGCTGCGGTTGTCTTCTGATGTTCAAAGGGTTTGTATTGTCCGGGCCAGTTGTACTGCCCTAGTATGGGGGACGGCACGTTGCGGATCTTGAGGTTCTTCAGCACCTGTGCTTCGTCAAGCCCCCACCTCACCAGCACTCGGTTGTCGCTAAGTTCTTTACTTTTGGGAATCACCGTAGTAACCCGTTGTGGGTTCTTCAGCGTAAGTAAAAGTGCTTTATTTTCAATGATTTGCATTTGGGTTCTTATAGTCCAGAGAAAAAGAATCCGGCGAGATAGGGTTCCCTATCTCGCCTTCATCACCACAACCAACAGGAGTGTCCATACGAGCGCGGTTACAGGGTAAGTTATCCTTCTTCCCCGACTAGCTCACTCACGCCTAACAGCTAGCCTATTAATCTAAACTGTATCCCCGCAACGGGGGAATGTCAAGCAGGTTTTTTGCCCCCCGGCTCATGTACGCTGTGGCCGTTCCTTGCGCGATTTTTAGCCGCTGACATGAGGCGGATACCAGTTCTGTTAGACCCACCTTTGGATAACATCTTTACGTGATCGATGTCTTTCCCCTCACGGCGGTCGGCTTTGCCGTTACCGTTCTTGTCTGCGCCTGTCTTGTCCATCTCTCGTCGTGCGCGTTGCCGTTCCATTCGGTCAGGGTGCTCGCCACGCTTTTTCTGCATAGCGTATTCATGTGCGTAGGGGCGGGGGGACTTGGTGTACGGCATGATTAATTCCTTCCGTTATGGGGGCAACTCAACACCACGCAGTGCTTCTTACATAAACCTGACGGGTGTGGGTTCCAGACGTTCTTGTCATAAGCAGTCTTCATACGTCCGTAGTTGTGCATCCACTTCTCCCAAAGCTTAGCTTCATCCTGCCTATGGAAGTTAGCTTTTGGAAACGACTTAGCCACTACAAACAACAACCCTGCCTTGATCGACTGCACTTCGGGGAAGTGCTTGAACACCGCTAACGCCATCAACTCAAGCTGACCTGTGTCTGCATACTTAGCCGACGCGCCTGTCTTGTAGTCCAGCACCCGAGCCACCCCATTATCCTCTAGGATAATTAAGTCAGCAATCCCCCGCCACCACACGTTGGGAGCTTTAAACGCGCACGGTTCTAGGTTAGCGGTCAACCCCATTTCATACTCGCACAGCTTTCGGCCCGGTCTTTGCTTTAAGTTATCTAAAGAACTCTTGGCAAACTTAAACTTCTCAGGCAATGGAGAGGTGCCATTGATGTAGTCTTCGGCTGCTTTGTGAAACTCCGTGCCGTAGACAAGGTGCTGTGCGTTCTGATCTTCCACATAGTCCTTCATCACCTTCAAGTGATAATACTTCTTCGGACATTGTTCAAACGTCTTTATGGATGAAAAGGACCATGAAGGGGTTGCGTTCACCGTTGGTTTTCCTGTTCAAGTTTAATTGCGCTAATTGCAAACCTTAAAAACACGATCATCTCTAGTCCTATTTCGATAGCCCGCTCGTAGTCCTTATGTTGCATCGCGTCATACATCCTGCGTTGCCCTTCGTTTACTCTGACCAAATATTCCGCGTAATCATTCACTTCAGCAATCTCCATTAACTCACTACCTTATAAGCTTCTCGTTTACGTAAGGGGCCAGACCCACGGACAAACGGCCCCCACCAATAGACACCACTTTGCCTAACTTTAAAGTGACCCCGCACGTAATGCGCGGCTAGATCCGAACGCTTAGATACGAACCCAGATGTCTCTGATACAGATTCTATCTCAGACAATGATAGTACGGTGTACTTAGAACATGATCGCTTCTTACTCGCTTGACCTTCATAGTTTGGGGGTGCTTTTTTAGCGGGCACTTCTGTCTTGGTAACCCCTGATTTACAGTTGATAAGCGACAGAGCTGCAAACATGAGTGTAGATAATTCTTCTACAGTTTCAGTAGCTGCTCTTTTAAACAGGTCAGGGTCTTTACGAAATTGATAGTTTAGTGCGTGTGCTATAAGCGGATCTGCGCCAGTTGCCCATACTGATGAAAGCATCATATGAACGGATATCATTCTCCCGTTGGGGAGCACTATCATTGCCTTAGTAAGTTTATCGCAAACACTTTCAGGTGCATTAAACACAACTGACAGCATAGTTACCTCAACTACATGATTGTCTTCGTATTGCCAATATGGTTGAGCAATTATTGCTCCTTCTGGCTGAGCTTTTAGATGTACTCCAACTTTACATATAGTGTTTGTTGCATGTGGATCTTTATTGTCCCGTAAAGCTTTAACTTCCGGGGTCAAGTTCATTTCAATTACGGTCTCTGGATAAGGAAGACGTACCTCTTTTAAATCTTCAGGTACAACGTTCGACTTTGTTTTGGATAACTTCTGTGCAGCTAACCCTAACTCGTCAGATAATACAAATATCTGTGCTTTTCTATCAGTTAAGTACGTACTATACTTTACGTTTAGTACGCGATCATCGGAAAAAATTTTTTGACTATCGTACTCTCCACTAGCAATTTGAGCGTACAAAGGTTTATAGTGTTTAGCAGTCGCCATATGATTTCCCCACTCCAGATTCACAGTTAACGGGTAATCCTTCTGCCCAGTCAGGCACCCAACGCATACTTTCTTCTACGTAGTGTCGGGCTTCTTCGACATCAACATCACGGCACACAATCGCAATCGCATCATGCACTGTCAGTACAACTTTGTACTTCTTTGATATACGCAACATCTGCTCGCCAATGATACATCGGGCAATCGCTTGGCACACATTCTCTATAACTTTCCCACCGTAGATCCGAGTGCGCCCCCTGCGAGTCTGATAACTAAACTCAACACCCTTGTCAGTCTCGTTAAACTCTAAGTCGTCATAGCGCATCAACAAACCTGAAGGTAGGCGGATAGCGGATTCGGCGGGTACAACTTCTAGTACACCTTCCCTACCCAGTACGGCGGGGTCTTTGAGGGACAGGTTTACTAAGACGTTTTGAGCTTGCCGCCACAGTCGTGTGATTGCATCATTAGTGCGTCGATAGATGTCAATAATTCTCCGGGCTTCGTCGATGTCCACTTCTACACCAAACGTCTTAAGTTGTGCCTGAAACTTAATCGCACCCATGCCATACCCTGCACCAAGAATTGTGGTCTTACCGACGAACCGTTGCTCCTTGGTAATTTCTTCTTCCTCTACCCCGTAGATCGCGCTAGCCATCTTTCGGTAAACATCTTTACCTTGAGCGAATGCTTCGACCAAATCTTCCTGCTCCGCAAGCCATGCCAACACACGTGCTTCAATCTGTGCTGAGTCTGCATCAATGATGCTATAACCCTCGGGTGCGCGGATCGCTTTCTTTAACTTGTTCGCATGTTCTCCACGGCTTGGCAGATTCTGCATGTTGATCTTGTCATCCCCGCCGAACCTGCCAGTATGTGCGGCGTAGTAACGTATCGGTACAGGCAACCGGCCTCGCTGCGCGATATCAATGAACCGCTGCGTTCTAGTTTCTTCAAGCGTTGACTTCGTACCAAGACGCGCTGAAACTAGCCCTTGCACATCGGGGTCCGGGTGGTCCAAAAGTTCTTTAAACCCCTCGTCGTTCTTGGCGAACGCGAACGTCTGCTGACCTGTGGCAGGGCTTTCTTTCATCGGGGGTTCTACACCAAACTTGATAAGCAGTTCCGCAAACTTCGGGTTACTCATCAATTCTTCCTTCTCCACCCCACAATAAGTCAGCAGTTGTTCCTTACGCTCCTGCACTTCTTTCAGGTGCTGCTCCAACAAGTCCTTATCCAACTCAAGCCTAGGTTCAATGAACATGCGTAGGGTTACATCAATAAGTTGTAGCTCTTTCTTGGGAAAGGAACGCGCCATGCGTTTGAACAAGTTATAAGTTATCTCTACGTCATTAACGCAGTAGTCCCCGTACCGTGACAGGCTGTACTCATCGAAATCGGCGCGTCGTTTACCGATAGCTGCTATGACTTCTGTACCTTTCTCACCCAACTTATAACGTTCTGCCATAGCTTTAAGTGAACCGCCCACCTCCACACCATGCAAAGCCCTACCCATGCACAGAGTGTCAAGCCATACGCGAGGATAAACGTCAAAGCGCCAACTAAGTATAGAGCCGTCAAACATTGTGTTATGGGCGAGAACCATCGCGTCCGACCATTTGAATGACCCATGCAACCAATCCTTAATCTGTTTGTGCGTACCGCTAGCCCACTGCGTCTGCTCGTTGTTGACTTTGATGCCAACACCAATTACTTCAAACAAGTCGGAACGAACATATTCCTCGGTTGTAATTTTTGAGAGTGAATACTCTCGGTCGTAATAAGTTTCAAAATCAATTGTGATGATGTCCAACTAAGTTCTCCTAGAATGGTGCTTCTTCAATGTCGGTGGGTTGGTTGTCTATCTTGGCTCGCTTAACTGCTTTCTTATTGACGAATGCGTATACCGGAAACGGCCAATCTGTTTGGGGTATCCGTAGGTAATAAAAGTCACCGTCTTCTTTGACTATGTACCCTACTTCTCCCGTGGCTTTAACAATAACTTTTGTATCAGGGTGCACGGGTTTTTCCCCCCGCTTCTTTCCAACCATCATAAAAGCCTTCACGCCAAGCCGTCTCCCAAGCGATACACCACAGATCGTATGACCCATCGGCGGGGAATTTGAAATCTTCTTTGTCTTTCATCATTGCCTTGACATCTCTTCGCTTGATGAATGCTTGCCAAGCTTTGTCTCGCTCGTGGTTGACGATGGGTACGTCATCAAACAATCCTTTCTTACTCATTGCTTACTCCTTGCTCGTATTGCTTTGAGGGCGTTCTCCGCTGTAACCGAGTACACCGGTTTGACTCGTTTAATTTCATCTTCAACTTCTTTCGCACACGCCTCACGCTCGGCAGCGGCAACAAAAGCAGCGAACTTGCGCAACATTGCATTCGACCCGTCAAACCCGACAAACCCCGCCTCCCGCGCCATATGGGTAATGTCTTCTCTATCCATGATTGCATCCCCTTGCTCGTATAGCTTTCGCTGCCAACTTTGTAATGTCTGACGCATATTCAGGATGTACGGCAAGCACATCACACACCTTTGCACACGCATTTCGCTCGGCAGCGACGGCAGCGTTTATTAATTTCAGTACATCACTACACATCACCTTAACCGAGTTGTACCCCTCGTGATCGCCTCGGTCTGCGAGGTCGTAAGCTTCAGACATGATCCGCTGCCTGATTTGTTTAATGTCCATGATTGCGTTCCTTCAGCTTGGCTTCTGCCCACGCAACGACCGCTTCAAAAGCTTCTTTTTCTGCCCAGCCCCAACG